>Ga0208272_100216_pt1:0-2500 | contig 31831 bp, 31 predicted proteins | sample LakWasM129_HOW14_2_FD_183939 | JGI IMG/M metagenome (GOLD analysis project Ga0208272, IMG submission 183939) | Freshwater sediment methanotrophic microbial communities from Lake Washington under simulated oxygen tension - Sediment Metagenome... | ecosystem: Environmental > Aquatic >... | reverse complement strand
CCGTCTTGATAAGGCGGGGGTCGTTGGTTCGAGACCAACCAGACCCACCAAGTGCTGCGGGCTAAAAGATTGGGGCGACACGACAATGCGATTCCTGGGGGGATTAGCTCAGCTGGGAGAGCACCTGCTTTGCAAGCAGGGGGTCGTCGGTTCGATCCCGTCATCCTCCACCAACCCACAACGGTTCGGGTACTCAACACCAAAGTGGCTTTGCGTAAGGCTACTTTGTTGTTGATCGGTATAGATCGATCAATCGGCTGTTCTTTAAAAATTCATAGAGTCGAATCAGCGTTGCTGATGGAAAGCATCGAAAGATGCGCCGTGCCATCAGCAACAAGAATTTTTGATTGCGTCAAAACGAATATTCAAACTTTGGTTTGGAAATTCAAATGTAATTACGATGAAGGCTCGAAAGAGCTGGAAGTCGATTACGGCATAACGCGCAAGGTGAAAGACCTTGCAAGTCCGGCAATGTAATGGAGGTAACTCGATAAGAGTTATCAAAGTTATAGGGTCAAGTGACTAAGAGCATGTGGTGGATGCCTTGGCGATGATAGGCGACGAAAGACGTGATAGCCTGCGAAAAGCTTCGGGGAGCTGGCAAATAAGCATTGATCCGGAGATATCTGAATGGGGAAACCCACCTAGCAATAGGTATCTTTAACTGAATACATAGGTTATTGAGGCGAACCGGGTGAACTGAAACATCTCAGTAGCTCGAGGAAAAGACATCAACCGAGATTCCGAAAGTAGTGGCGAGCGAAATCGGAGAAGCCGTGCAGTGATAGCACGATGGTTAGCAAAACGGGATGGAAAGCCCGGCCATAGCAGGTGATAGCCCTGTATGCGAAAGCCAACGTGTGGTACTAGGCTGCAGACAAGTAGGGCGGGGCACGAGAAACCCTGTCTGAATATGGGGGGACCATCCTCCAAGGCTAAATACTCATCATCGACCGATAGTGAACCAGTACCGTGAGGGAAAGGCGAAAAGAACCCCGGGAGGGGAGTGAAATAGATCCTGAAACCGCATGCTTACAAAAAGTAGGAGCCCGCAAGGGTGACTGCGTACCTTTTGTATAATGGGTCAGCGACTTACATTCAGTGGCAAGGTTAACCGAATAGGGGAGCCGTAGAGAAATCGAGTCCGAATAGGGCGTCCAGTCGCTGGGTGTAGACCCGAAACCAAGTGATCTATCCATGGCCAGGATGAAGGTGCCGTAACAGGTACTGGAGGTCCGAACCGACTAGTGTTGCAAAACTAGCGGATGAGCTGTGGATAGGGGTGAAAGGCTAAACAAACTTGGAAATAGCTGGTTCTCTCCGAAAACTATTTAGGTAGTGCCTCAAGTATTACCTGCGGGGGTAGAGCACTGTTTAGGCTAGGGGGTCATGGCGACTTACCAAACCTATGCAAACTCCGAATACCGCAGAGTACAGCTTGGGAGACAGAGCACCGGGTGCTAACGTCCGGACTCAAGAGGGAAACAACCCAGACCGCCAGCTAAGGTCCCTAAAATTGGCTAAGTGGGAAACGAAGTGGGAAGGCTAAAACAGTCAGGATGTTGGCTTAGAAGCAGCCATCATTTAAAGAAAGCGTAATAGCTCACTGATCGAGTCGTCCTGCGCGGAAGATGTAACGGGGCTAAGCCAGTTACCGAAGCTGCGGATGTGCAATTTATTGCACGTGGTAGGAGAGCGTTCTGTAGGCCTGTGAAGGTGTCTGGTAACGGATGCTGGAGGTATCAGAAGTGCGAATGCTGACATGAGTAGCGTTAAAGGGGGTGAAAAGCCCCCTCGCCGTAAGCGCAAGGTTTTCTACGCAACGTTCATCGGCGTAGAGTGAGTCGGCCCCTAAGGCGAGGCAGAGATGCGTAGCTGATGGGAAACAGGTCAATATTCCTGTACCGATCAATAGTGCGATGTGGGGACGGAGAAGGTTAGCTCAGCCAACTGTTGGATATGTTGGTTCAAGCCTGTAGTCGTGCCTGGTAGGCAAATCCGCCGGGCTTAGATGAGGGGTGATAACGAGGCTGCTTGCAGCCGAAGTGAGTGATACCCTGCTTCCAGGAAAAGCCACTAAGCTTCAGCTATTGACGACCGTACCGCAAACCGACACTGGTGCGCGAGATGAGTATTCTAAGGCGCTTGAGAGAACTCAGGAGAAGGAACTCGGCAAATTGATACCGTAACTTCGGGAGAAGGTATGCCCCAAGTAGGTGAACTCGTACAGAGGGAGCCCAAAGGGGTTGCAAAAAATCGGTGGCTGCGACTGTTTAATAAAAACACAGCACTCTGCAAACACGAAAGTGGACGTATAGGGTGTGACGCCTGCCCGGTGCTGGAAGATTAAATGATGGGGTGCAAGCTCTTGATTGAAGTCCCAGTAAACGGCGGCCGTAACTATAACGGTCCTAAGGTAGCGAAATTCCTTGTCGGGTAAGTTCCGACCTGCACGAATGGCGTAACGATGGCCACACTGTCTCCTCCAGAGACTCAGCGA
>Ga0208272_100214_pt1 | contig 32574 bp, 30 predicted proteins | sample LakWasM129_HOW14_2_FD_183939 | JGI IMG/M metagenome (GOLD analysis project Ga0208272, IMG submission 183939) | Freshwater sediment methanotrophic microbial communities from Lake Washington under simulated oxygen tension - Sediment Metagenome... | ecosystem: Environmental > Aquatic > Freshwater >... | reverse complement strand
CTGCACCGGCGACAGATGGAAGCCATTCAACGCATGGAAGCCCTGTCGCTGGAACTAGGCGATGGCCGCGATGCCATGACCAGCGTGCGGTCCACCTCGTTCGAGGCGGTGCAGGACTTTTTCTTTGTCTACCGCAATTACTTCCACGGGCTCGACACCGCAGCCGAAGCGCTGGCGCAGGAAGCACAGGCCTCTGGCCAGACGCTTGGCAACTGGCTCACGCAGCGCCTGCTGACCCGGCACGGCGTGCGCGTGGTGCCGTCGGACGGCGAGCAGACAGGGCAGCAGCGCCGCTTTGACCCGCACAGCGGCGTGCTGTACCTCTCGCCCACGCTCAAAGCCGGACAGCAAGCGTTTCAGCTGGCAACACAGCTCGCCCTGCTCGACATGGACGCCGCCATACAGGCGCTGGTCGACGAAGCGGCCTTCGACAACCCTGCCGCCCAGATGCTGGCGCGCATCGGCCTGGCGAACTACGTGGCGGGCGCCCTGCTGCTGCCCTATACGAAGTTTCTCCAGGCCGCAGAAAGTTTGCGCTACGACATCGACCAGCTGGCACAGCAGTTCGGCGTGGGCTTCGAGACGGTGTGCCACCGTCTGAGCACGCTGCAACGCCCGGGCGCACCAGGGGTGCCGTTTTTCTTCATGCGATTGGACCGGTCGGGCAACATCTCCAAGCGCCAGTCGGCGACACACTTTCACTTTTCCAAGACCGGCGGCACCTGCCCGCTGTGGAACGTGTACGAGGCGTTCTCGCAACCGGGGCGCGTGCTGCCGCAACTGGCCAGCATGCCCGACGGCCGGGCCTACCTCTGGATCGCCCGCAGCGTCTCGCATGGCGCGCGCGGCTATGGCTCGCCGCGCAAGACGTTTTCGCTTGCCCTGGGCTGCGACATCCAGTACGCGCCGCGCCTCGTGTACTCCAAAGGCCTGGACCTGAAAGACCCCAACGCGGCCACGCCCATCGGCATGGGCTGCAAGGTCTGCGAACGCACCGCCTGCCCGCAGCGGGCCTTTCCGTTCGTCGGCCGGCCCCTGCGGGTGAACGAGAACGAGAGCTGGTTTTCCCCGTATTCAGTAGAGCAGGCACCGCCGCCTGCACCCATGGCCCCGCCTCCTGCGCCCACAGGCGTGCACCGCATACGCCGCTGACCCAGCCGCTTGGCCCTTTGAACAAGCTCTTACCCTGCCGCGAGTTCTTCCCGCAGCACCTTGGCCGCACCCACCATGCTCGCCAGCGCCGCGCGCGTCTCGGGCCAGTCGCGGGTTTTGAGGCCACAGTCGGGGTTGATCCACAGGTTCTCGCGCGGCACCACCGCCACGGCTTTGCGCATCAGGCGAAGGATTTCCTCCTGCATGGGCACGCGGGGTGAATGGATGTCGTACACGCCTGGGCCAATCTCGTTCGGGTACTGAAAATCGCCAAAACCGCGCAGCAGCTCCATGTCGGAGCGGCTGGTTTCGATGGTGATCACGTCGGCATCCATGGCGGCGATCTCGGGCAGGATGTCGTTGAACTCCGAGTAGCACATGTGGGTGTGGATTTGCGTGTCGTCCGCCACGCCCGAGGCGCTGATGCGAAACGCCCGCGTGGCCTGCGCCAGGTAGGGCTTCCAGCCGGCGCGGCGCAGGGGCAGGCCTTCGCGAATGGCGGGCTCGTCGATTTGCACGATGCCGATGCCGGCGTGCTCCAGGTCGACCACTTCGTCGCGAATCGCCCAGGCAATTTGCTCGGTGGTGGCGCTGCGCGGCTGGTCGTCGCGCACAAAAGACCATTGCAGGAGGGTGATGGGGCCGGTCAGCATGCCTTTGACGGGCTTGGTGGTCAGGCTTTGGGCAAAGGCCGTCCAGGCCACCGTCATGGCGCGGGGGCGGGCCACGTCGCCGTAGATCACCGGAGGTTTGACGCAGCGCGAGCCGTAGGACTGCACCCAGCCGTTTTGCGTGAACGCAAAGCCATCGAGCTGCTCGCCAAAGTACTCGACCATGTCGTTGCGCTCGGCTTCACCGTGCACCAGGACATCAATGCCGAGGGCTTCCTGCTCGCGCACCGCCAGGGTGATTTCTGCTTCCATCTTCTGGCGGTAGTCCGCCTCGCCCAGCGCGCCGCGCTTGAAGGCGGCGCGGGCGGCGCGAATGGCCGGCGTCTGCGGGAACGAACCAATGGTGGTGGTCGGCAGCGGCGGCAAGGCGAAGCGTGCGCGCTGCAGGCGCTGGCGCCGGGGGAACGCCGACTGGCGCTTGTCGTCGCTGTCCACCACTCGGGCGATGCGCAGGGCCACGTCCGCGCGGTGCACCTGCGGGCTGGCGCGGCGGGCGGCAATGGCTTGGTGAGCAGCTTGCAGTTCGGCGTTGACCAACGCGGTGTCGCCGCCCAGGGCGGCGCTCAGCACGCGCAGTTCGTCCAGCTTTTCAATGGCAAAGGCCATCCACGATTGGATTTCTGCGTCCAGCAAGGTTTCTGCCTGCAGGCTGAACGGCACATGCAGCAGGCTGCACGATGGCGCCAGCCAGAGCTCGCCCCGGTGCTTGTCGGCCACGGGGCGCAGGCGCTTGAGCGCGGCATCGACATCGGTGCGCCAGATGTTGCGGCCATCGACGATGCCCACCGACAGCACCTTGTGCGCAGGCAGCCAGTCGGCCACACCCACCAGTTCTTGTGGGGCGCGCACGGCATCCACATGCAGGCCGGCCACGGGCAGTTGGCAGGCCAGACGCAGGTTGTCTTCGAGCGGCGAGAAGTAGGTGGCCAGCAAAATCTGCGGCGCCGAGCGGGCCAGTTGCCAATAGCTGCGCTCAAAGGCGTTGCGCCAATCGGCGGGCAAGTCGAGGCCCAGGATGGGCTCGTCCACCTGCACCCAGGTGACGCCCTGCTGCTTGAGCCGGGTGAGGATGTGTTCGTACACGGGCAGCAAGGCGTCGAGCAGTGAGAGGCGGTCCAGCCCGGCCTGCTTCTCTTTGCCGAGGTACAAGAAACTCAGCGGCCCGAGCAGCACCGCCTTGACAGGGTGGCCCAGCGCCTGGGCCTCGGCCACTTCGTCAAACAAGCGGGTAGACGCCAGCTTGAATTCCGTGGTACTTGAAAATTCGGGCACCAGGTAGTGGTAGTTGGTGTCGAACCACTTGGTCATTTCCAGCGCAAAACCGTGCGCGTGGCTCGCGCAGCAGCCACTGTGCTGCGCCTCGCCCGTCACGCCGCGCGCCATTGAAAAATAGCGCGACAGCTCCGACTCGGTCCCGGCAAAGCCAAAACGCGTGGGCTCGCAGCCCAGCAGTTGAATATGGTTGGCCACGTGGTCGTAGTAGGCGAAATCGCCCACGGTGACGAAGGCAAGGCCGGCATCGCGCTGGGCCTGCCAGTGCGCTTGGCGCAGTTGCGCGCCGACCTCCTCCAGCGCGGCTTCGCCGATCTCGCCACGCCAGTGTTTTTCAAGGGCGAATTTGAGTTCGCGGTGGGCGCCCATGCGGGGGAATCCAAGGGTATGTGTGCGTATGGTGGTCATGCGGGCAATCGTCCGCCTTCCTCACTTATTATTCAAACGAGAAATATTGCCGATCAACTTGAATGAAATTTATGGCCCAGTCCATCCTGGAAATCCGCCACCTGCGCACCCTCGCCGCCCTGCGCGATACCGGCAGCCTGGTGCGCGCTGCGCAATTGCTGCACCTGACGCAATCGGCCCTGTCGCACCAGATCAAGCAGCTGGAGGCGCATTTCGGTGGCGCGCTGTTCGAGCGCAAATCGGTGCCGCCGCAGTTCAGCGCCATTGGCCTGCGCCTGCTCACACTCGCCGACACCCTGCTGCCGCAAGTGCAAGAAGCCGAACGCGACGTCGCCCGCCTGGGCCAGGCAGGGGCCGGGCAACTGCGCATCGTGGTCGAGTGCCACACCTGCTTTGACTGGCTGATGCCGGCGATGGACGCGTTTCGCACCGGCTGGCCCGAGATCGAGCTGGACATCGTCTCGGGCTTCCACCCCGACCCGATTGCCTTGCTGCTGCAAGACCGCGCCGAGGTCGCCATCGTCTCGGAGCCCGACCCCGACGAGGCGGTGGATTTCCACCCACTGTTCAGCTTTGAAATTCTGGCGCTGCTGGCCAACAACCACCCGCTGGCCGACAAGGCGCGCCTGGCCGCCGAAGACTTTGCCGACCAGACACTCATCACCTACCCGGTGCCCGACGACATGCTGGACATCCTGCGCCAGGTGCTCACCCCCGCTGGCGTGGCGCCCGCACACCGCCGCACCACCGAGCTCACGGTCGCCATGCTGCAACTGGTGGCCAGCGGCCGCGGCATCGCCACCCTGCCCCGCTGGGCCGTGCAGGGCTACCTCGACCGCCACTACATTGCCGCGCGCCCCGTCGGCCCGGCAGGCTTGACCGGGCGCCTCTACATGGCCAGCACCGCCACCACCAGCGCCCACCCGTGGATGGCCGACTTCGTGCAGACCACGCGCGAGACCTGCTTCAAGAACTTTCCGGGGATAGCGCTGCTGTAGCCGCGAGCGGCGCAGGCTTGGTGCGCCGCCTGCATCGTGGGGAACGGCAGGCCATCACAGCGGTCGGCGTAGGTGCGTCAATATTTGGTTAAATAGGCCTACAACGCTTATCCCATAAGCGCTAGAAGCTATCTATTTTATAGTATTGATAAGCTGACTTCGCAGATTTGCATCCACTGCAACCCGGCACATGCAACCCAACTGCACCAGCAGACCTGTACCACCGCAGCGCCAAACGACGATCCGCCCAGCGTGGGGTTGATGCCGCCCTCGAAATCATGTGACAATTGAAATCACATGAAAAGAAACGAACGGCTTTCTATCGCCCTGCACGCCTTGCTGCACTTGGCACTCAAGCCGGAGGCCTCGATGACCTCTGCCGAAATGTCGGCCTGCATCGGCTCCGACCCCGCCGTCATTCGCCGCACGCTGGCCGGCTTGCGTGAGGCTGGCATTCTGCAAACGCGCAAGGGCCACGGCGGCGGCTGGCAACTGGCCAGACCCTTGGCGGACCTGAATCTCAAGCAGGTCCAGGACGCTACCGGTGCGCGGATATTCCCGGCGCCCACACGCACCGAGAGCCCCGGTTGCCTCGTCGAGCAAGCAGTGGAAGCAGCACTGGACGGCGCCTTGGCCCAAGCGGCCGCTTTTCTGGATGCGCGGCTGGAGGGCATCGACCTGCAAACCATCGCCGCCGACGTGGCGCGCAAACACGCACACACGAAAGCGCCCTCATGACACCCACCCGACACCAAACCGTCGCGATTGGCGACGGGCTCACGCTGCACGTGGCCGAACAGGGCCAGGGCCCTGCCGTATTGCTGTGCCACGGTTTCCCTGAAACCAGCCATGCCTGGCGCCACCAACTGCCGGCTCTGGCAGCGGCGGGCTACCGGGCCATTGCGCCAGACCTGCGGGGTTACGGCAGCAGCAGCGCACCCACAGACCAGGCGCAGTATTCGATCCTGCACCTGGTCGGCGACCTTGTCGCCCTGCTGGACACGTTGGCACTCGACCGTGCAGTCATCGTCGGAAGCGACTGGGGCGCCACCATCGCATGGCACGCAGCCTTGTTGCGCCCAGACCGGTTTTGCGCCGTGGCGGCGCTGGGTGTGCCCATGATGGGGCGCCCACCACGCCCGCCCAGCCAGCTGTTTCCACAGAATGCCGAGGCGCTGTTCTATACCCTCTACTTCCAGCAGCCCGGCGTGGCGGAACAAGAGTTGGAACGCGACGTGGCGACCACCCTGCGCAAGCTGCTGTTCGCCGCGTCCGGTGACGCCGGCCCGCGCCTTCCGGGCAACCACACACCCAACCCATTTGGCATGGTCTCACGTGCGCAAGGCCTGCTCGCGCCGTTGAACACTCCGGCACAACTGCCGGCATGGCTTGAAGAAGAAGACCTTGCAGCCTTCGTGCGCGCTTTCTCCACAAGCGGGTTCCAGGGTGGGTTGAACTACTACCGCAATCTGGACCGCAACCGGGAGCTGATGGCAATGTTCAGCGGCCTGAAGGTGCAGGTGCCTGCCCTTTTCATGGTGGGTGAACGCGATGCCGGGCTGGCCATGCCGGGCATGCGGGACATCATCGCTGCCATGCCAGCCCTGGTGCCGCACCTCACGCGCAGCGCGATCATCGAACGCGCTGGTCACTGGCTTGCACAAGAGCGCCCACAGGAGGTGAACGCCTTGCTGATCGACTTTCTCAACCAACTGGCAGGCAACGGCACTGCATGAGGTAAGCACCATGGCCATGAACCCTTTTGACGACCCGCAGGCCGTTGCCACTTATGCAGAGCAGCCACCCAAACTGGTCCCCGGATTCGCGGACCTGCAGCGCATGTGCATGCTGCTCATGGCCGAAAGGGCGCCGCAGGACGCTCGCGTCCTGGTGCTGGGCGCTGGGGGCGGCCTGGAGCTCGATCTGTTTGCGCGCACGCACGCGCGTTGGCAGTTCGACGGTGTCGACCCCTCTGCAGAAATGCTGCGCCTGGCCAGAAACCGGGTGCAAGCGCACATCTCCCGCGTACGCCTGCACCATGGCTATATCTACGATGCGCCCTCCGGCCCTTTTGATGCAGCCTGCAGTTTGTTGACGCTGCATTTCATTGCCCGCGAGGAACGTCTGCGTACGCTTATGGAGGTCCGGCACCGCATGCGTGCGGGCGCACCCTTCGTAGCAGCACACTTCAGCTTCCCGCAAGAGGCCTCGAAACGCGAGCGATGGCTCTCGCGCAACAAGGCATTCGCCATCGCGTCGGGCATCGCGCCCGACAATGCCGAGCGCGCCCGTGCCGGCATCGGTTCACAGCTCCCCATTCTTTCTCCAGAAGAAGATGAATCACTGCTACGGGACTCGGGATTCACGGATGTCGAGCTGTTCTATGCCGCCTTTGGGTTCCGCGGTTGGGTGGCGAGCGCGTGATGAATGTCCAATCCCCAAGGAGCGGCCTGCTGTTCAGCTTCACAAACCTGGTGCTACTCGTGACAGATAGATGGCTGCGAGCAGCGCGAGAGATATGCACTAAATAGGCCTCTAGCGCTTATCCCATAAGCGCAAATAGCTATTTATTTCATAGCTATAGCCTTTCGACAAACACGGCCATGGCGGGCACCACAACGCGAAACCGCTTCTGTCACACCATCAATCCGCGAAGCGAGCCGCATACCGAGAGCAACTGCGGCGCATCCATTCGGCCGATGATGTTGCGCGCGACAGACCCGATGACCTGCTGCGCACCCATGAGCCCGACGCTGGCCGACTGCTCAATCAGGAATCCCGCCTTGGCCTTTTTCAGCGGCACCAGAAAATAGCCGTCGAAGCCACTCTTCATCAAGTCAAGCACGATATCCGCAAGAGCACCACGGTGGGCGGTGGGGTCGGGCGCACTCTCGATCAACGCCAAGACCGCAAGCGTTTTATGGCGCAGCTCCACGGAATGGAAGAAGCGCAGAAACGGCTTGGCTGGCGCTGCGCGGCGTGTCGATGGCCGGGCAACGCTCTTCGCTGGGGGGAAAACCTTGGCTTTTGAGGACGCGGCCATGGGGTCTTGGCGCTCAGCCTTTCTTGCCGCCCATGACCAGCAAGAGCCCACCGACCACGATGGCCCCTATGCCAGCCCACATGGGCACATTGACCGTCTGCTTCTCCTTGGCGGAGATCTCAAGCGTGCCAATCTTGACCACCGTGGTGTCCTTCGTATAGCTGAAGCCCCCATAGGCCAGGCCGAGAATTCCGGCAATGACCAGGGCAATGCCTACCGCTTTGATTGGGTTCATGGGGTCGGACTCCTGCATTTGGCACCCATGCCCCGCCGTCGGCGACGATGAAGCGGGTGCCATTGCGCCTATTGAAACACGAACCCGGTGAATCGAGACAAACGCTGGTGACACCCGCCATGGGTCGATCGCAGCGGATACGGCCGCCTGGCGCCCGCGCTCAGAGCAGCACGATGTCGTACTGCTCCTGGCCCATGGCGGCCTCGGTTTGCAGCGAAATGGGTTTGCCGATGAAGTCCGACAGGCCAGCCAGGTGGGCGCTTTCCTCGTCAAGGAACAGCTCGACCACCGCAGCCGACGCAATCACGCGGAACTCGCGCGGGTTGAACTGGCGGGCTTCGCGCAGGATTTCGCGCAGGATGTCGTAGCACACGCTGCGCGCGGTTTTGACGCTGCCTTTGCCCTGGCAGGCAGCGCAGGGCTCGCACAGCATGTGGGCCAGCGACTCGCGCGTGCGCTTGCGCGTCATCTCGACCAGGCCCAGGTTCGAAAACCCCCCAGCCATGGTTTTCACGCGGTCGCGCGCCAGGTGCTTGCGAAACTCGGCCAGCACGGCACTCTGGTGCTCTTCGCGCAGCATGTCGATGAAATCGACAATGACGATGCCGCCCAGGTTGCGCAGACGCAATTGGCGGGCGATGGCGCCGGCGGCCTCCAGGTTGGTCTTGAAGATGGTGTCGTCGAAGTTGCGCGCGCCGACGTAGCCGCCGGTGTTCACGTCCACCGTGGTCAGCGCCTCGGTCTGGTCGATGATGAGGTAGCCGCCCGATTTGAGGTCCACGCGCCGCCCCAGCGCACGGGCGATTTCCTCGTCAATTGCATACAGGTCGAAAACCGGGCGTTCGCCCTTGTAGTGCTGCAGCTTGGCGGCTGCGGCCGGCATGAACTCCAGGCCAAAGGCGCGCAGGCGCTGGAACTGTTCCAGCGAATCGATGCGAATGCTTTGCGTGTGCTCGCCCACCAGGTCGCGCAGCACACGCTGCAGCAAATCGAGGTCCTGGTGCAAAAGCGAGAGCGGCGGTTGGCGCAGCGCGGCATCCTTGATGCGCGCCCAGGTCTTGCGCAAGTAGGCGATGTCGTCGGCCAGCTCGGCGTCGGTGGCGTCTTCGCCGTTGGTGCGCAGGATGAAGCCGCCCCCGCCGCCCGAGGCCTTGTCGCCCACCAGGGCCTGCAGGCGCACGCGCAGCGATTCGCGTTCGCCCACGGGTATTTTTTGCGAGACACCCACATGCTCGTCCTGTGGCAAAAACACCAGCAGCCGCCCAGCCACGCTGATCTGTGTCGAGAGGCGCGCGCCCTTGCTGCCGATCGGGTCCTTGATGACCTGCACCATCAGCGCCTGGCCTTCGAACACCTGCTTTTCAATCGGCACCTGCGGCTCGCTCTTGCGCGCCAGCGCACCGGCGTCGCCGTCCGGGTGGCGCTGCCAGACATCGGCCACGTGCAGAAACGCGGCGCGCTCCAGCCCAATGTCGATGAACGCCGACTGCATGCCCGGCAGCACGCGCGAGACTTTGCCCAGGTAGACGTTACCGACCAGGCCGCGCTCGAGCGTGCGCTCGACATGCAGCTCCTGCACCGCGCCGTGTTCGACCACGGCCACGCGCGTCTCCTGGGGCGACCAGTTGATCAGGATGTCTTGTTGCATGGTGGTGGGGCTCATTCATTCCTTTTCTAAATCAAACAATGACTTTGTCGGCTTCACTTGGCCAGTACGCTTGTACTGTTTGCGCGTCGCCTTCGCGTACTCGATTGATTGAGAAACCGAATCAGACAGCAAAACCGGCGGCGCGCAGCAGTTGCGCAGTTTCAAACAAAGGCAGCCCCATGATGCCCGAATAGCTGCCGCGCAGCACAGGAATGAAGGCGCCGGCCCGCCCTTGCACCGCATAGGCGCCGGCCTTGCCCAGCGGCTCGCCGGTGGCGACATAAGCGGCGATCTGCTCAGGCGTCAGCGCTGCAAACTGCACGGTCGACACCGACACCGCTGCCAGCCGCTTGGCACCCACCTGCAGCGCCACGGCGGTGAGCACGCGGTGGCTGCGGCCGGCCAGCTCGCCCAGCATGCGCGCCGCATCTTGCGCATCTTCGGGCTTGCCATACATGCGCCGGCCCAGCGCCACCGTGGTGTCCGAGCACAGGATGGGCGCGGCGGGCAGGCCCCGGCGGGCGTGGCGCTGCACGGCCGCGTCGAGCTTGAGGCCGGTGACACGTTCCACATAGGCTTTGGGCGCTTCACCGGGCCGCTGCAGCTCGATGGCTTCAGCGTCCTCAAACGTGTCGCCCTCGGCATTGGGCAGCAGCAAGGTGTGGCGCACACCCAGTTGATCCAGCAACTGGCTGCGGCGCGGGCTCTGCGAGGCAAGGTAGAGAAAGTCTGGCATAAACTTTTATGGGTCAAATTGGCCTCCAGCGCTTACCCCACTTGCGCTAGCAGCTATTGATTGAATAGTATTTTGCACCGCCCTGCACGGCCGGACGGCGTCGCTTGCCCTATTCCCGATGGTAGGGGTGGCCGGCGTTGACCGACCAGGCGCGGTAGAGCTGCTCGATCAGCAGCACCCGCACCATGGCGTGCGGCAGCGTCAGGTCCGACAGACGAATGCGCTCGTGCGCCGCCTGGCGAAACGCGGGCTCCAGCCCGTCGGGCCCGCCAATGACCAGCGCCACGTCGTCGCCGCTCAGTTGCCAGCTGGTCAGCCGCTCGGCCAGGGCCTTGGTGGTGAGGCTGGTGCCGCGTTCATCGAGCACCACCACGCGCGTGCCTTTGGGGATGGCCGCCGCGATGCGCTCGCGCTCGGCGGCAACGAGCGTCTCCAGCGTCTTGGAGCCGCGCGGCTCGGTCTTGACCGCCTTGAGTTCGACCTTGAGCTCGGGTGGAAAGCGCTTGGCGTAGTCGTCGTAGGCGCTGCTGGCCCAATCGGGCACGCGCTGGCCGACGGCCACGATCAGCAGGCGCATGCTTCAGGCCTTGCGCGTTACGCCTTGCGGCTGGGGCTCTTGCGTGCGGGGGCTTTGGCAGCAGGCGACTTCCGGGCGGCTGGCGCTGGGGCCGGTGCGGCCTTGGCGGCAGGGCTGGCGCGCTTGGCGGGGGCCGCCTTTTTCACCGGTGCGGCGCTCTTGGCAGGCGCTGCCTTTTTGGCGGGAGCGCCGGCGCTGCGGGGCTTGACCACCAGTTTCTGAATAGTCGCTGTCTTGGCGGCTGGCGCCTTGCCGGCTGTTTTGGCGGCGGCCTTGGGCGCTGCTTTTGGGGCGGCCTTCAGAGCCACTTGCGGAGCCGCCTTCGCCGGCGCCTTGGCAGCAGCCCTGGCCGGCACAGCGGACCGCGAAGCGGCTTTGCGGGCCGGTGCCTTGGCGGCGGGCCCCGCGGTGGGAGCGCTGGCGCCCTTGCGCGGCGCCGCCTTCTTGGCGGGTGCGGCAGCTTCTGTCGCCGCCGCTGCCTTGGCGGCGCGGCGCGCGGCCGTCTTCACGGGCACCTTGGCTTCTGGCGCCACGGGCTTGGCGGCGCCCAGCTTGAGGCGCACGGGCATTTCGCCCCACAGATCTTCCAACCGGTAGTACTGGCGAATGCCGGGCTGCATGATGTGCGCCACGGCGGCGCCGCAGTCCACGATGATCCATTCGCCGTTTTCTTCACCTTCGGTGCGCGGCTTGGGGAAACCGGCTTCCTTCACCGCATCGCGCACGCTGGCGGCCAGTGCCTTGGTTTGTCGGTTGGAGGTGCCGGACGCCACGATGACACGCTCGAACAGCGGCGAGAGGTGCTCGGTGTTGAACACCTGAATGTCCTGAGCCTTCACGTCTTCGAGGCCATCCACAATGGCGCGCTGGAGTTTCGCAACGTCTTTCTTGGCGGCGGATTCGGAGGTTTTGGAAGTGGTCATCAGGTGGTGTGAAAGGTGAGCAGGGTGAAGGCAATATAGCGCGGGCATTCGCGGGCGGCCAGCATCTGCGGCATCGTCCGCGCACCACCGCACAAAAAATCAAATAAAAATTGGCTCTACCGCTTGTATGGCAAGCGTTATAAGCTATTCAAATTATAGCTATGCTGTGTTGCAGCGAAGCCCATCGACTCAGACCCAATCGCGCGGCACGAGGAAATGCTCGGTCAATTGCGCCTCGGGCGAGCCCGCTTCGGGCGTGCGCTGGTAGGCCCAACTGGCCAGCGGCGGCATGGACAGCAGGATGGATTCGGTGCGCCCGCCCGACTGCAAACCAAAGTGCGTGCCGCGGTCCCACACCAGGTTGAACTCGACATAGCGGCCGCGCCGATAGAGCTGGAAATCGCGCTCGCGCTCGCCGTACGGCGTGGCAAAGCGGCGCTGCACGATGGGCAGGTAGGCCGGCAAGAAGGCATCGCCCACGGCCTGCGTCATGGCCATGCTCTGCTCCTGGCCGAGTTCGGAAAAATCGTCAAAGAACACGCCGCCGACGCCGCGCTGCTCGCCGCGGTGCTTGAGGCAGAAGTAGTCGTCGCACCAGCGCTTGAAGCGCGGGTACTTGTCGCCCCCAAACGGGGCCAGGGCCTGTTGGCAGGTGCGGTGGAAATGCACCGCGTCTTCGTCAAACCCGTAGTAAGGCGTCAGGTCCATGCCGCCGCCAAACCAGCACACAGGCTTGGTTCCGGGGTGGCCCGCCGCGATCATGCGCACGTTCATGTGCACCGTCGGCACGTAGGGGTTGCGCGGGTGGAACACCAGCGACACGCCCATGGCTTCGAATGGCGCACCCGCCAATTCGGGCCGGTGCTGGGTGGCGGACGGCGGCAGGCGCGGCCCGCGCACGTGCGAAAAGCCACAGCCGGCGCGCTCGAAGATGCGCCCGCCTTCGATGATCTTGGTGATGCCCTCGCCCTGCAGCAGCTCGCCCTCGCCTTTTTTCCAGGGGTCCACCACGGCTTTGGCGCCGTCCTCACCCTCGTCCTCCATGGCTTGCAGCGCGCCCATGATGCCGGTCTGTAGACCCAGAAGGTAGTCGCGCATGCCGGTCGCGCCAGCGCTGCGCTCAAAGATATTGCTCATGGATTCTTGATGGCGCGGTGGCCGATGTCGCGCCGGTACTGGGCGCCGTCAAAGTGGATGCCGCGCGCCACGTCGTAGGCCCGCTGCTGGGCCTGGCGCACGTTGTCGCCCAGGGCCGTCACACACAGCACGCGCCCGCCGCTGGTGCGCACCACGCCATCCTCCAGCACGGTGCCGGCATGGAACACCATGGCATCGTCCTGCTCCTGCGGCAGGCCGTTGATGGCGTCGCCCTTGCGCGGCGCCTCGGGATAGCCGTGGGCGGCCATCACCACGCCGAGCGCGGTGCGGCGGTCCCATTGCAGTTCGATCTGGTCGAGCTTGCCGTCAATGGCGGCGGCGAGCACGTCGAGCAAGTCGCTCTTGAGCCGCATCAGAATCGGCTGGGTCTCGGGGTCGCCCATGCGGCAGTTGAATTCCAGCGTTTTGGGATGGCCCTGGGCATCGATCATCAGGCCGGCATACAGGAAGCCGGTGTAGGGAATGCCGTCCTTTTCCATGCCCCGAATGGTGGGCAGGATGATTTCGCGCATGGCGCGGGCGTGCACATCGGCCGTGACTATCGGAGCAGGCGAATAGGCCCCCATGCCGCCGGTGTTGGGGCCGGCGTCCCCATCCTGTAGGCGCTTGTGGTCCTGGCTGGTGGCCAGTGCCGCGACGTTCTTGCCGTCGCACAGCACGATGAAGCTGGCTTCCTCGCCAGCGAGGAATTCCTCGATGACGACGCGTGCGCCACCTTCGTTGTGCACCGCGCCGTATTTGTTGTCCACCAGCATGAAGTCCACGGCGTCGTGCGCTTCCTGCAGGCTCATGGCCACCACCACGCCCTTGCCCGCCGCCAGGCCATCGGCCTTGATGACGATGGGCGCGCCCAGACGCTCGACAAAGGCGTGGGCCTTGGCCGGCTCGGTAAACGTGTCGTAATCGGCGGTGGGAATGCCGTGGCGGCGCATGAAAGCCTTGGAGAAGGCCTTGGAACTCTCGAGTTGCGCAGCGGCCTTCGTTGGCCCGAAGATGCGCAGGCCGTGGGCGCGGAATTCATCCACCACACCGGCCGCCAGCGGCGCCTCCGGGCCCACCACGGTCAGGCCGATCTTGTTGGCCTGCGCCCACTCGCGCAGCGCACGCACGTCGGTAATGGCAAGGTTGTGCAGATCGGGCGAGAGCGCCGTGCCGCCGTTGCCCGGCGCCACATAGACGCGCGTGGCCTTGGGCGACCGGGCCAGCTTCCAGGCGATGGCGTGTTCGCGGCCACCGCCGCCAATCACAAGTACGTTCATGTCGAAAGGCTCGGGTTCACAGGGCCGCGTTGTGAAAGACCTCCTGCACGTCGTCGAGGTCTTCGAGCACGTCCAGGAGTTTTTGCATGCGCTCGGCGTCGTCGCCGGCCAGCTCGATGGTCACGTCCGGGCGCATGGTGACGCCCGCTTCGGCAGGCTCGAGCCCGGCGGCCTGCAAGGCGTTCTTCACGGCCTCGAACTCGGTCGGTGCGGTCAGCACCTCAATGGCGCCGTCTTCGTCGGTGATCACGTCGTCGGCACCGGCTTCCAGCGCCACTTCCATCACCTTGTCTTCGTCGGTGCCCGGCGCGAACACCAGTTGCCCGACGTTCTTGAACTGAAAAGCCACCGAACCTGCCGTCCCCATGTTGCCGCCGTACTTGCTGAAGGCGTGGCGCACCTCGGCCACGGTGCGCACATGGTTGTCGGTCATGGTGTCCACGATGATGGCCGCACCGCCAATGCCGTAGCCTTCGTAGCGGATTTCCTCGTAGTTCATGCCTTCGAGCGTGCCCGAGGCCTTCTCGATGTTGTACTTGATCCGGTCGGCCGGCATATTGGCCGCCTTGGCCTTGTCCACCGCCAGGCGCAGGCGCGGGTTGCTCGACAGATCACCGCCACCGGCGCGCGCCGCCACCGTGATTTCACGGATGATGCGCGTCCAGATCTTGCCGCGTTTTTCGTCCTGGCGCCCCTTGCGGTGCTGAATGTTCGCCCACTTGCTGTGTCCGGCCACGGATGTTCCTTGATGTCGATACTGAATTAAGCTATCCCTTGATTCTACTTTTCACCCCAAGCCATGGCTGACCCCCTGCTGATTGCGAAAAACGGCGCTACCGAGTGCTTTCTCTTGCCAGGCCTGGCCAACCGGCACGGCTTGATCACCGGCGCCACCGGCACCGGCAAGACCGTGACGCTGCAAAAACTGGCCGAACAGTTCTCGGCCATTGGCGTGCCGGTGTTCATGGCCGACGTCAAAGGCGACCTGACCGGCATCAGCCAGCAAGGCAGCGTACCCGACAAGATCGCCGCGGTGCTCAAGGACCGCGGTTTGGCGCTGCCCGAACCCGTCGCCTGCCCCACCACGCTGTGGGACGTGTTTGGCGAACAAGGCCACCCAGTGCGCGCCACCATCACCGACATGGGGCCGCTGCTGCTCGGGCGCATGCTCGATTTGAACGAGACCCAGCTCGGCGTGTTGAACCTGGTGTTCAAGGTGGCCGACGACAACGGCCTGCTGCTGCTGGATCTGAAAGACCTGCGCGCCATGCTCAGCTACGTGGGCGACAACGCCAAGCAGTTCACCACCGAGTACGGCAACGTGAGCGCGGCCAGCATCGGCGCCATCCAGCGCGGGCTGCTGCAGATCGAAAGCCAGGGCGGCGACAAGTTCTTTGGCGAGCCCATGCTGAACATCAACGACCTGCTGCAGACCGTGGGAAGCCGGGGCGTCATCAACATTCTGGCCGCCGACAAGCTGATGAATGCCCCGCGCCTGTACGCGACCTTTCTGCTGTGGATGCTGTCCGAACTGTTCGAGCAACTGCCTGAAATAGGCGACCCCGAGAAACCCAAGCTGGTGTTCTTCTTCGACGAAGCGCATTTGCTGTTCGACGAAGCGCCCAAGGTGCTGATCGAGCGCATCGAACTCGTCGTGCGCCTGGTGCGCAGCAAGGGCGTGGGCGTGTACTTTGCCACGCAGAACCCGCTCGACATTCCCGACAGCGTGCTGGCGCAACTGGGCAACCGCGTGCAGCATGCGCTGCGCGCTTTCACGCCGCGCGACCAGAAGGCCGTAAAGGCCACGGCCACCACCATGCGCCAGAAACCCGGACTGGACATTGAAGCGGCCATCACCGAGCTGGCCGTGGGCGAGGCGCTGGTGAGCCTGCTCGACGCCAAGGGCCGCCCGAGCGTGACCGAACGCGTCTTTGTGCTGCTGCCCGGCAGCCAATTGGGGCCCATCACGGCGCAGCAGCGCCAGGCGCTCATTGGCCAGTCGCTGGTGGCAGGCGTGTACGAAAAAATGGTGGACCGCGAATCGGCCTACGAAAAACTCAAGGCACGCACAGCCGATGTGGCGCAGCAGGCGCCCGGCGCGAGCCCCGGCGCTGCGCCTGCCCAGGGTGGCGGCGGCTTGCTCGGTGGACTCAACGACGTGCTGTTTGGCACTACCGGCCCACGCGGCGGCAAGCACGACGGACTGGCGCAAACCATGGCCAAATCGGCCGTGCGCACCATGGGCACCAGCCTGGGGCGCGAGATTCTGCGCGGTGTGCTGGGCAGCGTGTTTGGCGGGCGAAAAGGCTGAGTGCACGCCTGGCATGTCACTATTATTTGTGTAGCTATCACCGCAGACTGAACAAGCGCTGGAGGCATTTTTATGCATATTTCATCGCCCCGCCATACCACAACCCGGAGCACAGCATGAGCTGGCCCGAGCTGACATTGCCCACGGCGCAAGACGTGCACGCCGCCGCCGCGCGGCTGCGCGGCGTCGCCCACCACACGCCGGTACTGCGCTCAAGTGCGGCCGACAAGATGCTCGGCGCCCAAGTGTTCTTCAAATGCGAAAACCTGCAGCGCACCGGCGCTTTCAAGTTTCGCGGCGCCTACAACGCCCTGGCACAGTTCACACCGGAGCAGCGCGAGCGCGGCGTGCTCACCTTCTCGGCAGGCAACCATGCGCAGGCCATTGCGCTGGCGGCCCGCATGCTGGACATGCCCGCGCTGGTGGTCATGCCCAACGACGCCCTGAGCTCCAAGATAGCGGCCACCCGCGCCTACGGCGCCCAGGTCGTCACCTACGACCCGCTGACCGAAGACCGCGAGGCGATCAGCCACAAGCTCTCGCAAGAGCGCGGCATGACGCTGGTGCCGCCATCAGACCACTTCGACGTGGTTGCCGGCCAGGGCACGGCTGCGCTGGAACTGGTCGAAGAGGTGCCGCGGCTCGACGCCCTGTTTGTCGGCGTGGGCGGTGGCGGCCTGCTGGCCGGCAGCCTCCTCGCCACCAAGGCAGCCCTGCCCCTGTGCCGTGTGTACGGTGTGGAGCCCGAGGTGGCCAACGACGGCCAACAATCGCTCGCCGCCGGCCAGATCGTGGAAATCGCGCTCCCGCGCAGCACCATTGCCGACGGCGCGCGCGCCACGTCGCTCGCCCCGCTGGCCTTTGACATCATCCAGCAGGGCGCCGAGGGCATCGTCACCGCCAGCGACCTGCAACTGATGCAGTCCCTGCGTTTTTTTGCCGAGCGCATGAAGCTCGTCGTCGAGCCTACCGGCGCACTGGCGCTGGCCGGCGCGCTGCACGGCGGCTGCGACCTGCACGGGGCACGCGTGGGCATCATCATCAGCGGCGGCAATGTCGACCTGCCGCGCTACGCCCGCTTTCTTGCCGACTGAATTCATCCATTTACCAATTCCCCTTCATGAGCAACGTCCACCTCATCGACCACCCCCTGGTGCAACACAAGCTGACCCTGATGCGCCGCAAAGACGCCAGTACCAACAGCTTTCGCCGCCTCTTGGGCGAACTCAGCACGCTGATGGCCTACGAAGTTACGCGCGACATGCCGCTGCAGGACATTGAAATCGAAACCCCGCTGGAGACCATGACCGGCAAGGTCATCGACGGCAAGAAGCTGGTGCTGGTGTCTATCCTGCGCGCCGGCAACGGCTTTCTCGACGGCATGCTCAACGTGGTGCCCGGCGCGCGCGTAGGCCACATCGGCCTGTACCGCGACCCGGCCACGCTGCAGCCCGTGGAGTACTACTTCAAGATGCCGTCCGAGATGGACGAGCGCGACATCATCGTGGTGGACCCCATGCTGGCCACGGGCAACTCGGCTTCGGCCGCGATTGACCGGCTGAAGAAGCTCAACCCCCGCTCCATCAAGTTCGTCTGCCTGCTGGCCGCGCCCGAGGGCATCGCCACGCTGCAGAAGGCGCACCCCGACGTGCCCATCTACACCGCAGCCATCGACCGCGAGCTGAACGACCACGGCTACATCCTGCCGGGGCTGGGGGATGCGGGGGACCGGATTTTTGGGACGAAGTAGGCTTCACTGTTTCATCCAGCGGCCGCATCACTCTTCAACGGCCTCCCCCAGATCGCTGGCAATCAGCTTGAATTGCGCCAGCGCCGCTTGCAGGTCTTCCACAATCTCCAGGGCGATCACACCCGGTGCGGGCAGGTTGTCGCTGTCGGCCAGGCTTTCATCTTTCAGCCAGAAGATGTCGAGGCTGGTCTTGTCGCGTGCTACCAGTTCGTCATAGCTGTAGGCGCGCCAGCGGCCATCGGGGTTCTCGGTTGACCAGGTGGCTTGGCGCTGACGGCGGTTGCCCGCTTGGTACAGCTCCACAAACTCGTTCAAGTCGTCGCGGCGCAGCGGATTGGTCTTGAGCGTGAAATGCTTGTTGGTGCGCAAGTCGTAGATCCATAGCTGCTTGGTCCACGGTGTTTCACTGGCGCCCTTCTTTTCGAAAAACAGCACATTGGCCTTCACACCCTGGGCGTAGAACAGGCCGGTTGGCAGGCGCAGCAGCGTGTGCACATCGCACTCGTGCAGCAGCTTTTTGCGAATGGTCTCGCCCGCGCCGCCTTAAAACAGCACGTTGTCGGGCAGCACCACGGCCGCGCGGCCGTGGGTGGTCAGCAGGGTTTTGATGTGCTGCACAAAGTTGAGCTGCTTGTTGCTGGTGGTGGCCCAGAAGTCATCGCGCTCAATGGTGTCCTTCTCGGCGCTGGTGCGGCCGCCTTCCCCCACGATGATGGTGCTGCTCTTCTTGCCAAAGGGCGGGTTGGCCAGCACCACCTCGTAGCGCTCGCCGGGGTCTGCGGCCAGCGCATCGCCCACCACCACCAGCACCGGCACCGCCTTTTCGGAGCCAATGCCGTGCAGCAGCATGTTCATGGCGCATACACGCGCCGTGGCCTGCACCAGTTCGTAGCCGGTAAAGGCCTTTTCCTTCAGGTGCTTGAGCTAGTCGCGCGTCAGGCTCTTGTGGTGGGCCGTGATGTAGTTGTGCGCGGTGAAGAGAAAGCCGCCTGTGCCACAGGCCGGGTCGCATAGGCGCTCGGCTGGCAGCGGGGCAATGCAATCCACCATGGCTTGTCTGAGTGCGCGCGGCGTGAAATATTGGCCCGCGCCACTTTTGGTGTCTTGCGCATTCTTCTCCAGCAAGCCTTCGTATGCGTCACCCTTCACGTCGGCACCCAGAATCGTCCAGGTCTCGGCGCCGATCAAATCGACGATGACGCGGCGCAGCTTGGCCGGGTCTTGAAACTTGTTTTGCACCTTGCCGAATATCAGGCCCAGCGTGCCTTTTTCTTGCCCTAGCTTTTCCAGTGCATGGCGGTAGTGGTCAAACAGGTCGTCACCATCCTTGGCCAGCAACGACGCCCAGGCGTACTCGGCTGGCACGATGCTCGGCTGGTTGTACGGCGGTTGCGAGCGCTCGTCGGCCATCTTGAGGAACAGCAGGTAGGTGAGCTGCTCCACATAGTCGCCATAGCTCATGCCATAGTCGCGCAGCACGTTGCAGTAGTTCCACAGCTTCTGGACGAGGGAGTTGGTGGTGGTGTTCATGGGTGTTCTATAGCTTGGAAATCTGTGTAAAGCGATGCAGCACCAGGCCCGTGCGCGTGCTTTGTGAAACGATGCCGGGAAGCGCGTTGGTGAAGTCTGTATGTTGCAAGATGCCGCGCAGGGTTTGTGCGACAAAGTCTCGGACATCTGGTGGTGCTGCAGCCAGCTCATTGACCAACGCTTCGCGACCATCGACCACGGTGATGACATCTTCCAAGTCGTGGCTCAGGTAAACGTCATTGCTGCCTCGGTCTTTGAAGGCCTCCAGCTTGGTTGCCATGAAGTACGGTGCCGCCAGGTGCCTGAGCTGCAAACCCGACGGCAAGGTAGCGGTAACTGCTGCTTCAAACCCTGCCTTGTACCAGCGGTTGGCAAAGCCCAGCACCTTTTCGTCGAGCGGCACCAAGTCCAGCTGCATGCCATTCCAGTGCCACCGAAAAGGAGGTGTGTTGTCGGCCATGGTTTGCTTGAAGCCTTGCTCCATCAACTGCGCAGCCAGCGCGTGGTAGCCCACCAGCGAGGCCACTTCCACAATGGCATCTACGTCTTCGGTGGCCCGTGCGTCCGCCACCAAGGGCTGTGTAATCAAAAGCCCGGTTGCACAGCCGCCCACAAAAACAACCTGCTCCTGCACGACGCCCATCGCGTTTGCAATGGAGGTAAGCAGTTCGATATTCGGGTTAGCCATACATGGGCCTCTCTGCTGGCCGGGGCCCATCGGGGTAGATCAACAGCGGCAGCCGCTTGAGCGCCATGCCCCGCTCACGCGCCCGGCCTACTCGCAAGGCATCGAACAAGGCCAGCATTTCGTAGAGCTTGGCATCTTGCATGGCTGCAAACGGTACGCTGGGGTGCAATGGCTCAAGCCCCTGCCCGCGCACCGTGCCATTGGGGTGCGGCCACACCCAGTCGTCCGAACCCGGGGCAAACACACCCGCGAAGGCTGGCGCGCCGTGGCTGGTGGGCACGCCCACAGAGACTGGCAGCTTGTCCGCCGGGAAAGCATATTTAGCGCCGTGCACTGCAAACTCAGCCAAATTGCGGCTGTTCACGCATGCCGGGTTGTCGGCGTTGGTGGCCATTGCCGCCTTGGCGCGGCGCGGTCTGGCCCGCACGCGATACACCGCTGCGGCTTCCTGCACCCCCGGCGTAGCCTCGGGCGGTGGAGCCAGCAAGGCCGTATCGACCAGCAACCCCGCCTGCAGCCCGCGCTTGATGCAGGCATGCGCCTCAGACACGCTGATGCCCAGTTCCTGCGCCAGCCGGGCATACGTCCAGCGCTGCTCACCCCAAGCCACGAGCTTGAGGGCTACCAGGAAGTCTTGGGGTTTGAGCTGCATTTACATTCAATATTCGTGAATCGCGAATATTGAATGTAAATGAATTGCTATGCAAAGGCAAGCCACGAATGAAATCGGCCTCTAGCCTTCGTGGAATGTTCGCAAGCAGCTATCAAAACAGAGGCAAAAGGAGTTACTGCCCTGCCTCCGCCTCCTGCAGCTCTTTCAACGTACGCCCGTCCTCGCCCTTCCACTCCACCCGCCCATTGGCGCTGCGGCCCAGCACCACGGCGGCGGCGGCGGTGCTGGGCGCACTAAAGGTGTAGTCCTGTGTGAACTGGTAGAGCGCGCCCTGCAGCACCAGCACGCCATTGCTCATCAGCTCCTGGCGCAGGTCAAAAAAACCGCGTACATGCTGCGCCATGCTCGGCGCGGTATCGGCCACCGCCTGCGAACCCGCCCGCACCACAAAGCCCTGGCTGGCCTCGTAGCCTGTGGCCTGCACGCCCTTGCCTTTGCATGTGAGCACCGGGCTGGCCTTGGCTGCTGGCGTCTTGGGCGCCTGCTCAAACGCATGCACCCCCAGCACCGGCAGCATGCCCAGCATGTGGCCCAAAAAGACCTCCATGTCGGCCCGGTCGGCCTCGCTCAGGCTGGGCTCAGCGGGCTGGTTGGCGTTGTCCAGCGGCAGGCGCTTAGGCTGGGGCCAGGGCGATGAGGCGCGACTCCAGAAACTGCACATGTGCTTTGTTGAGCTGCCCGGCCGTGGTGGTGGTAAAGCCGATAGCGCGGGTCCAGAAATCCTTTTGCGCATAGTGGCTCTTCAGCCGGGGGCGGATGGGGTCGCCCTCGCCCACGTAGAGCATGTCGCCCTCACCGTCCGGGCGCGGCCTGTGGAGCCTGTGCGGCAGAAGGCGTCGAAGCGAAAAGCGGATCCGGCGAGGAAAGTTTTTGCCGCATTCGCAGGCCCATAGCCCGGCTATGGGGCAAGAAAGCGGTGAAAAATGGACCGCCGCAGCCGCTTTGCAGCCGACGCTCCTTCTGCCGCGCAGGCTCCTCACAGCAGGTACACGCCGGTCTGCGCCAGCTCGGGCCGGACCTTGACCTGCGGCAGCAGCGCACGCGGGAACACCAACGCCTTGCCGATCCAGTTGGATTTGTCGACGATGCGCAGGCCGTCGGGGTCGCCGTCGGCTACGAAGATGCGGAGGGAGAAGGGGGTTTGCATGTACTTCCTAATCCGTGATGCGTAGCTCAATCTTTACAGTGGCCTGATCCGTCCCCTGGGCCTCGTGCTTGGGTGAATCCGGGCAACTTTCGTTCGCCCCCATCTTCGCGACATCGCTGGACATCGGGTTTTCGAGAAAAACGCCCGGATTCTCAGAAAAGAAACGCTCCATCGCATTGGCTCGCGACCACATGAACACGGTGGGCATCACCCAAATCCCAATGGCAAAGAACACGTAGGGAATCCCGCCGGGTACCGGGTTTTTTGGATCTGGCACGGGGAATTCGCGCAAACTTGAAACTCCCAGCAGTAGGGCCAACCAGCACAGCTCGATCAGCACGACAAAGATCGAATTGGAATGCTCTCGCAGGTGTGAATAGGTGTCGCGCACATCCCTGCCTCCTTCTTGGCGACGCGCATGGAACAAATGCGCATAGAACCGATTGACCTTGGGTTCCTCTGTCAGCAGCCGCATAAGCACCGTGTATTGCATCCCGCCGATCCAGATGACGGGCACGCCAAAAAGCAACAGCGGAAACGCCTGCGCAGACCCAGTGCCTTGCCATAGTCCACAGAAGAACGAAACAAACGACCAGATACCCAGGGCGAATACGAGCGATTGGGAGACCTGGTACGTTGGACTATGCGGCGGCGCAGCAGCACCATCAGCCCCCTTGGGGTGATAGCGCGCTTCTGTCTTATCGGCAGGTGCCAAGGGAAATACCTCCCCATCCTTGCGCGCCATGTACATGCCCAGTGAAACTGCACCGCATATTGCGCAGACAATGCCTGAAATCGGTGGCCCCCATGGAAGTGCAGAAAGCTGTCCCCAAGAGCCCAAGCTCAACACCAGGGTCGTCACCCACCCGAACCAAAAATAGCGCGAGAGAGAAGCAATCCCGTCACGCCCAAACCGACCAGCGTGCAACACCGTGATGGGTGTGCTCGCCAAATAGCAATAGCCCAGGCCCAACAGCGCCGCAGCGAACGAGACATAGGACCAGTCCGGCTTAACCGGCTGTTTGTCACTTGCATTGCCAGTACCTGCGGCAACCGCCTTGGTAATCTTTAGCCACTCGTCAAGCAGCCCGAATTTCCAAGCAAGCACTACGACACAGACAATGCCGACGATGAAACCCAGGAAATAGCGGACCAGGTAAGACTCCCACCAACGGTTGTTTGCCTGTTCGCTCTTTTTCTCCGTATCGCTCATTTCACCTCCCTGCTGCTACGAATTTGAATCCGCGGTGAGTCAGCACCCAAATGCCTTCGCCAACGTCGCCTGCCGCAGTGCCTGCGCGCGCTGGAGGTTGGCGTCGACCTCGGCTTCGACTTCGCGGATGCCTGGCCCGGCACCCGCTGCGTCAAAGCGTCAATCTTTGAAGCTGGGCGCCTGCTTGCTCATGCTGGCCGTCATTGCAGCGGTCAAATCGCTGCTCATCAGCATGGCCGCGTTCCAGGTGGCGATGTAGTTCAGGCTGTCGGCCACCGAGTGGTCGCGGGCGTAGGTGATCATTTCCTTGGTGCCGCGAATCGACAGGGGCGACTTGGCGGCGATGGTGGCGGCAAGCTCGTGCACGCCGGCGTACAGCGCCTCGCGGCTCTCGAACACCCGGTTCACCAGGCCGATGTCCTTGGCCTCGGCCGCGTCGAACTTGCGCCCGGTGTAGGCCAGCTCACGCGTAATGCCCTCGCCCACCAGTTTGGGCAGGCGCTGCAGCGTGCCGACGTCGGCGGTCATGCCGATGTCGATTTCCTTGATGGTGAAGTAGGCGTCGCTGCTGGCGTAGCGCATGTCGGCGCAGGTGACGAGGTCGATGCCGCCGCCAATGCACGCGCCGTGGATGGCGGCGAGCACGGGTTTGCGGCAGCGCTCCAGGCTGGTGAGGGTGTCCTGCATGTCGAGGATGACGCGGCGCAGGGCTTCCCGCTTGCGGCCTTCGCAGTCGCCCTGCACCTGCACGGCGGTGCCCATCATCATTTGCAGGTCGATGCCGGCGGTGAACAACTTGCCCTCGCCTTGCAGCACGGCGACGCGGGCTTCGGGGGTTTCGTCCACCCACGCAAAGGCACGGCGGATGTCCTGCCACATGGCGGCGTTCATGGCGTTGGCCTTGTCCGGGCGGTTCAGGCGCACGGTGGCGATGTGGTCTTGCAGCGAGACGGCGAGGGTTTCAAATTGCATGGGTGGCTCCATTTTTTAGGTGTTTTTGGCCTCTAGCGCTTATCTGGCAAGCGTTAGCAGCTATTAATTAAGTAGTAATTCGATCAGGCTTTCGTGCCCGTCGCGGCGGCTCGCCATTGGCGTTCGAGGTCTGCTGCGCTCCACGGGGCATCGGTGTTCACGGTCAGTGTCAGCGCCTGCTCTTGCTCCGTCAGCGGTTCAGCTGTGCGCTGCTGCGCTGCCAGTACGGCCAGGCCGGCCTCGGACGGGTCGCCTCCTGCCGCAAGGCGACTCTGCACACGCGCTTGCAGTTGTTGCTCGCCGGCACGGCAGTGCAACACGGTGAAGGGCACGCCCAGTGCCTGCGCCACGGCGTGCATGTGGGCGCGATCGCTCTGGCGCAGGAAGGCGGCATCGACGATCACAGGGTAGCCGGCCTGCAACAACGCGCTGGCCTGCTCGGCCAGGTGCTGAAAGGTGCGCTGCGAGGCCTCTGGCGTGTAGATATCGGCGCCGCACATAGCCGAGTCGGCCAGCAGCGCCAGGCCATGCAGGCGCTTGCGCTCCACGTCCGAGCGCAGGCGCACGGCGCCGGCCTGGGCCAACAGGGCAGCGGCGACGGTGGATTTGCCCGAACCCGAAAGACCATGGGTGATGAGCAAGCGCGGCTGCCTGGGCTGGGCCAGCGCCTCGGCGCAGGCCAGGTAGTCAGGCCCATACGCCTGTGCCCCACCCTGCTCGGTGCGCAGCCGCGCCGCCAGGGCGCGCACCAGGGCACGGTAGATTTCGTAGGGGCGCAGCACGGCCAGTGCTGCGTAGTCGCCGGTTTCGCTCAGGTAGGCATCGAGAAAGCGCCAGGCCAGATCGGAGCGGCCATGGGCATGCAGGTCCATGGTGAGGAACGCGGCATCCGCCAGGGTGTCGATCCAGCGCAGGGCCGGACTGAACTCGATGCAGTCGAAGGCGGTGAGCACGCCCTCCAGCCGCACCAGGTTGCCCAGGTGCAGGTCGCCATGGCCCTCGCGCACATGGCCGCCCGCCTGGCGCTGTGCCCACCACCCTTCCAGCCCGGCAAACACCGGGCGCAGCGCCTGCAGCCGGGGCGCATCGGCACCGTCCAGCAGCGTTGCCAGGGTTTTGAACACATCGCCAATGGCCTGCTGCACCTGGGCGGCGCTGCCCCACGCGCTGCCGGCAGCGGCCACCGGACAGGCTGCGTGAAAGTGCGCCAGCTGCTTTGCAAAAGAATCTACCTCGGCCGCGTGCAACGCGCCACTGCGCACCAGGGCATCGGCCTCGCTGCCGCTGGCAAAGCGGCGCATGTGCACCACCCAGTCGATGGCGCCGTCTGCCGCTTCGTTCGGCGCGCCCAGTCGCGGCGCCTGCAGGCTGCCCAGCACGGGCAGCACCTCCAGGTACAGCGATGGCGCCAGCCGCCGGTTCAGGCGCAGCTCTTCTTCACAAAAGTGGCGGCGCGCGGCCACGCTGCTGAAATCGACAAAGGGCAGCCGCACCGGCCGCTTGAGCTTGTAGGCATGCCCAGGCGTGAGCAGGATGTGCGAGATATGGGTTTGCACATGCTCCACGGGCGCACCATCGCGCTGCTGCAGCATCAGCACGAGATTTTTCAGCAAAGCGGCATCCGCATGATTCTCGAAGGTCAAATCGACTCCAAACGCTTTCCAGACAAGCGCAGAAAGCTATCAAAACGATGAATTTACCGAGAACGACGCTTGCAAAGGCACACTCCGTATTGCAAGCACCCGTGGCCGAAGCATGCACCAGCCGGCAGCAAGCTTCCAAGCAGCGTGTTGCACCGCCCGGTCCTACACCTCAAGCCTTGGCACCCTTCATGGCCGCCAGGTAGGGGGCCAGGCGCTTGGCCATCTCGTCGCCCAGGGCTTGCAGGCCGCTCATGGGGCGCACCATGACTTCAAAGTCAACGATCTTGCCGTCGTCGTCGAACGCGATCATGTCGATGCCCTTGAGCTCCTTGCCATTGACCTTGGCGCTGAACTCCAGCACCACGCTCTTGCCATCGGCGCTAGCCAGCTCGCGGTGGTAGCTGAAGTCTTCAAACACCTTGACCACGGTGCCCAGAATGAGCTGCACCGCCTGCGCGCTCGGGTACGGCGTGTGCGCCATGGGCGAGCGGAATACCGCCTTGGGGTGCAGGATGGAGGGCAGTTCGGCCAGGTTGGCGCCCGCCACCATGTCGTGCCACTTGGCAAGGCTTGTCGCCACGCTGGGCGCCAGCATCTGCGCAAAACCCTTGGCCTGCGGGGCGTCTTCCTTCTTCGCCAGGGGGTCCAGGCGCAGCGCCAGTTCGGTGCCCTGCTTGATGGCGCGCTTGGCGTCGAGTTCGACGGCCTTGTCGGCGCCGCCAATCAGGTGCACGGTGCAGCCACCGGCTTCGAGCTCGGCCTGCAGCGCGCGCTGCGGGTCTTGGCCGGCGCAGAGGACGACGTTGTCCACCGCCAGCACGCTGTCCTTGCCGTCCACGGTGATGTGCAGGCCGGCGTCGTCCACCTTGCGGTACTGCACGCCGGGGACCATCTCGACCTGGCGGTTCTTGAGCGAGGTGCGGTGAATCCAGCCGGTGGTCTTGCCCAGACCCTCGCCGACTTTGCTGGTCTTGCGCTGCAGCAGGTAAATCTTGCGGGGGATCTCGCCCAGGTGCCCTGCCTGCAAGCCGCCCCGGTTGGCTCCCGTGGTGTCCACGCCCCACTCGGCAAAGAACTTCGGCTTGCTCAGGCTGGGGCTCACGCCCTCGTGCAGCAGGTATTCGCAGACATCAAAACCAATGCCGCCGGCGCCGATCACCGCCACCGTCTTTCCCACGGGCTTCTTGTCCCGCAGCACGTCGAGGTAGCCCAGCACCTTGGGGTGCGTAATGCCTTCGATCTCGGGCACGCGCGGCACGATGCCGGTGGCCAGCACGACCTGCTTGAAGCCGCCCGCCACCAAATCCTGCGCTGCCACCTTGCGGCCCAGTTGCAGCTTGACGCCCGTCAATTCGATCTGCTTGCCGAAGTAGCGTAGGGTCTCGTAGAACTCTTCCTTGCCCGGCACCTGCTTGGCGATGTTGAACTGGCCGCCGATTTCTGCTGCCGCATCGAACAGCGTCACATCCAGCCCCCGGCGCGCAGCCTCGGTGGCAAACGCCAGTCCAGCCGGGCCGGCGCCGACGACAGCGACGCGGTCTTTGTGGGCTAGCGGCTCCATCACCAGAATGGTTTCGTGGCAGGCGCGCGGGTTCACCAGGCACGAGGTGATCTTTCCGGCAAAGGTGTGGTCCAAACAGGCCTGGTTGCAGCCAATGCAGGTATTGATCTGGTCCGACAGGCCCGCCGCCGCCTTGTTGACGAACTCCGGGTCGGCCAGGAACGGCCGCGCCATGCTCACCATGTCGGCCATGCCATCGGCCAATATCTGCTCGGCCACCTCGGGCGTGTTGATGCGGTTGGTGGCGACCAGCGGAATGCCCACCTTGCCCTTGAGCTGCTGCGTGACCCAGGCAAAGGCGCCGCGCGGCACCTTGGTGGCAATAGTAGGAATGCGCGCCTCGTGCCAGCCAATGCCGGTGTTGAGGATGGTGACGCCTGCCGCCTCCAGCGCCTGCGCCAGTTCGATCACTTCCTCGGTCGTAGAGCCGCCTTCCACCAGATCGAGCATGGACAGGCGGAAGATGAGGATGAAATTCGCCCCCACCCGAGCGCGCGTGCGCCGCACGATCTCCAGCGGAAAGCGGATGCGGTTGGCGTAGGAGCCGCCCCAGGCGTCGTCCCGCTGGTTGGTCTGTGCGGCGATGAATTCGTTGATGAGGTAGCCCTCGGAGCCCATGATCTCGACACCGTCATAGCCGGCGCTCTGGGCCAGCGCGGCGGCGTTGGCGTAGTCCTCAATGGTCTGCTCGACTTCTTCGCTGGTCAGCGCGTGCGGGCGAAAAGGGCTGATCGGTGCCTTGAGCGCGCTGGGCGCCACCAGCTCAGGGTGGTAGGCATAGCGGCCAAAGTGCAGGATTTGCATGCAGATCTTGCCGCCGGCCTCGTGCACCGCCTGCGTCACTACCTTGTGCTTGTCCGCCTCGGCCTGCGTGGTCATGGCGGCACCACCCGGCATGGGGCGGGCGCGGTCGTTGGGGGCAATGCCGCCGGTCACGATCAGGCCGACACCGCCGCGCGCACGCTCGGCATAAAAGGCGGCCATGCGGGCAAAACCGTCCTTGGCTTCTTCCAGGCCTACGTGCATGGAGCCCATGAGCACACGGTTTTTGAGAGTGGTAAAGCCCAGGTCAAGCGGGGCGAGCATGTGGGGGTAGGCAGTCATCGCGGGGTCTTTCCGTGGGGTTGTTCCGAAAACCGGCCGACTATGCAACCAGTTGCACAAAAGTGTACGGTCGTTCGATTATTTATGCAACCAGGTGCATAGTTTTGATGCGGTGGCTACACTCGCCCCATGTCGCTGGCCCATGCTGTTCTCACCTCGCTGCTGGAGAAAAATTCCTCCGGCTACGACCTCGCGCGGCGCTTCGACAAGTCCATCGGCTACTTCTGGCACGCCACGCACCAGCAGATCTACCGCGAACTGGCGCGCATGGAAGCAGCAGGCTGGATCGCCAGCAGCATTCCGGCAGACGCCGGCAAAACGCGCAAAAAGGAATACCGGGTGCTTCCCGCAGGCCGCGGCGAGCTGGCGCGCTGGGCAGAACAGCCTTCTGCGCCCATGGATCTGCGCGAGGAATTCATGGTCAAGCTGCGCGCCGATGCGATGCTGTCTGAAGTGGACTTGCGCCCCGAGTTGGCGCGGCACCTGGCACTGCACCGCGAGAAGCTGGCGCACTACCAGGCGATCGAAGCGCGGGACTTCGCACCAGGCCGCACCTTGTCGCGCCATGCCACGATTCAGCACATGATTCTGAAGAAAGGCATCCTGTACGAGCAAGGGTCCATTGCATGGACGCGCGAGATGCTGGCCGTTCTGACCCGTCTGGCAGCACCATAGAACCGAACCAACAGCACACAGGCAAAAGGCCGCCGATCCCTTGCAGGATCGGCGGCCTTTCTCTTTTTATGCGCGGGCTTCAGGCCCGCATGACCAGCAGGGCGATCAGTACACGTCGTGCTGCGTGTTGTTCACGTTGAAGTGGCCGGTCGGCGTGATCAGGCGTGGGTCCTTGATGACGGCCTTGAGCTTGAGCGTCTTGTCGTCAACAACCACGATGGCGCTTTCCTTGTTCTTGGCACTCCAGACCGAGAACCAGACCTCGTCGCCTGCCTTGTTGAACTCAGGCTGCACCACGCGCTTGGCGCCGTCGTCCTTGATGTCGGCCCACTCAGCGATCGGCAGCACGGTGTAGCCCTTCTCAAGGTTGTCAATGTCGTACACCGCGACCGACTGCGACAGCTTGGGATCGGGGTTCAGAGGCGTGTCGGAGTACAGGTGCTTGGACTTGGGATGGCTCTTGATGAAGAGCGCACCGCCGCCCTGGCCCTTGAGGGTCTCCACGACCTTGAAGGCGTATTGCTTGTGCTTGACCGGGTCGGTGCCAATGAGGGAGATGAATTCATCTCCCAGATCGCCGGTAGACCACACAGGACCAAACTTCGGGTGGATGAAGTTGGCACCACGACCAGGGTGAGGCGTCTTGCCCACATCAACGATGGCTGCCAGCTTGTCATCTTTCAGGTCAATCACCGAAATCTTGTTGCTGTTGTTGGCCGCCACCATGAAGTAGCGCTTGGTCGAGTCGAGGCCGCCGTCGTGCAGGAACGGCGCGGAACCGATTTCAATCGTCTTGAGCGCATTCAGGTCGGAGTAATCCACCATCAGCGTCTTGCCGGTTTCCTTGACGTTCACGATGAACTCGGGCTTGAAGTGGCTGGCCACGATGGAGGCCACGCGCGGCTCGGGGTGGTATTCCTGCGTGCCGACGACCATGCCCCGGGTGGAGACGATCTTGAGGGGCTCAAGCGTATCGCCGTTCATGATGACGAATTGCGGTGGCCAGTAGGTGCCCGAAATGACGTACTTGTCCTCATAGCCCTTGAACTTGCTGCTCTCGACCGAACGCGCTTCGAGGCCGGTGCGAACCTCTGCCACCGTGTCGGGGTGCTCCATCCACAGGTCGATCATGTTGACCTTGGCATCACGCCCAGTCACGAACAGGTAGCGGCCCGAAGCCGACATGCGCGAGATATGCACCGCATAGCCGGTCTTGATGACGCTGATGATTTGCTTGGAGTCGCCATCGATCAACGCGATCTGACCCGCATCGCGCAGCGTGGTCGAGAAGATGTTGGTGATGTTGTAGTTGTTCATCTTCTTCTTCGGACGCTGGTCCGGAGGAACGATGACCTTCCAGGTTGCCTTCATGGCCGCCATACCGAATTCCGGAGGAATCGGAGGGTCCTGCTGAACGTAGCGGGCCATCATGTCCACTTCCGCCGCGGTCAAGTCGCCAGAGGTGCCCCAGTTGGGCATGCCGGCAGGTGAGCCATAGGTGATGAACACCTTGAGGTAGTCCGTCCCCTTGCCGATGGTGATGTCGGGTGTCAGCGGCTTGCCGGTGGCACCCTTGCGCAGCACGCCGTGGCAGCCAGCGCAACGCTCAAAGTAGATCTGACGGGCGCGGTCGAACTCGGCCTGCGTCATCTTGGGCGCTTTGGGGTTCGTGCTTTGGTACATCGGCTCGTCAACCAATGGCGATGAACCGGCTTGGTAATTCACCTCAGGCGCAGAAACGCCCTGCTTGTGATCTTGGGCCGTGGCGGCCACTGCCAGCGTCGAAAGTGCCAGGGCCACGAGGCGCGCCAGCTTGCGGGTTGTCATGTAGAGGCTCCTTGTTTGCCACAGCCCATGCCGACTCCCTCTCTATGGGACACCCGCTGAAGGCTGCGACAGATGGATTGCAGCGGGATGAATTCATATTCCTACAGGCTGTAGGGACAATGATTGATTCATCTCAAATAGCGAAATGAAATGACTATTTAACAACGGGTAAACACCTAGGAACTTTCGCTGGGCCGCATACGTGCGGCGCCACCCGCCCAGCGGGCAGACCTGCGGTTGCAGGGGCGGCGATCAGCCCTCGATGATCAGCGCCCGAAAGTCGTTGACGTTGGTGCATGTTGGCCCGGTGACCACCGAGTCGCCCAGCGCGCTAAAAAAACCATGGCCATCGTTGTTGGCCAGGCGCTCGCGCGGGTTGATTCCAAGCGCCCAGGCGCGTGCAAGCGTGTCGGGCGCAAGCCAGGCGCCCGCGATTTCCTCCTGCCCATCAACACCGTCGGTGTCAGCCGCCAGGCCGTGAATGCGCGCATGGCCTGCCAGCGCCAGGGCGCATGCCAGCAGGCATTCCACATTGCGGCCACCACGCCCATTGCCACGCACGGTCACCGTGCTCTCGCCGCCCGACAGCAGCACGCACGGCCCGGCCACCGGCTGACCGCGATCGGCCACCTGGCGCGCAATGCCGGCGAGCAACGTGCCCATGTCGCGCGCCTCCCCTTCCAGGGCATCGCCGAGGATGTAGGCGGGGTAACCGGCGTCCCGCGCGACCTGCGCCGCGGCTTCCAGGGCCTGCTGCGGCGCGGCGACGAGGCGGCACGTAGCGCGTGCAAGCCGTGGGTCGCCCGGTTTGACCGATTCACCGGCACCGGTTTCCAGCAGCGCACGCGCACCAGCGGGCAGACCAATGCCGTAGCGCTGAAGAATGTCCAGCGCGTCGGCGCAGCGCGTAGGGTCGGCCACGGTGGGGCCGGAGGCAATGTCCATGGGGTCGTCGCCCGGCACGTCGGAGATGAGCAGCGTGCGCACCCGCGCCGGATAGCAAGCGGCCGCCAGGCGCCCCCCTTTGATGGCCGAGAGGTGGCGGCGCACACAGTTCATCTCGCGGATGGTGGCGCCCGACTGCAGCAACGCGCGCGACAGCGCCTGCTTGTCGGCCAGCGTCACGCCGGGCAGCGGCAGTGGCAGCAGCGACGAGCCACCGCCCGAAATCAGGCACAGCACGAAATCGTCCTCACGCAGGCCCTCGCACAGCGCCAGCATGCGCCGGGCGGCCTGCTCACCCGCGGCATCGGGCACCGGGTGCGCCGCCTCGACAATTTCAATGCGCTCGCAAGGCACGGCGTAGCCATAGCGCGTAACCACCAGGCCCGAGAGCGGCCCCGCCCAGTGCTGCTCGACCGCCTGCGCCATGGCGGCAGACGCTTTGCCCGCGCCGATCA
>Ga0208272_100211_pt1 | contig 32716 bp, 29 predicted proteins | sample LakWasM129_HOW14_2_FD_183939 | JGI IMG/M metagenome (GOLD analysis project Ga0208272, IMG submission 183939) | Freshwater sediment methanotrophic microbial communities from Lake Washington under simulated oxygen tension - Sediment Metagenome... | ecosystem: Environmental > Aquatic > Freshwater >... | reverse complement strand
GCAAGGCAATCATCATGGCGTGACACTCCTGATGGATCACAACGACTCTATCAACTCCCGCAGAACGGCCCTGGCCATGAACAGCGGGTAGCGGTTAGAGTTTATACAATCATCCGGGATGCGACAGTTAGGCCTTGCCGTTCGATCAGTTTGAGGTTTTTTCCGACGGCAGAAATCCAGAAACTATTTTCAGTAAATCTTTCCTTTTTGCCGTCCATGGTTCTTTGTAGTTTGAGCCACTAACTGTATTGAATATGGTTGGGCTCACTGGTATTTTTCGTACCCTAACACTCAAATCCGTCCAGATTAAGAGTTTGTCTTCAGGCTCCGTAAGTTGAGCATCTAGAAAGGCCACCCGCTTAGTGAGTTTTTCCAATTCTTTGACACCGGTTCTTGCTGTTTTGTCTTCTATTGATTTAATTAAATATTCAATTGAATCAATTAAATCTTTTGCCACCCTAATTACTCCGGTTCTGGATTCGGATCGGAATAGGTTTTTCCGAGATTTTCCAGATAGAAAAAGTGATTCTAGGATGCACGCGTCCGCAAGCATTCTTGATGAATGATATAGAGAATTTAGCGTTGCTTGTAAATCGTTGGTAACTCCAACTAGCTTGGATAATGATCCATAGACAGTACTATATACAACCAAAGAACCATCTTTAGTTTTAACCTCTGGCTGAATATCTGCGCATAGAAGTCGCTCTGCACGTGGTTTCTGGTACGCCAATATGGTAATTTCAAATGCCTTTCGCTCTTCTTCTGATAATTTAATTTCGCTAATCTTTGCATAACCTTGTGACAAGATTGTTTTTCTAATGTAGTCTGCCATATTTATTCCTCCAGAATGTGAGAATTTTCTAGTTGTGATGAGAAGTTTTCCAGATCCATTTTTGATTCAACTTTGTCTTGCCTAGAGTTGAGTATTTTTATAATTAGGCGAGAAATATTCATGAGAATTAATGTTTCGTATGCGTAGCTTAAATACTCATCGTGCTTACTTTTACTAAAGAGAAAAGAGTTTCCTTTATTGAAGTTTAATGAGTAGGCCATCGCAAATTCTCTAAATTTTTTCTCTATTGAATCATCTATTAATCCAAGCAAGTACACTGACGAGAGATAGGAGTCTAGCGAGGGAATAGTCGAAATTTTGTAATCAAAATCTTGCAGTTTTTCGATATCCTTCGGCTCCAATTTCTGTAAGTTTTTATATATGGTTGTATAGGAATCAGTCACACTGATTTCTATCCCATTCTTTGCCGAGAAGGTTCTTGCTGCTTTACTGAAAGCCTTTAATTGTGCATCTGCAGCGCTTGCTATTCCTCCTAAAAATGCACTTGCTTTTCTTATTGGAAGAAGCATCCAAAAGGCTGCTTGATGATTTAATGTTTTTAGAACAGGTGATTCAAAGTGTTCTTCATATTTCTCATAGCTAGATATCTTGTCTATGAGGAACTTCTCTAAATCTCTAGTTGCAGTCATTTGATAAAGGTGCGTATAAAGTCCGCCAATATCAAATATGTGCTTATTCGTCGTGGATTCTTCGCGTATCAGTATTACCGGTTTATGCGACGTGGAAAGCCTTATGCCAAGCTCATATACAACGTTGGGATTCGATAACTCACCTGACAAGTCGCAAATCACAATATCCGCGGAGGCGAGGTCGGTGATGATTTTTTCTAGAATTGATAATGCGTCACCAGATCGCGTAACTTGGTAGCTATTAGCTAACTTTGTCGAGCCTTCTATTGGCTCTTTAATATAGTCATTGAAAAATTTAGTGAGAGCGGGCTTGTCTCGTTCATTCGCCTTCACAAAAGGCATAATTACGAATATCTTTTTCATAATTTCATCATTGTTTTAAAAGATTTAGAATATTTATAGGAATGCGATTGCAATTCAATTTGCCATTTGCAAACCTCCTAGTTTCGATGGGCCTGTCGCTCCTAAAATTAATGGCGTAGCCCGAGTCGCTGCTACATAAAACACCCGCGCCGCATCCTTCTCGTCCTCCCCCGGCGCAGGCATATGCCCCACGCCGGGTAACGCCACTATGGGGAATTCCAGGCCCTTGCTGACCTTCATGGTCATCACCTTGATGGTGTTGCTGGTGGGGTCAAAATCGCCGGGGCTACGGCGCATTTCTACGGGTATTTGGCGCTGGTGCAGCACGTGGGCGCACAGGTCGCGCGCGCTGTAGTCCGGGCACAAAATGGCCATCTCGCCCCAGACAAAGCCCTCTTTGTGGGCGCTGGCCAGGTGGTCGGCGATGGCAAAGGCTTCGTCGCGCAGGGTGGGCAGTTTGATGATGACGGGCGCTTGCCCCTCGCGCCCGCAGCTCACGGGCTTGAGCAGCGGCACACCGTCTCCAGATCCAGCGTCGTCGTTTTTGTCGTCCGCCGTCAGCAGGTCTGCGGCGACCAGGCTGGCGGTGTGCAATATCTGCCGCGCGTTGCGGTAGTGGGCCTTGGGGCCGGTGGTGCGGCAAAGGCGTCTGGCTGCATGAATCGGCAGGGGATCGCCGCCCTGCGTTGGCTCCAGCCGCTCGGCCAGGGGGCGCTCACCCGAAGTCATGCGCGCCGTACAACGGCCCAAGGCCGGAATCAAAGTTGCCATCCCTCGCGCGCCCCATTTGTGTAATTTTGTGAATGCACTGTAAGGGGCGGGGGCTGTGGGCGCAATGAATAAGCTGCGTCGCGGCAAGGGCTAGCGGGCGAAAGCTTGGGCTGGCTGGGCGTTCTGTGCCGGGACGTGGGGTGTTTGAGGGTGTGCTTGAGGGGGCGCTTCGCCTTGGTTGGCGGTGTGCCGGTGGTGGGGTTCCGGGATTGGGGTCGGAGCACGAGTTTCGCTGTGCGAAATCGTGATCCGACAGTTGCACTGAGCCCCCAATGCCTGCGCGGCGTGCGGTGCCGCCGCCATGGCCGAGGGCCGCTGGTTGCCTGGCAATTCAGGGGAGGCTCACAGCCGACGAATGCCTTTTGCCTCCCTGCGGGGCAAAACTGCGACTTCAGACCCGCCAGCGCCCCACAGCCGCCCACAAGATAATCGTGGCCACACACGACCGGGCAGTCCGGTAGTCGGAGCAAGCGTTGAAACCTGACATTCGCGACCTTGTCGCTGGCATCGCGATGATTTCGCTAGGCCTCTTTGTAGCCCTGTATGCGTCCACCCATTACCAAGTCGGCTCCGCCTCCCGCATGGGGCCAGGCTATTTCCCGACTGTGCTCGGCTACATCCTCGCCGCGCTGGGCCTGGTGATTGCGCTGCTCTCGCTGCGCAAGACGGTCCATGTGGTGCAGCCGCCCCCTTTTACTTTGCGTCCCTTTCTGGCGGTGATGGCGGCGGTGGCGCTTTTCGCTTTGCTGATTTCGCATGTCGGGCTGGTCCCCACCACGATTTTGATGGTGGTGGTCACCTCTGCCGGAAGCAACAGCTTTCAGTTGCGCCGGGCCGTCCTGCTCGGTGTCTCCCTCTCGGTCATTGCCTGGCTGATCTTCTCGCTCGGTCTGCAAATGACCTTGCCGGCCTTTGCCTGGGAGTTCTGAGCCATGGACCTCTTCTCGACCTTTGCGGCCAACCTCTCCATAGGCATCCATGAGGCGGTCACGCTCAGCAACCTTTGGTACTGCTTCGTCGGGGTGTTCCTGGGAACGCTCGTTGGCGTGCTGCCGGGCCTGGGCTCGCTGATCGCCATCTCGCTGCTGCTGCCCATCACCTACCACCTGCCCGCCACCGGCGCGCTCATCATGTTGGCGGGGGTGTACTTTGGCGCCGATTACGGCGGCGGCACCTGCTCCATCCTGCTGGGGGTGCCAGGGCACGCGGCAGCAGCAGTCGATGTGCTGGACGGCTACCCCATGGCCAAGCAGGGGCGTGGCGGTATCGCCTTGTTCATGAAGTGCGTGGCCTCGTTCTGGGGCTCCGCCGTGGGCATCGTGCTGCTGATGATGTTTGCCCCTGTTCTCTCGGGCTGGGCCCTGAATTTCGGCCCCTCGGAGTACTGCGCGTTGATGCTGCTGGGCCTGATTGCGGCTTCCACCGTGGGCCAGGGCTCGCCCCTCAAGGGTGTGGCGATGGTGTTCTTTGGTTTGATCCTGGGCGTGATCGGAACGGACGTGAACAGCGGTGTCTCGCGCTTTGCCTTCGATACCCCGGAGCTGACCGACGGCATCAGCCTGGTGGCCATGGCCATGGGGCTGTTCGCCATTACCGAGGTGATCAAGAGTGCGAACACCACGCGGGTGACGCCGGAAGAGCAAAGCTTCTCGCTGCGCGACCAGATGCCGACCAAGGAAGACTGGCGCCGCTCCTTTGGCCCCATGCTGCGCGGCTCGGGCCTGGGCGCCTTTTTTGGCGCGCTGCCCGGCACCAGCGGGGGCATGGCGACGTTTCTGTCGTACTCGATGGAAAAGCGCATTTCCAAGCACCCGGAGGAATTCGGCAAGGGCGCCATCGAGGGCATCGCCGGGCCCGAGGCCTGCAACAACGCGGGCGTGGGTACGGCGTTCATCCCGACGCTGACGCTCGGCATTCCCGGCGACGCCGTCATGGCGCTGATGCTGGGGGCCCTCACCATCCAGGGTATTCAGCCTGGTCCGCAGGTCATTACGGCCCACCCGGACCTGTTCTGGGGGCTGATCGTGAGCTTCTGGATCGGCAATGTCTTTCTGGTGATTCTCAACATCCCGCTGATTGGCATGTGGGTGAAGTTGCTCTCCATCCCCTACCACCTGATGTTCCCGGCCATCGTGCTGTTCACCTGCATCGGGGTCTACAGCACCAGCAACAGCACCTTTGACGTCTGGGTGCTGCTGGCCTTTGGCATCGTGGGCTACCTGATGGCGCTGCTGCGGCTGGAGGTGGTGCCGGTGCTGTTGGGCCTGATCCTGGGGCCGATGCTGGAGGAGAACTTTCGCAGAACGCTGCTGCTCTCGCGCGGCAGTTTCAGCGTGTTCGTGGAGCGGCCCATTACGGCGGTGGCGCTGGGCGTTTGCGCATTTTTGCTGCTCTGGACGGTGTGGGGCTCGCTGCGCAGCCGCGTCACCGCATAAGGGCCAAGCAGGCGGCGCCCTGCGCTGGCCTGTGGCTTGCCTCAGGCGTGCGGCGCTTGCAGGTAGCGCCCTGCCAGTTCCCGCTGCGCGGCGCTGTCCACGCCCAAGACGTCCACCAAGTACGTCTGCAGGCCGCCGTAGTCCTGGTCCACCTTGTGCAGCGCTGCGTCGAGAAACTCGGCCTGCACACGCCACAGCACCGCCAGCACTTCTTCCGGTGCGTGGCCTTCGGCCATGGCGGGGCGGCGGTAGAGATCGTTGGTGAGCAGGTAGTCGCGCATCACCACGTCGCGCGGCACGCCGAGCGTCAGCAGGATGAGCGCGGCGGCAAAGCCGGTGCGGTCCTTGCCGGCGGTGCAGTGAAAGACCAGCGGCGTGTCCTTGGCGAGCAGGATGCGAAAGAACTCGGCAAAGCGTGGCGCGTTCTCGTGCACGAAGCCTCGGTAGGTTTCCTGCATCAGCCCTACCGCGTCCTGCGCGGTCAGTGCCCGGCCGCTCTGCTGCAGTTCGATGGCGCGCTGCACCACGGTGGGCTCGATGGCCAGTTGGTAGTGCTCGACCGCGGGCAGCAGGTAGGCGAGCTGGGCGCGTTCGCGCTCGCCCCGGAAATCCACCGTGCGTGCAATGCCCAGCGCGGCCAGGCGTGCCTGGTCGTCGGGCGTCAGGCTGGCCAGGTGATCCGAGCGGAAGATGCGCCGCCATGCGACCTGCCGGCCGCCGTGGCCGGTGTAGCCGCCCAGGTCGCGGAAGTTGCTCGCGCCGGCAAGCGGCAGGGAGCGGGTGGGAGTTTCGGATCGCGGAGCGTCCGCGGAGAGGTCGGGTGTTGGCATGGCGCTGAGCGTAGCGCAAGCGGCCGGTTTTGGCCGTCCCCCGCGGGCAGCGCTCCCGGGCAGGCCGTTCATTGCGGCAGCACGCTCAACGCGGGGTCCAGCGGGCGCTCCTGGCTGCCCGGTGGGCATGGCTGGTCGGTGTATATGGTGTGGCTGCCCTGCACGCACTTGCGTGGTGGCGCGGCCGGGGCCGGGGCGGATGCGCCCGCTTTGGCAGGCTGCGCGCTTGCCGACGCCCTGGCGTGGCCAGGCGGTGGGCTGGGGCGGGTGATGGCCCGCCAGGTTTGCCTGGCCCAGGGGCCGGCGAGCGGCGTCCAGCGCTCGGCGGTCCACCACGCGGCCACGCTAGCTGCGACCAGAACCACGGCCAGGGTGGTCCAGACAGCGCGCTCCCTGGGGCCGAGCATGGCGCACCCCGTTCCAGGTCAGCCCAGGTGCGGGCCGAGCAAGCCGGCGAGCTCGAACATGCCGGCGCTGTCCTTGCCGAACACGGCGCGCAGCTTGTCGTCGGCGACGATGGTGCGCTTGTCCTTGGGGTCCTGCAGGTTCTGCGCCTTGATGTACTCCCACAGCTTCTTCACGGCGGCCGGGCGCGCCACCGGCTCGGTGCCGATGACGGCAGCGAGCGCGGCGCTGGGCGCTTTGCCGGCTGCGGCCTTGCGCGGTGCGGCCGCTTTCGCCGCCGTCTTTTGGGCTGGGGCTTTCTTGGCAGTGGCTGGTTTTTTAAGGTCTTTCAGGCCTCCAGCGCTTGTCCTGCTTGCGCCAGTAGCTATGGTTTTGGTAGTTCCACCGGCAGCCGGCTTGCGCGGCGGGAACTTGCTCGGGGCAAATTCAAAGTTCACCTTGCCGGCTTCAGCGTCCCAGGCCAGGTGCGCCTTGAAGGCGCGGCGGGTGCGCATGCTGACGAACTTGTCGAGCAGGTCGGTCTTGCCCGTGGCGAGGAGCTTTTCCATCTGCGCGCGCTCCACCGGCTGCTGCAGGATGATCTTGCCGCTCTTGAAGGTGCAACTGGGCACGGGCTGCGCGGCGGTGGGCACGGCTTTGGCGCACACGTAGTTGCTGCCGTGCTCGTGCACTTCGGCGCCGCAGATGGGGCAGGCGCCCAACGGCGGGTCGGTGAATTCGACCAGCTCGCCGGTTTCCTCGGCCTTGTCGTCGCCAAAGTCGAATTCGAGCTTGTAGTTGTGCGCTTCGTCGTCGTACTTGAGCACGATCTCGGACGTGAACGGCCAGCCGGCCTTGGAGCGAAAGCCGTCGAGCGGGCCGATCTTGCGCTCGCTCAGCAATTGCTCGGCCTCTTGCGGCTCGAAGGTGCGGCCCGCGGGCGACTTGCCAAATGAGAAGCCGCAGCCTTCGGCCCCAGGCTTGCCGACGCAGGCGTACCTGCGGTAGTTTTCCTTCACCACGCCGCCGCAGTTGGGGCAGGGCGCAGAGAGCGTGGCGTAGTCGCCGGGGATGGTGTCGCGGTCGTATTCCTTGGCCTTCTTCACCATGCGCTCGGTCATGGCGGCGATTTCCTGCATGAAGGTGGCGCGCGGCAGCAGGCCCTTTTCCATTTGCGTGAGCTTGTATTCCCACTCGCCGGTCAGGTCGGCGCGGGCCAGCTCCTTCACGTCCAGGCCGCGCAGCAGCGTCATGAGCTGGAAGGCCTTGGCGGTGGGGATCAGCTCGCGGCCGTCGCGCAGCATGTACTTTTCCGCCAGCAGGCCTTCGATGGTGGCCGCGCGCGTGGCAGGCGTGCCCAGGCCTTTTTCCTGCATGGCCTCGCGCATGTCTTCGTCTTCCACCTGCTTGCCGGCGCTCTCCATGGCGCCCAGCAGCGTGGCTTCCGAATACCGCGCTGGCGGCTTGGTCTTGAGGCCCTTGGCGTCGACTTCGTTTGCCAGGGGCTTCTCGCCCGGCTGCACCGGGACCAGGTTCTGGCCCTTGTCGCCTTCCTTGGCGTCCTGCACTTCGTCGGCGGCTTCCTTGCCGTAGATGGCCAGCCAGCCGGGTTTGACCAGCACCTTGCCTTCGGTCTTGAAGTGGTGGGTTTGGCCCGCTTGCTCCACTTTGCTGATGCGGGTGGTCACCAGGTATTCCGCGCTGGGGAAAAACACCGCCAGGAAGCGGCGCACCACCAGGTCGTAGAGCTTTTGTTCGGCTTCCGACAAACCGCTGGGCGCTTGCAGCGTGGGGATGATGGCGAAGTGGTCGCTCACCTTGGCGTTGTCGAAGATGCGCTTGTTCGGCCGCACGTAGTGGCCTTCGATAGCCGTGCGGGCGTGTGGCGCCAGGTGCGCCATGCCGCTGCCCGCCAGCATTTCCAGCGTTTGCTTGGCCACGGGCACGTAGTCTTCGGGCAGCGCGCGCGAATCGGTACGCGGGTAGGTCAGGGCCTTGTGGCGCTCGTAGAGCGACTGCGCCAAGGAGAGCGTGGTCTTGGCCGAGAAGCCGAATTTGCCGTTGGCCTCGCGCTGCAGGCTGGTCAGGTCAAAGAGCTGGCCCGGCGCCTGGGTGGTGGGGCGGCTCTCTTCGGTCACCGTAGCAGCCTGCCCGCGCGAGGCATCGGCAATGGCGTGCGCCTGGGCTTCGGACCACACGCGGTCGGCGCGCTGCTCGGCGTCGTTGGGGTTCTTCTTCCACGCCGGGTCGAACCACTTGCCGGGGTACTGGCCGGCCTGGGCGGCAAACGACGCATGGATTTCCCAGTAGTCGCGGCTGATGAATTTGCGGATTTTCTCTTCGCGCTCCACCACCAGCGAGAGCGTGGGCGTCTGCACCCGGCCCACGGTGGTCAGAAAGAAGCCGCCGCCCTGCGAGTTGAAGGCCGTCATGGCGCGGGTGCCGTTGATGCCGACCAGCCAGTCGGCCTCCGAGCGGCTGCGGGCGGCGTCCGCCAAGCCCTGCATCTGCTCTTCGGTGCGCAGTTGGTCAAAGCCGTCGCGAATCGCCTGCGGCGTCATGGACTGCAGCCACAGGCGCTTGACGGGTTTTCCGAGGGGCTTGGCGCCCCCGGCGTACTGCTCGATCAGGCGAAAAATCAGCTCGCCCTCGCGGCCCGCGTCGCAGGCGTTGATGAGCTGTGTCACGTCTTTTCGCTTGGCCTGTTTGACGACGGCGTTCAGGCGCGTCTTGGTCTTGTCCACGGGTTTGAGGTCAAAGCGCGGCGGAATCACCGGCAGGTTGGCAAAGCTCCACTTGCCGCGCTTGACGTCGAATTCTTCCGGCGCCTGGATCTCGACCAGGTGGCCGACGGCGCTGGTGACGACGTACTGGTCGTTCTCGAAATGCTCTTCGTGCTTGTCGAACTTGCCCGCCATGGGCGTGAGTGCGCGCACGATGTCTTGTGCGACCGAAGGTTTTTCTGCGATGACGAGGGTTTTGCTCATGGGGTTTCGTACTGGGGCGCCGCGGCCGGACAGGGCCGCGCGCGCTTCTACAATCGGGCTTCCTCGCGCGTACACGCGCACGCGCAGGTGTGCATATTCAAAGTAACAGAAGTTTTGCCATGCCTTCAAGCACCGTGCCCGCCTCCCACGCCGGACGCCGGCTCCAGACCCGCCGCTCCGGCGTACACGGCAAGGGCGTCTTCGCCGTGCAGGATATCGCCGAGGGCGAGGTGCTGATCGAATACACCGGCGAGGTCATCAGCTGGCAGGCGGCGCAGGACCGGCACCCGCACGATCCGCTGCAGCCCAACCACACGTTTTATTTTCATGTCGATGAAGACCGCGTGATCGACGCCAAGTTCGGTGGCAACTCCTCGCGCTGGATCAACCACAGCTGCGATCCCAACTGCTTTGCCGACGAGCAGGAGGGCCGCATCTTCATCACCGCGCTGCGCAACATCGCCGCCGGCGAAGAGCTGAACTACGACTACGGCCTGATCATCGAAGAGCGCTACACGCCCAAGCTGAAGGCCGAATACCCCTGCTGGTGCGGCGCGGCGAACTGCCGCGGCACCTTGCTCGCCCCCAAGCGCGGCCCGCGGGCGCCGGCGCCGCTGGCCAAAAAAGCCCCCTCCAAACCACGCAAGGCGCGGGCTGGCGCATGAGCGCGGCGCCAGGCCTTTCGCCAACCCCCAAGCCGTCTGGAGGTGCGCCAGTGAACGAACCCCTTCGCTGGCCGCTGGAAGACTTGTGGCAGGCGCTGGCGCCGCGCCTGCCCGGCTTTACCGCCGAGCTTCTGGCAACGGTCGATTCGACCAACACCGAGTGCATGCGCCGCCTGCGCGCCGGGCAGAGCGAGCCGCTCTTGCTGGTCGCGCTGGCGCAAACGGCAGGGCGCGGGCGCATGGGGCGGGCCTGGCAGAGCGTGGGCGCGGAGCCGGGCGCGGCACTGACCTTTTCACTGGCGCTGCCGCTGGCGCCGCGCAGCTGGTCGGGCTTGTCGCTGGCCGTGGGCCTGTGCGTGGCGCAAAGCCTGCAGGCCGAGTTGCCGGCGGCGGGCGGCCGCGGGCCGCGCATCGCGCTCAAGTGGCCCAACGATTTGTGGCTGCAGGGCGCGGGTGGCCCGGAGCGCAAGCTCGGCGGCATTCTGGTCGAGACGGCCAGCTTGCTGGCGCCCAACACGGCCGGCCCTGCCGCGCGCTGGGTGGTGGTGGGTGTCGGGCTGAACGTGGCGCCGCGCAGCAGCGAGGGGCTGAGCATGCCCGCCGGCTGCCTGCACGAGCTCGATGCGCGCTGGGACGCCCCCACCGCCTTGGGCCGTGTCGTCCCGCATCTGGTGGATGCCCTTGAGACCTTCGCAACGCAGGGCTTTGCGCCCCTGGTGGTGCCCTTTGCCGCGCGCGACGCGCTGGCCGGCCGGGCCGTGCGCCTGTCGGACGGCCGTGAAGGCGTGGCCGCCGGCGTGGGGCCAGACGGCGCGCTGCACCTGCAGAGCGCGGCAGGCCTGGTGCAGGTCAGCAGCGCCGAAGTGTCGGTGCGGCCCGTTGTGGCAAGCTAGGCGACCATGCTGCGCGCGCTCGTCCTCCTGCTTTTGCTCGCCAACGGGGGCTACTACGCCTGGTCGCAGGGGCTGCTGCGCGATTGGGGCCTGGCGCCGCACGAGCAGGCCGAGCCGCAGCGCCTGGCCAACGAAATCCACCCTGAGCTGCTGCGCGTGTTGCCGCAGCCCGGCACCCAACCGGCGCCTCCCGCCGCTGTGTCGGGGCAGCCGGCGCCCACCGTGCCCACAGCCCCTGCCGCCCCTGCCGCCCCTGCAGCTGCGCCCGGTACGCCGGCGCAAAGCACGCCCGAGGTCGCCGCTGCCTCTGCGCCGCAAGGCGAATGCCTGCAGGCTGGCATCTTCGACGCCGCGCAAGCCGACGTGCTGCGCCGCGCCGCCAGCGCGCTGCCCGAGGGCAGTTGGCGTCTGGAGCCGGCGACGCTGCCGGGCCGCTGGATGGTCTACATGGGCCGGTTTTCCGACCCTGACCAGCTCGCCAAGAAGCGTGCCGAACTGCGCGCGCTGAGCATCGCTTACGACCGGCCGAACGGGACTCTGGAGCCGGGCCTGTCGTTGGGGCGCTTTTCCACCGAAGAGGCGGCGCAGCGCGGCCTCGCCACCCTTGCCGCCAAGGGCGTGCGCTCGGCGCGTGTGGTGCAGGAGCGCGTGGACATGCCTGGCTTCATGCTGCGCCTGCCCGAGGCCGACGCGCGCCTGCGTGCCCAGGCGGAAGACTTGCGCGCTGCGCTGGTCGGCAAGGCGCTGCGGCCCTGCAGCTGAAATTTTAGTAAAAAAGGCTCTAGCGCTTATACCCATTGCGCTAGCAGCTATCGAAACAGAAGCTGACACCGGCTGCAAGAACTCAGGCTTCCGAAGCATCCAGCGCCGCGAAGCGCACGCTGAAGCACGCGCCTGGCGGGGTGGCGCCGGGGCGCACGTCTTCCACCACGATGCGCGCGCCGTGCTGGCGGGCGATTTCCTGCACGATGGGCAGGCCCAGGCCGGAGCCGTCGGCGTCGTTCCCCAGTGCCCGGTAGAAGGGCCGGAAGATCAGCTCGCGCTCGGGCTCGGGCACGCCGGGGCCGGAGTCTTCCACCTGCACCACCAGCACGCGGCCAAAGGTGTCGGCCAGCACGCGCGCCGTGACCACGCCGGGGCGCTCGGGGGTCGAGGGGGTGTAGTTGATGGCGTTGTCCACCAGGTTGCGCACCAGTTCGTGCAGCAGTGTGGGGTTGCCCAGCATGCGCACGCCGGGGGCGCCGGGCAGGGCGCCGTCGTAGCCCAGGTCAATGCCTTTGTCGAGCGCGCGCGAGATCGCGTCGTGCACCACGTCCACGGTGATCTGCGCCAGGTCGCAGGGCAGCAAGGCCATCTGCGCGCTGCTGCTCTCGGCCCGCGCCAGCGCCAGCAATTGGTTGACGCTGTGGGTGGCGCGGATGCTCGAGCGCCCGATCTGCTCCAGTGAGCGCTTGATCTCTTCGGGGCTGGTGCCTGCGCGCTGCGCCAGGTCGGCCTGCATGCGCAGGCCCGCCAGGGGCGTCTTGAGCTGGTGGGCGGCATCGGCCAGAAAGCGTTTTTGGGTCGCCAGCGAGTCGTTCAGCCGGGTGAGCAAGTCGTTCACCGAGGCCACCAGCGGCGCCACTTCCAGGGGCACGGTCCGGTCGTCGAGTGGCGAGAGGTCGTCGGGCTTGCGCGCGCGGATGCGCTCTTCGAGCTGGTGCAGCGGCTGGATGCCGCGCGCCAGCGCCAGCCACACCAGCAGCACGGCCAGCGGCAGGATGATGAACTGGGGCAGCATGACGCCCTTGATGATCTCGGTGGCCAGCACGCTGCGCTTCTCGCGCGTCTCGGCCACCTGCACCAGCGCCAGCGGCGCATTGGGCAAGGACAAGCGCACCCAGATATAGGCCATGCGAATGTCCAGCCCGCGCAGCTCGGCGTCGCGCAGGTGTACGTCGCCAGTGCTGGGGGCTTCGTCGGCTGGCGGTGGTGGCAGCTCGCGCTCGCCCGAGAGCAATTCGCCGCGCGGCCCCAGCACTTGGTAGTAGACCGTGTCGGAGTCGTCGGCGCGCAGGATTTCGCTGGCGGGCTGCGGCAGGTTGAACTGCGCCCTGCCGTGGCTGACCGAGACCAGCTGCGCCAGCGCCTGGGCGTTGTATTCCAGCGCGCGGTCAAACGGTTTGTTGGCAATGCCCTGCGCCACCAGCCAGGTCAGCGCCAGGCTCACGGGCCAGAGCAAGAGCAGCGGCGTGAGCATCCAGTCGAGGATCTCGCCAAACAAGGAGCGCTGCTCGCGCTGGAAGAGCTTCAAGATCGCCGCCCTGATTTTGAGTGAAAAGTGGCTCTGGCGCAGAATGGATAAGCGTCATAAGCTATATTATTAGTAGCGAAAAACGCCTGTTTTCCAGGCTGCATCGCAGCGTCCCCGACGCCAGATACTGGCGCGACCCAAGCCAGCGGCCACCGTGCAAGGGCCGCCCCGCCGCACCGGTGGCGTCCCCCCTCCCGCAGCGCGCAGCGGTGCGAGAGAGGGGGGAAGGAGCGAAGCGACACAGGGGGGTGTTTCCTGCTTCAACTCGGGATCTTTTCCAGGCAATACCCCAGGCCGCGCACGGTGGCGATGCGGATCGGGCCCTTTTCAATCTTTTTCCGCAGGCGGTGGATATAGACCTCGATGGCGTTGTTGCTCACCTCCTCGCCCCATTCGCACAGGCGCTCGACGAGCTGGTCCTTGCTCACCAGGCGCCCAGCGCGCTGCAGCAGCACTTCGAGCAGGCCGAGCTCGCGCGCCGAGAGCTCCACCATCTTGCCGTCGATGGTGGCCACGCGCCCGGCCTGGTCGTACACCAGAGGCCCGTGCTTGATGGCGCTGCTGGCGCCGCCCATGCCGCGGCGTGCCAGGGCGCGTACGCGCGCTTCAAGCTCCTGGAGCGAAAACGGCTTGGCCATGTAATCGTCGGCGCCCAGGTCCAGGCCCTTGACGCGCTCATCCACGCTGTCGGCGGCGGTGAGGATCAGCACCGGCAGCGCCGAGCCGCGCGAGCGCAGGCGCTTGAGCACCTCCAGCCCGTGCATGCGGGGCAGGCCCAGGTCGAGGATCAGCAGGTCGAACTCGTTGTTCGTCATCAGCGCGGCGTCGGCTTCGCTGCCGCTGGCCACGTGGTCCACCACCGCGCCCGAGCTGCGCAGTGTGCGCAAGAGGCCATCGGCCAGCACTTGGTCGTCTTCAGCAATGAGGATGCGCATGCGGGTCTCCCGGATTCGACTTATGACCGGGCAAGAGTGCCCTTGCCTGCGATTCTAGGAGCGCCATTGGCCCGATGGTGCGCCGCTGCCATAGGTTTCCAGGCCAATGGCGACCACGGTGGCCACCGCATCGCCCACCTCGGCACGGAACTCGGCTTCGGCCTGCGCCACGGCATCCTGAAACGCCTGCAGCCAATCCAGGCCCGTGGGCGTGAAGCCGATGCGGCGTGCCCGGGCATCCGACGGGTCCGCCTCGCGGCGCACCAGGCCCCAGGCGGTGCACTGGTCCACCAGACTGGCCATGGCCTGCTTGGACATGCCGGCGCGCGCTGCCAGGTCGGTCAGCCGATCGCCGGCGAGCGACAAATGCCGCGTGATGTGAACGTGCGCGGCCCCCACCTGGTCGCGCGCCGCCAGGTTGGACAGCGCCAGCGGCACCTCGATATTGCGCGCCATGAGCTGCAGCACGCGCGCGTCAAAGCGGCGCAGCGCGTCGCCCATCAAGCGGCCGAGGTGGGTCTGGCGCCAGGCGTCGGAGGGTGGGGAGACGTGCATGGAGGCGGGCATGGTTTATTGTCATGCAAACTGACCATAAATCGTCTTTACGGGAGAATACTTCGGCCCTACATTACTGGTCAAGCATCCAGTGTTTCCCACGGGGTGCAGACAGAAACCTCGTCAACGCATTGAATTTCCAGGAGATTTCCATGAGCACACCGACCAACCACAGCATGCCCGCCGACGGCGAAAAAGCACGTGCCCTGCAAGCTGCGCTGGCGCAGATCGAGAAGCAGTTTGGCAAGGGCACCATCATGCGGCTCGGCGAAGGCGAGGTGATCGAGGACATCCAGGTGGTGTCCACCGGCTCGCTGGGGCTCGATGTGGCGCTCGGCGTCGGCGGCCTGCCACGCGGCCGCGTGGTGGAAATCTACGGCCCGGAATCCTCGGGCAAGACCACGCTGACGCTGCAAGTCATCGCGGAAATGCAAAAGCAGGGCGGCCAGTGTGCTTTTGTCGATGCGGAGCACGCGCTCGACATCCAGTACGCGCAAAAGCTGGGCGTGAACCTGCAAGACCTGCTGATCAGCCAGCCCGACACCGGCGAACAGGCGCTGGAGATTGTCGACAGCCTGGTGCGTTCGGGCGCGGTGGACCTGATCGTCATCGACTCGGTTGCGGCGCTCACGCCCAAGGCCGAAATCGAGGGCGACATGGGCGACAGCCTGCCCGGCCTGCAGGCGCGCCTGATGAGCCAGGCGCTGCGCAAGCTGACCTCGACCATCAAGAAAACCAACTGCATGGTCATCTTCATCAACCAGATTCGGATGAAGATCGGCGTCATGTTCGGCAGCCCCGAGACCACCACCGGCGGCAACGCGCTCAAGTTCTACGCCTCGGTGCGGCTCGATATCCGCCGCATCGGCTCCATCAAGAAGGGCGAGGAAGTCATTGGCAACGAAACCCGCGTCAAGGTGGTGAAGAACAAGGTATCGCCCCCGTTCAAGACGGCCGAGTTCGACATCCTGTTTGGCGAAGGCATCTCGCGCGAGGGCGAAATCATCGACATGGGGGTAACCGCGCGCATCGTTGAAAAATCGGGTGCCTGGTACGCCTACAACGGCGAGAAGATCGGCCAGGGCCGTGACAACGCGCGCGAATTCCTGCGCGAGAACCCGCAACTGGCGCGCGAGATCGAGAACAAGGTGCGCGACAGCCTGGGCGTCGCCCTGCTGCCGGCTGGCGCGCCGGTGCTTGCGACGCCCGGCGACGATGCCGCCGATGGCGTGGTGCCGGCACCGGTGTCTGCACGGGGCAAGAAATCAGAAGAAAAAGTGGCTTGAGCGCTTACCCAGTAAGCGCTGGCAGCTACAAATTCAGGAGTCTCTAGGCAGTGCGCACCCCGCCGCCTTCGCTCAAGGGCCGGGCGCTGCGCCTGCTCTCGCAGCGTGAGCACTCGCGCGCCGAGCTGGCACGCAAGCTGGCGCGGCACGTGCAGGACGGCGACGACCTCGCGGCCGTGCTGGACGACCTTCAGGCCAAGGATTTCATCAGCGAGCAGCGGGTGGCCGAGTCCGTAGTGCACCAGCGGGCGGGCCGCATGGGGCTCATGCGCATCCGCCAGGAACTGCAGGCCAAGGGGCTCTCGGGCGAGGCGGTGGAGCAAGCCCTGGCGCCCTTGCAGGGCACCGAGCTGGAACGTGCCGGCGAACTGTGGCGCCGCAAGTTCGCCGAGCCGCCCGCCGACGCCTCGGCGCGTGCCAGGCAGATGCGTTTTTTGATGGCGCGCGGCTTTTCGGGGGACGTGGCCTCGCGCGTGCTGCGCATGGCAGACCGGGACGAGGCCTAGCGCCGTTTCGCGGCGTCCGCCGCTTTGAACAGGCCTCTTAGAGGCCGAACATCAACCGCAGGTTTTGCACCGCCGCGCCGCTGGCACCCTTGCCCAGGTTGTCCAGTCGCGCCACCAGCACCGCGTGCCGGTAGGCCTCGTTGGCGTATACGCGCAGTTCCAGTGCGTTGGTGTCGGCCAGCGCGGGCGCGTCGAGCTTGCCGTTGTCCGTGGGCGGCAGTACGCGCACCCACTGCTCAGGCGTGTTGCTGCGGGCGTAATGCGCGGCCAGCGCGTCGTGCAGATCGGCTGCCTTGGGCTGGCCGGGCAGCAGGTCCAGATGCAGCGGCAGCTCCACCAGCATGCCCTGGCGGAAATTGCCGACGGCGGGAATGAAAATAGGCCGGCGCGTGAGGCCCGTGAACTGCATGATTTCCGGCAAATGCTTGTGCGTCAGGCCCAGCGCATACAGCTCGAAGGCCGGCGCTGCGCCCGCCTCGTAGGCTTCAATCATGCTGCGCCCCCCGCCCGAGTAGCCGCTCACCGAGGGCAGGCACAGCGGGTGGTCGGCAGCCACCAGGCCCGCATCGACCAGGGGCCGCAGCAAGGCAATGGCGCCGGTGGCGTAGCAGCCGGGGTTGGAGACGCGCGCCGCCGCTTGCACCGCCTGCGCCTGACCGGCGCACAGCTCCGGAAAGCCGAACACCCAGCCCGGTGCTGTGCGGTGCGCGGTGCTCGCGTCGATGATCTTGGTGCGGCGCCCTCCCGCGGCTTCAATGGAATCGACCAGCGCCACCGTCTCGCGCGCGGCGTCGTCGTGCAGGCACAGGATGACCAGGTCCACCTGCGCCAACAGGGCCCGTTTGGCAGCCGGGTTCTTGCGCTCTTCGGGGGCAATGCTGATCAGGTCAATGGCGTCCATGCCCTGCAGGCGCTCGCGAATTTGCAGCCCCGTGGTGCCAGCTTCGCCGTCGATGAATACCTTGACCATGCGCGTTCCTCGGTGTGTACGGATGCAGCAGCAGCGCTGCGTGTAAGCTCCCAACAAGATTGGTGCGTTGCAACATGATACAGTCGCTGGCTGCCATGTCCACCGCCCGCCGCCAGACATGCATTCATGGCAGACGGGTGAAATTCCTTTCCTGAGAAAGTCCTCATGAAGATTCACGAATACCAAGCCAAGGAAATCTTGCGCCAATTTGGTGTGCCCGTTCCGCGCGGCATCCCCGCATTCACCGTTCAGGAAGCCGTCGAAGCTGCACAAAAGCTCGGCGGGCCGGTCTGGGTCGTCAAGGCGCAGATTCATGCCGGCGGTCGCGGCAAGGGTGGCGGCGTGAAGGTCGCCAAGAGCATTGACGACGTCAAGCGCCTGGCCGGCGAAATCCTGGGCATGCAGCTCAAGACGCACCAGACCGGGCCCGAAGGCCAGAAAGTGCGCCGCCTGTACATCGAAGACGGCGCCGACATCCAGAAGGAATACTACGTCTCGCTGGTCACCGACCGCGCCACGCAAAGCGTGGCCTTCATCGCGTCGAGTGAAGGGGGCATGGACATCGAAGAAGTGGCCCATTCCACGCCCGAGAAAATCATCACCGAGTACATCAACCCGCTCAAGGGCCTGGGCGACGAGCAGGCGCGCAAGATTGGACGCGGCATCGGCTTGCCCGAAGCTTCGATGGACCAGGCGGTAGACCTGTTCCAGAAGCTCTACAAGTGCTACATGGACACCGACGCCTCGCTGGTCGAGATCAACCCCCTCAACCGCGACAGCCAGAACAAGCTCACGGCGCTGGACGCCAAGTTCAACTTTGACGCCAACGCGCTGTTCCGCCACCCCGAAGTCGTGGCGCTGCGCGATCTGGACGAAGAAGATCCGGCCGAAGTCGAGGCTTCCAAGTTCGACCTGGCCTACATCAGCCTGGACGGCAACATTGGCTGCCTGGTCAACGGCGCGGGCCTGGCCATGGCCACCATGGACACCATCAAGCTGTTTGGCGGCGAGCCGGCCAACTTCCTCGACGTGGGCGGTGGCGCCACCGCCGAGAAGGTGACCGAGGCCTTCAAGATCATGTTGGCGAACAAAAATGTCAAAGGCATTCTGGTCAACATCTTCGGCGGCATCATGAAGTGCGACACCATCGCCACCGGCGTGATCACCGCCTGCAAAGCGGTGAACCTGTCCGTGCCGCTGGTGGTGCGCATGAAGGGCACGAACGAAGAGCTGGGCAAGAAGCTGCTGGCCGAGTCCGGCCTGCCGATCATCGCGGCCGACACCATGGCCGAAGCCGCTACAAAAATTGTAGCTGCCGTCAAGTAATGACCTTGGGGACAGATCTTTAGCGCTGTCCCAAACTGACTAGGACAAGAAACATGTCGATCTACATCAACAAAGACACCAAGGTCATCACCCAGGGCATCACGGGCAAGACCGGCCAGTTCCACACGGAAAAGTGCCAGGAATACGCGAACGGCAAGAACTGCTTCGTCGCTGGCGTGAACCCGAAGAAGGCCGGCGAGTCGATCTTCAACATCCCGATTTACGCCTCCGTCAAGGAAGCCGCACACCAGACGGGCGCCACCGTCTCGGTGATCTACGTGCCGCCCGCGGGCGCCGCTGCCGCCATCTGGGAAGCTGTGGAAGCCGATCTGGACATGGCGATCTGCATCACCGAAGGTATTCCGGTGCGCGACATGCTGGAAGTGCGCAACAAAATGCGTGCCAAGGAAGCCGCCGGCGGCAAGAAGACGCTGCTGCTGGGCCCCAACTGCCCCGGCATCATCACGCCCGATGAAATCAAGATCGGCATCATGCCCGGCCACATCCACCGCAAGGGCCGTATCGGCGTGGTCAGCCGCTCGGGCACGCTGACGTACGAGGCCGTGGCCATGCTGACCGAAGTCGGCCTGGGCCAGTCCACTGCCGTGGGCATCGGCGGCGACCCGATCAATGGTTTGAAGCACATCGACGTGATGCAGGCGTTCAACAACGACCCGGACACCGACGCCGTCATCATGATTGGCGAAATCGGCGGCCCTGACGAAGCCGAAGCCGCGCGCTGGTGCAAGGCCAACATGAAGAAACCCATCGTCGGTTTCATCGCCGGTGTCACAGCCCCCGCAGGCAAGCGCATGGGCCACGCCGGCGCGCTGATCTCCGGTGGCGCCGATACCGCGGATGCCAAGCTGGCCATCATGGAAGAGTGCGGCTTTATCGTGACCCGCAACCCGTCCGAACTGGGCCATTTGCTCAAAGCGCAGTTGTAATTCCATTTTTAAATCAAACGATTACTTTGTCGGCTTCGCTTGCCGTACGCCTGTACTGCCTGCACTTCGCCTTCGCGTACTCGATTGATTGAGAAACGGAATAGGCGCCGCGCCACCCTCCGAAAACCCGCTGCGTGCGGGTTTTTTTTGTTGTCGAGACCGACAGTACCGTCCTGCACGCTCAACAGGCGCAAAAATTGCTTGTTTTTTGGCCAAGATCGATGGTTGGCAACGCGTTCGGAGGGAACACCACTGTGGCAAGCAAGCAAAACGCGCACCGGGTTCATCCGGCGCCACAGCATGGTGTGCAGAACGCGGCGCCGTGGCGGCGCGATGCGCTCTGGCCTGTGGCGTCTGCCGCACTGGCGGTGCTGGTCTGCGTCGCTACAGGCTTGGTGCCGCTGCCGCCATCGCTGCTGGTTCTGGCGGCATTGCTGGTGGTGCTGGCCTGCCTCGCCCTGCTGCCGCTGCTGCGTGTCTGGCCGGGCGTTCTGGCCGGCGCCGGGGTAGCGGGTATTTGCGTCGCGGTGGGATGGGGCCAGGGCCGGATGCTGGCCTTGCCGCTGCTGGCGCTCTTTACCGGGCACTACATCTACCTCGCGCGGCGTGCGGCCAAGGGTGAGGTTGCCGCAGCGCGCAATGGCGGCACGGCGCTGCAAGACGAGGTGCGCCGTCTGGCGAGCGACTTGAAAAATCAAGGCAAGCTCGACGCCGCATTCGACAAACTTGTGCAGTTGCCGGTGCGCGGCGAGGTGCTGCGCGATCTGTACCATCTGGGCAAAGCTTTTGAGCGCAACCGCTCATTTGAAGGGGCGCGTGGCGTTTTTGCCCACCTGGTGGCACACGCCCCGCTGTACCGCGATGCCGGAGCTCGCCTCGGGCGCGCGGAGCGTCTGGCGGAAGTAGAACGCCAGGCAAAAAGCCTGCCCAGCGCACGGCCGCAGGCAGCCGAAGCCTTCGCTGCACCCCAACACCTGGGCCGCTATGAGATCGACGGTGAACTGGGGCGCGGTTCCATGGGCCGGGTGTATGCCGCGCACGATCCGGTGATTGGCCGGGCCGTCGCCCTCAAGACGCTCGCGTTGGGCAGCGAATTCGAGGGGGCCGCCCTGGTGGATGCCCGCGCCCGATTTTTTCGCGAGGCCGAGTCCGCCGGCCGTCTGCAGCATCCCCAGATCGTGGCGATCTACGACGCAGGCGACGAACAAGGCCTTAGCTGGATTGCCATGGAGCGGCTGCGTGGCAAGGATTTGTCACACGCAGTCCAGCCAGAGCATTGGCTTGCGGTGCCCATCCTGCTGTCCATCGCTGCGCGTGTTGCCGACGCGCTCGACTATGCCCACCAGCACCAGGTGGTGCACCGCGACATCAAGCCCTCCAATATCCTGTACGACGCTGGGACGGACACCGTCAAGGTGACCGACTTCGGTATTGCGCGCATTACGGACAACAGCAAGACCCGTACGGGCTTGGTATTGGGAACGCCAAGCTTCATGGCGCCAGAGCAGATTGTGGGAACCAAGGCAGACGGCCGCTGCGATATCTATGCGCTGGGTGTGACGCTGTACCAGCTGCTGACGGGCCGCCTGCCGCTGCGCGGCGAATCCATGAGCGCTCTGATGCACGCCATTGCGAACGAGGTGCCGGCTGACGTGCGCACGCTGCGTGCGGACCTTCCGGAATCGGTCGCCATGGTGGTAGCGCGCGCCTTGCACAAGAACCCCGGCGCACGCTTTCAGACCGGGGCGCAAATGGCGGCCGCCCTGCGCGAGGCCAGCTCTGGAATGCGCCCGTCTGCGGATGCGCATTTCGGCGCCCCACTCGACTATGATGCGCGGACAGATTTTCACAAATACCCCATGGCGGACTTCCCAGACACAGTGTTCGACAGCGCGGCCGCGCCGGCAGCACCCCACGCCACGCGTTCGAGGATCTGATGAGTGCGGTGTCGCTGAGCTACGAGTTTTGTGCGCGTACCGATACGGGTCGTGTACGGGCCAACAACGAAGACGCGGTAGGCGTCGATTCGCAGGCCCAGCTGGCGATGCTCGCCGACGGCATGGGTGGCTACAACGCGGGTGAAGTGGCCAGCCGCATGGCCATCGACTTCATTCAGAGGGAAATGGCGCGCTGGCTTGCCCAGGCGGGCCCGCGGGCCAAATCGTTCGATCTGCGCCGGGCCATGGAAATATGCGTGGACAACGCCAACCAGGCCATCCTGGAGGCTGCCGAGTCCAATATGCAGTACACCGGCATGGGCACTACCTTGGTGGTTGGTGTTTTTCAAGGCCCGCGTCTCATGCTGGGGCATATTGGTGACTCCCGTTGCTACCGCCTGCGCGAAGGCGTGCTGGAGCAGATCACGCGTGACCACTCCTGGCTCCAGGAGCAGATAGACGCTGGCCTGATCACGCCGCAACAGGCGGCGGTGTCTGCAAGTCGCAATCTCGTCACCCGTGCATTGGGGGTCGAAGAACTGGTTTTGCTCGAAGTGAATGAATTCGAGGTGCAGCCGGGCGACTTGTATCTGCTGTGCTCCGATGGGCTGAGCGAAATGCTGCGCCACGCAGAGCTTGCCGCCCTGCTTGCGCCGCGCAGCTCGCTCGAAGAGAAGACCGAGCGGTTGATTGCGGCCGCCAACAGCCAAGGCGGGCGCGACAATATCAGTGTGGTCTTGGTGAAAGCGAGCATGGGCCCGCGCAAACAAGGCTTGATGTCCCGCTTGCTGCGCGCCTGATCACCTGTGCCGGAACCAATCAAACACGTAAGCCAATACATCGGGAGTGGGACATGCCAAGAATGGTTGTTTCGATTGACGGGGTCGTCATCAAGGAAGTGGAACTCACCAAAGAGCGGACCACGTTGGGGCGGCGCCCTTACAACGACATCGTGATCGACAACCTGGCCGTGAGTGGCGAGCATGCGGCCTTTCACATGGCGGGCAACGACGTCGCCATTGAAGACCTGCACAGCACCAACGGCACCTACGTCAACGGCAAGGCCGTGACGCGGCACGAATTGCGCAACGGCGACACGCTCGAAGTCGGCAAGTACAAAATCCGCTTCTTCAACGAGGCGGAAGACCCCCAGTTTGAGAAAACCATGGTATTCAAGCCCGGCATGGTGCCGCCACCCGTCGCTGCGCGCAGTGCTGCTCCCACCACCGGCCCGGCGCCGCTGTCCGGGTTTGGAAGTGCAGGGGGTACGGCCATTACTGCCGTCATCCGGGTGCTGTCCGGCCCTGCGACAGGCCGTGAGGTGGCGCTCACCAAGGTGGTCACCACCATTGGCAAACCCGGCGTAGCCGTGGCATCGGTGACCCGGCGCCACCATGGCTTCGTCTTGGCGCATGTCGAAGGCCCCGAGCCTCCTGAACTCAACGGAGCGCGTATTGGCAACGACCCCGTTCCCCTGAAAGATGGCGACCGTCTGGCGCTGGCAGGGACGGAAATGCAATTCGTTCACGTGTGAGCCAGAGCGGCTGACGCACGCAGCCTGCCTGCACCGTGGCACCGCGATGGGCCAGCCTCCTGCAGCGGCGCTGGCGCCGGATGGTGTGGGTGCTCGCGCCCGTTGTGCTGGGCGTGCTGCATGCGTCAGGCGGCGTATCGTTCCAGTTTCTTGAGCGGCTTGAGCACCTGCTGTACGACGTTCGCCTGCGTGCGACGCTGCCGCATACGCCCGACGGGCGCATCGTCATTGTCGACATTGACGAAGCCAGCCTGCAGCGCGTCGGTCAATGGCCCTGGGGCCGGGACAAGATGGCGGCGTTCGCCAACGAGCTGTTCGAGCGCCAAGGGGTCGCGGTGCTGGGCTTCGACGTGGTCTTTGCCGAGGCCGATACCAGCTCCGGCCTCGCGCGCCTGAACGCGCTGGCACAAGGCCCGCTCAAGAGCCAACCGGGCTTCGCGCAGGCCTTGGAGCGCCTTGCGCCCACGCTCGACTACGACGCGCGCTTTGCCGGTGCGCTGGACACGCAAAATGCCGTGCTCGGCTACTACTTCACCAGCGACCGTGATGGCCAGGGGCGTGGCGCCTTGCCGTCCCCGGCGCTCACGCTGCGGCAGATGGGGGGGAGCCTGCTCAATGCCACCGTCTGGAACGGTTTTGGCAGCAACCTTGCCGTCCTGGCGCAGGCGGCTCCAGCAGCAGGGTTCTTCAATACCATGAGCGATGAGGACGGTGTCGTGCGCTCCTTGCCTCTGCTGGCGGAGTACCAGGGGGCTTACTACGAATCGTTGGCGCTGGCCGTCTACCGCAGCTTCCTGGGGGGCGCCAATGTGGTGCCGGCATTCGCCACAGAACCGGTGCCGGGTGAGCGCAACCTGCTGCGCGGCGTCGAACTGCACGCAAGTGGCGGGCGCAAATTCCTCCCGGTGGACGAGCAATTGGCAACGCTCGTGCCCTACCGCGGGCCGGGCGGTCCCAGCGGTGGCTCGTTCCGCTACATCTCGGCGGCCGACGTGCTGCAAGGCAGGCTGCCCGCCGGCAGCCTGCGCGGCAAGATTGTGCTGATGGGCTCCACGGCGCCGGGCCTGCAGGACCTGCGTGCGACACCCGTCGGGCGCGCGTACCCCGGCGTGGAAGTGCACGCCAATGTGCTCTCGGGCTTCCTGAGCGGAAAGGCGATCTATCGGCCCGACTACGCCACCGCCTTTGACGTATTGCAAATCGCCGTTGCTGGCGTGCTGCTGGCGCTGGTACTGCCTTTGCTCAGCGCCGCTCGCGCGCTGCTGCTGGCCGCCGCTGTACTGGTGGCCTTGGCAGGCCTCAATGCACAGCTGTATCTGGTCTACGGCTTGGCCTTGCCATTGGCGAGTGCGCTGGCCGTGGTGGTGGTGGCCACCGCGCTCGACATGGCCCATGGCTACCTGACAGAGAGCCGCACCAAACGCAACCTGGCGCACTTGTTTGGCACTTACGTGCCCCCTGAACTCGTGGACCAAATGCTGCTCGCGCCCGAGCGCTACACCATGCAGGCCGCCAGCCGCGAGCTCACCGTGATGTTTTGCGACATGCGCGGCTTTACCGCCATGTCCGAGCGCATGGAACCCGTGCAGCTCCAAGCCTTGCTCAACGACATCTTCAGTCGCCTCACGCAGGCCATTCGCGCGCATCTGGGCACGATCGACAAGTACATGGGGGACTGCGTCATGGCCTTCTGGGGCGCGCCCGTGCCCACGCAGCAGCACGCCGCGCTGGCCGTGCAGGCGGCGCTGGACATGGTGGCTGCCGTCCAATCGCTCAACGCCCGCCACCGCGCCACCGGCCTGCCCGAGATCGGCATCGGCATAGGGCTCAATACCGGCCCCATGTGCGTGGGAGACATGGGCTCGGACATCCGCCGCAGCTATACCGTGATTGGCGATGCCGTCAACCTTGGCTCGCGCCTGGAAGGCTTGTGCAAAGTCTACGGCGTGGACATTGTGGCGAGCGAGGCAACCCGCCAGCAGGCGAGTGGTTTCGTCTGGCAGGAGCTCGACCGTGTGCGCGTCAAGGGCAAGGAAGACGCCGTCGCCATTTTTTACCCCATGGGCCGGCTGGGGGAGGTCGCGCCGGCTCAGATGCACAGGCTGGCGCAATGGAACGAGGCACTCGCCAGCCTGCGCGCGCAAGACTGGCCGGCGTGCGATCGACATGCAGAGTCGCTGCGCCGCGCCGATCCTGAGAGCAAGCTGCTGGCCTGGTACGCCGAACGTGTGGCCATGCTGCGGGTGTTACCCTACCAGCCCGACTGGGACGGGGCGACCCGTTTCGATACCAAATAGCCGCAGCCCTATGAAAATCCGTGTGCTTGGTTGTTCCGGCGCCATCTCGCAAGGCTGCCGCACCACCTCGTTTCTGGTCAACCGCAACATCCTGATCGATGCGGGCACCGGCGTGGGCGACCTGACGCTGGACGAAATGGCGGCCATCGACCATGTGTTCCTCACCCACTCGCATCTGGACCACATCGCCGCCCTGCCACTGATGATCGATTCGGTGGCCGCCATGCGCAGCGCCCCGCTGCAGGTGCATGCACTGCCCGAAACCATTGCCGCCCTGCGTGCCCATGTGTTCAACGGCACCATCTGGCCCGACTTCAGCCGCATCCCCAGCAGCGACAGACCCTTTTTGCGTTGCGTCCCTCTGGCCACTGGCGAAGTGTTGAGCGTGGCGGATGCTGTCCTTGAAGTACTGCCCGCGCTGCACACCGTGCCGGCCGTGGGCTATGCCGTGCAGGGCGAACGCGGCTGGTGGGTGTTCAGCGGCGATACCGGGCGCAACCCGGCGTTCTGGCAGCGCGTGAACAGCCTTCCCGTGGCCATGCTGGTGATCGAGACCGCGTTCAGCCGACGCGAACACCTGCTGGCCGAGCGCAGCCGGCATCTGTCGTCGGACACCCTGGCCCAGGAGCTGGCGCAGTTCCAGGGCGCGGCGAACTGCCCCATCTGCATCACCCACACCAAGCCGTCGGAAACGGCGCTCATCTATGAAGAAGTGTGCCGGTTTGACGCGCATGCGGCAGCGGGGGCGCCGGCCAGGCACGACATTCGGTGGCTTGAGGCGGGGCAGGAGTTTGAGGTGTAGGGGGCAGCGCAAGGCACCACAAAAGCACGGGCCGGGGCAAAGCGGCAGACTTAAGGTGACAAAAATGTGCAATCTGTGCGCAAACGTGTCACGTTGAGAGACTGCCAATTTGAAATGTCTCACCTCACGTGCCGTAAAAATCCTGGCACAGGATTTGCTGCATACCCTGTGCATTTGCAACTTTCCCTAGGGGGTTTTCATGAAGCGTTCTCTCCAACAAGGTTTTACCTTGATCGAATTGATGATCGTTGTGGCGATCATCGGTATCTTGGCCGCTATCGCTTTGCCTGCTTATCAGGATTACACGGTTCGGGCAAAGATTTCTGAAGGTGTGATCGCCGGCTCTTCTGCCAAAGGTGTGTTGAGCGAAGCGTTCCAATCTGACGGTGTGACAGGGTTGACAGCTGCTGCGACCGCAATCAATGCAACGCCGTATCAGCAAAAGGAATCAAAGTATGTCCTGAACTACTGTGTGTACAACGCAGCTGCTGGCGGCGCTCCAACTGGGGCAGACTGCGATCCATTCCCTGCAGCGGCGACCAACTGGACCATCTCGGTAGCAATCAAAGCAACGTCAGGCAATGGTATTCCCACCGGCGTGAACGGATTGGCGTTTAACCTCCTTCCGAATGTCCAGGGCGCATTGCCTACGGCAACTTCCGTCGGTGCTGTGGATTGGGCATGCACTTCTGCAACCAACGTATCTGCAACTGGTCGCGGGCTGGCCAATAAAACGGTTAATGCTACTCCGGTGCTGGCTAAATATATGCCGTCCGAGTGCCGTTGATCGTCGGGCGCAGCTAAGCGCCTGGTGAGAAACACAACGCCCGCTTTTGCGGGCGTTTTCGTTGATGATGGGAACCCCCACGTCTTTCTCTCTCTCTTCATTTTTTGCTGCTGCCGTGCCTGAAGTTTCTGCTTTCCCTTCCGCATTCCACTCCCGCGGTGCCCATGCGCTGCGCGCTGCTGCCATCCATTTGCTGTTGTCTGGCACCGTGGCGGGCGTGGTTGCAGCGTTGGTGTTTGGCCTGTGGTTTCCCTCGCCGCTGCGCGAACTGGTGGGCGGCACGGAGTTGTTCTGGTTGATTGTCGGCGTCGATGTGGTCTGCGGCCCCTCGCTCACCCTGGTGGTGTTCAACCCCGCCAAGCCACGCGCCGAGCTGCGGCGCGATCTGGCCCTGGTGGCGGTCATCCAGTTGCTGGCGCTTGGCTACGGTATTCATACGCTGGCACATGTCCGCCCGGTGGCGCTGGTGCATGAGGTGGACCGATTTCGCGTGGTGACCTATTCCGACCTGAACGAGGGCGAAGACGCGATTGTTCCCGATTGGGCGCAGCCCTGGAGCCTGGCGCGCCCGCGCACCGTGGGGCTTCGCCCTGTGAGCACTTCCGCCGAGAAGCTGGCCAGCATCGATGCCTCGCTGCAGGGCGTTGAGCCCAGCCAGCGCCCAAGTTGGTGGCAGGACTATGCGCTCAGCACCGCCCAGGTGCTGCAACGCGCCCGCCCACTGAGCGAACTGCGTGGCAAATACCCCAGCCAGGCGGCGCTGATGGATGCGGCGGTAGGGCGCGCATTGGCCAACCACAAGCCGGGCGAAACCACCGATGGCGCTGCGTTGCGCTGGCTGCCGCTGGTCAGCCGTCGAGCGATGGATTGGGTGGTGCTGATCGATCCGCACACCGCCCGCCTGCGCGGGTATGCCCATGTGGATGGTTTCTTTTGATTGAGCCCGCCTGCGGCGTGTGCGTGTCCTCGGCATTTCATACGCCTTGCACGGCGATGGAAGTGGGCAGGTGGTAGCATTTTCCTTTTGGTTGCGGCAGCCCGGCGTCGCATGCCGGCATCCGATCCATCCAACAATTCGCCCCAGGAGACACCCCCCATGCTCACCCGCCGCCACCTCATCGCCTCCACGCTCGCTAGCGCAGCCCTTCCCCACCTGGCCTTCGCCCAGGCCATCGAAAAGCCCAAGCTCACCATCGCCGTCGGCGGCAAGAACCTGTTCTATTACCTGCCGCTGACCATTGCCGAGCAGTTGGGCTATTTCAAGGACGAGGGGCTGGATGTCACCATCGTCGACTTCGCCGGCGGCTCCAAGGCGCTGCAGGCCGTGGTGGGGGGCAGTGCGGACGTGGTGTCGGGTGCCTTCGAGCACACGGTGAACATGCAGTTGAAGGGCCAGCCCATGCGCGCCTTCGTGCTGCAGGGGCTGGCGCCGCAGATCGTGCTGGGCATCAACCCCAAGACCATGCCCCACTACCAGTCGGTGGCCGACCTGCGTGGCAAGAAGATCGGCGTCACGGCGCCGGGCAGCTCGACCAATGTGCTGGTGAACTACGTGCTGGCCAAGGCAGGCGTCAAGCCCAGCGAGGTCAGCTTTGTCGGGGTGGGCGCCAGCAACGGCGCGGTGGCGGCGATGCGCTCGGGGCAGATCGACGCGATCAGCAACCTCGACCCGGTCATCACGCTCTTGCAGCGCTCGGGCGACTTGAAAATCGTTTCCGACACGCGCCTCGTGTCAGAGGCCGAAAAGGTGTTTGGCGGCCCCATGCCGGCCGCCTGCCTGTACGCGCCGGAGCATTTCGTCCAGGCCAACCCTGGCACCGTGCAGGCGCTGACCAACGCCATCGTCCGCGCGGACCGCTGGATCCAGGCCGCCGGGCCGGGCGACGTGATCAAGGTGGTGCCCGAGAGCTATTTGCTGGGCGACCGGGCGATTTACATCGACGGTTTCCTGGCGGCGCAAAAGGCGCTGTCGCACGACGGCATGTTCCCCACCGCGGGCGTGCGCACGGCGTACCGCGCGCTGGCCAGCGTCGACCCGAAGATGGCGGCGGCCAAGCTCGACCTCGATGCCGTCTACACCAACGCATTCGTCAAGAAGGCACATGCCGGCAAGCGCTGAAGCGGCCGGCGAACCGGCGCTGCATTTGGCAGGCGTTGCCTGCACCTTCATCAGCAAGGACGCCCCCGGCCAGCGCTATACCGCTGTGCAGGAGGTGGATTTGCGTGTCGGCGCAGGCGAGTTCGTCAGCGTGGTCGGCCCCACGGGCTGCGGCAAGAGCACGCTGCTGAACGTGGCGGCCGGCCTGCTGGCGCCGAGTCTGGGCCGCGTGGCGGTGTTTGGCGAGCCGCTCGTCGGCCTGAACCGCCGGGCCGGCTACATGTTCCAGGCCGAGAGCCTGATGCCCTGGCGCACGGCGCTGGCCAATGTGGCTGCCGGCCTGGAGTTTCGTGGCATGCCGGCCAGGCAGGCGCAGGCCCTGGCCCAGGAGTGGTTGGGCCGCGTGGGTCTTGCGGGCTTTGGCGACCGCTACCCCCACCAGATGAGCGGCGGCATGCGAAAGCGCGCCAGCCTGGCGCAGGTGCTGGTGCTCGACCCGGACATCATCCTCATGGACGAGCCGTTTTCTGCGCTCGACATCCAGACGCGCCAGCTCATGGAAAACGAGGTGCTGCAGCTCTGGCAGGCCAAGCGCAAGGCGGTGCTGTTCATCACCCACGACCTGGATGAAGCCATTGCCATGAGCGACCGCGTGGTGGTGATGAGTGCGGGGCCGGCCTCGCACCCTATGGGCGAATTCGTGATCGATATCGAACGCCCGCGCGACGTGGCCGAAATCAAGATGACCCGGCGTTTTCGGGAGCTCCATGCGGGCATCTGGGATGTCATGCGCGCCGAGGTGCTCAAGGGCTATCAGCAACAGTTGCAGAAAGCCGCCTAAGGCAATGCTGAACAAGCCCCTCACGCGCCGCGCATCCGTCCCTCGGGCGGTCTGCGGCGTTGCAAATTCTCGCCATAGCAGCGGCTATGACTGCGGTTTGCGCCTTGCATCCCATCCCGATGCACGGCGCGCGTCATCGCGGTGACTTATTCAGCATTGCCCTAAGGCAGTTTCGCAATCAAAGATATAACCGCGTTGCTTCGCCTTGCCGTACGTTCGTACTGTCCGTGGCATCGCGCCTTGTTCTCTCATTGATTGCAAACCTGTTTACGACCATGTGGCAAAAAATCAAACCCCGCGCGGCGACGTTGCGCGCCTGGCAGCTTGGCCTGCTGGTGCTGCTCTTTCTGTTCTGGGATGCCATGACCCGGCCGGGCTTCATCCCACCGTTCATGTTCGACAACGACCGCCAGGCGGCTTTCTTTTTCGGTCAGCCGCTGGCGGTTTTTAGGTGTATCTGGGCGTGGTTTGTCACCGATGCCGACATTTACCGCCATCTGGCCGTCACGCTCATGGAAACCGCCATGGCATTTGCCGTGGGCGCCGGCACCGGCCTGGCCTGCGGCCTGTGGCTGGCGCTTGCGCCCATGGCGTCGGCATTGCTGGAGCCCTACATCAAGGCCTTCAACTCGATGCCGCGCATCGTGCTGGCGCCTATTTTTTCGGTGTGGTTTGGGCTCGGCATGGGCTCCAAGGTGGCGCTCGGCGTTACGCTGGTGTTTTTCATTGTCTTTTTCAATGTCTACCAGGGCGTCAAGGAAGTGAGCCCGGTGGTGCTCGCCAACGCCCGCATGCTGGGCGCGAGCCCGCGCCAGCTGCTGCGCCATGTGTACCTGCCCAGCGCCACGAGCTGGGTGTTCAGCTCGCTGCACACCTCCGTGGGCCTGGCGTTCGTCGGCGCGGTGGTGGGGGAATACCTGGGCTCCAGCCAGGGCGTGGGCTACCTGATCCTGCAGGCTGAAGGCACTTTCGACATCAATACCGTGATGGCCGGCATTGTGGTGCTCACGGCGTTTGCCCTGGTGCTCGACGGCGCGGTCGGCCGTATCGAGCGGCACCTGATGAAGTGGCAGCCCAAGGCCGGCGAAGTCGAAAAGCTTTGACCCCTGTTGGCTTTCCCGGACGTTCCGATCCCCGGTCGGCTTCGCTGTCAGCGCTCGCAGTGCTGGCGGTCGCCTTGCCCTTCCTGTGGTGTTTCACCCGGCCGCCTTCCACCAACTTCTGGCCACTGGCAGCGAGCTGGCTGTGCGCTGCGCTGCTCTTGCTGGTATCGGCCGCGCATGGATGGGTAGGCCAGCCGTGGCGTACGCAGCACCGGGCGCGCTTGCTGGCTGCGGGGCTGCTGTTGGCGGCGCTGGCCTCCAGCGCCATTGGGCTGGCGCAGTACTTCGGCCTGCACGGCGCGCTTGCCTCCTGGGTCTACGACGCGCCGATCGGCCAGGCCATGGGCAACTTGCGCCAGCGCAACCAGCAGGCGACGCTGCTCAGTCTGGGCGTGTGGGCCCTGGTCTGGTGGGTGGCGCAAAGCAGAGCGGCAGGGCGGCCTGCTGCCCCGCGTTGGCGTGTGGCGGCCCTGTGGGCGGCCATGGCCTTGCTGGCGGTGGGCAGCGCGGCCACAGCGTCGCGCACCGGATTGTTGCAGTGGCTGCTGCTGCTCTGCCTGGCAGGGCTATGGCGAGAACGCCTGGGCGCCGGGGCGTGCAAGTTGCTCGCTGGCGGGCTGCTGCTGTATGTCCTGGCAGGCTGGATGCTGCCCGCGCTGCTGTGGCGCACTGCGGGCGTCCACGGCAGTGGGGTCTTCACGCGCGTGGCGGCCTCTTACGGCTGCGGCAGCCGGCGCGTGCTGTGGTCCAACGTGCTCGACCTGATCGCCCTGCGGCCCTGGCTGGGTTGGGGCTGGGGGGAGCTCGACTATGCCCACTACACCACGCTGTTTTCCGGCGAGCGCTTTTGCACGCTGCTGGACAACGCCCACAACCTGCCGCTGCATCTCGCCGTGGAGCTTGGCCTGCCCGCCGCGCTGACGGTTTGTGCCATCGCGGGGGCTCTGGTCTGGCGTGCCCGCCCTTGGCAGGAGACGGCGCCGCAGCGCCAGCTCGCCTGGGGTGTGCTGCTGGCGATCGGGGCGCACAGCATGCTGGAGTTTCCGCTCTGGTACGGCCCGTTCCAGTTGGCGGCGCTGTGCGCGCTGGGCTTGCTGTTGATGCCGGAGGCAGCGGAAAAATTCAAGGAAAAATGGCCTCTAGCGCAATATCTACAAGCGCTGGCAGCTATCATTTTGGTAATTATGGTAGGCGCCGTAGCGCGCCAGTACGCTGCGGTAAGTCAGCTCTACTACCCGCTGTCCGCGCGCAGCGCGGCTTTGCGCCTTGATGCCCAGGGGCGCGTAGCGGGTGCCCCGCTGTTTGACGATGCGGCCCGCTTTGCCCACCTGACCACGCTGGCGGTGACCCCCGCCAATGCGGCCCAGGTGCATGCCATGGCCAGCGATCTGCTGCACTACTCGCCCGAACCCCGGGTGATCGAGCGCCTGATCGAGAGTGCAGAGCTGTTGGGCCTTGCCGACGAGGCGCAGTTTCACCGCCGGCGCTACGCCGCCGCGTACCCGGTGGACTATGCGCGCTGGCTGCGTGGGGGCAAGGCATCGGGGGCGCTGGGCCACTGAGATGATCGTTCTTAGAACGTCTTTACGATCTCCCAGGGGCCGCGCAGCGGTCTTTGCGGGATGGGATGCAAGGCGCGGTGGGCGGCCAATAGCCCCGCTATTGGCAAGCGCCGCAACGCCGCAGACC
>Ga0208272_100199_pt1 | contig 34090 bp, 31 predicted proteins | sample LakWasM129_HOW14_2_FD_183939 | JGI IMG/M metagenome (GOLD analysis project Ga0208272, IMG submission 183939) | Freshwater sediment methanotrophic microbial communities from Lake Washington under simulated oxygen tension - Sediment Metagenome... | ecosystem: Environmental > Aquatic > Freshwater >... | reverse complement strand
GTGCGGGTTCCCGTGTGAAAGTAGGTCATCGTCAGGCTCTTACAGCCCTGCCAAACCCCCTTGAATCCTCTAGGTTCAAGGGGGTTTCGCTTTTGCAGAGGCAGAAAGTACGTTCGACCCTTGTGTGTAGGCGATACCCTGGTCTCCGCATTTATCCTTTGGCCGATATACGCTCGATGAGCTATTGGCAAAATGAATCGCCCCGGCTTTCCTAGACACTTTTGAGCCGTTGGGAATGTCGCTGTTCGAACTCTACCGGTGATAGCCCGGCAGCCGACGAATGACGGCGCTGTGAGTTGTAGAACATTTCGATGTAGTTGAAGACGTCCGATCGCGCATCGTCACGGGTTGTATAGATCCGCCCGCGGATGCGTTCGCGCTTGAGCAACTGGAAGAAGCTCTCGGCCACGGCGTTGTCGTGGCAGTTGCCGCGCCGGCTCATGCTGCTGACAAGGTTGTGTTCACGCAGGAAGGTCTGCCACTCGTGGCCAGTGAATTGACATCCCTGATCGGAGTGAACCAGGACAGGCGCCTGCGGCTGGCGGCGCCACAGCGCCATCAGCAGCGCATCAAGGACCAGGCCGGTGTCGATACGGCTGCCCATGGACCAGCCCACCACTTGACGAGAGAACAGGTCGACCACGACCGCCAGGTAGAGCCAGCCTTCGTGGGTTCGGATGTAGGTGATGTCGGTGACCCACGACTGGTTGGGCTCGGCCACCGTGAATTGGCGCTGCAGGTGGTTGGGCGCGACGACTGCGGGCTTGCCACCTCGCATCCCAGGCCTGCGGCCGTAGCCCGTCTGCGAGCGCAGGCCTTCGCCCTTGAGCAAGCGCGCCACCCGGTGCTTGCCGCAGCGCTCACCCAGGTCGCGCATGTCCAGCGTCAGCTTGCGGTAGCCGTAGACCCCGCCGCTCTCCAGCCACGCCTGTTTGAGCAAGCTCAGCAGCCGCTGGTCTTCCTTGGCACGCAGGCTCTGCGGCGCCGCCTTCCATGCGTAATAGCCGCTGGGGTGGACCTGCATCACCTTGCACATGCGCCGCACGCTGTATTCCTGCTCGTGCTGCTTGATGAACGCGTACCTCACCCGGACTGCCTGGCAAAGTACGCGGCGGCCTTTTTTAGGATGTCGCGCTCCTCGGTCACGCGCCTGAGCTCAGCCTTCAGGCGCCGCAGTTCCTCAGTCTGGGACGCCTGCGCCTGCCGCTCAGGCGCAGGCACCGCATAAACCTTGATCCACTTGTACAGGCTGTGCTGGCTCACGCCGATCCGGGCAGAAACATCGGCCACCCGGTGGCCTCGCTCGGTGATCTGCTTGACCGCTTCGATCTTGAATTCTTCGGGATATGGTTGCTTTGTCATGGCACCTCCTATTGGGCCTCAGGTTTGAGGCTCAGAGGTGTCTAGAAAACCCGAGTCGATTCAGCCCTTGGTTCGCAAGAGCGAACTGATCCAGGCCACTTGGGGTGAGGTCGATTTCGAGAGCGCGACCTGGACGATTCCAAAGCAGCGCATGAAGGAACGCAAGCCGCACGTGGTCTACCTGACGGGCAGATAGGTGCGCAGGTAGAACAGCCCAGCTGTGGACAACGGCTAGGGGATGGGGTAGTTTCGATCAGTGGCAGCAAATATTTTCATATCATGAAAATATCATTTCTTGATGTGAAAATTTGATAACGCTCCACGTCAATACCGAAGAGCCCGCTTCATTAAGATAATTTTGTAATGTGAAAAGCGCGTCGCAACATCTTGATTTTGTGAAAATTAATCTGACTCTTCTATAAGACATAAGAGCTTGCACAAGTCTTATAGAAGACTTAAAGTGAAGCCATGCAGCTGCCGAGCAGCGCGGTCGTTTTTTCAACCTTCATGGAGTTCACATGCCCCAATCCCTCACCCAACAACTGAGCCGCGAACAGCAAATTGCTGCCCTCGAAAAAGACTGGGCGCAAAACCCCCGCTGGAAGGGCGTCAAGCGTGGCTACACCGCCGCCGACGTCGTGCGCCTGCGCGGCAGCCTGCAGCCCCAGCACACGCTGGCCCAGCGCGGCGCTGAGAAGCTGTGGGAGAAGGTCAATGGCGGTGCCAAAAAGGGCTATGTGAATGCCTTTGGCGCCATTTCCGCCGGTCAGGCAATGCAGCAGGCCAAAGCAGGTCTGGAAGCCGTGTACCTCTCGGGCTGGCAAGTGGCTGCGGACGGTAACACGTCGGAAACCATGTACCCCGACCAGTCGTTGTACGCCTACGACTCGGTGCCTACCATGGTGCGCCGCATCAACAACACATTCAAGCGTGCGGACGAAATTCAGTGGGCACGTGGTCTCAACCCGGGCGACCAGGAATTCATCGACTACTTCCTGCCCATCGTGGCCGATGCTGAAGCTGGTTTTGGCGGCGTGTTGAACGCCTTCGAGCTGATGAAGAACATGATCGCCGCAGGCGCTGCCGGTGTGCATTTCGAAGACCAGCTGGCAGCCGTGAAGAAGTGTGGTCACATGGGTGGCAAGGTGCTTGTGCCCACGCAAGAAGCCTGCGAGAAGCTGATTTCCGCCCGCTTCGCTGCCGACGTCATGGGCGTGCCTACCCTGATCCTGGCCCGTACCGATGCTGAAGCCGCTAATCTGATCACTTCGGACTACGATGCCAACGACAAGCCCTTCCTGACCGGGGAGCGTACGCAAGAAGGTTTCTACCGTGTCAAGAATGGTCTGGAGCAGTCCATCAGCCGCGGTGTGGCCTATGCTCCCTATGCCGATTTGGTGTGGTGCGAAACCGGCGTGCCCGATATCGGCTTCGCCCGCGAATTCGCGCAAGCCGTGCTGACGGCCTGCCCCGGCAAGTTGCTGTCGTACAACTGCTCGCCCTCGTTCAACTGGAAGAAGAACCTTGACGACAAGCAGATCGCTTCGTTCCAGGAAGACCTGTCGGCGCTGGGCTACAAGTTCCAGTTCATCACGCTGGCCGGTATTCACATCAACTGGTTCAACACCTTCAAGTTCGCCAACGCCTACGCTGGCGGCGAAGGCATGAAGCACTACGTCAACATGGTGCAAGAGCCTGAGTTCGCAGCGCGCGAGCAGGGCTACACCTTCGTGTCGCACCAGCAAGAAGTGGGTGCGGGCTACTTCGACGACGTCACCACCGTGATTCAGGGTGGCTCCTCCAGCGTAAAGGCGCTCACCGGTTCCACCGAAGAAGAGCAGTTCCACTGATTTTTTCCGCGGAGATGTGAAAAGGCCCGCAACGCTCGTTGCGGGCCTTTTTTTGTACCGGTTAAAATGAAATGCAGAATCCACCAACAAGGGCAAGAAAGGCACTTTGGTTATGACACCGCGAACTACACCGGAGATGGTTACCAGCCGCTGAGGCTGGCTGTTCGTGCCTGCACAGGATTCAACTTTTACCTGAAAAGCGCGGACATGGTCCGCGCTTTTGCTTTGAAGGGCGCCGCGCGGTTTCCCCCAAGATTCGACAAGGATTCCCATGATTCACATCACCCTTCCCGATGGCTCGCAGCGCGAGTATCCGGGCCCCGTCACCGTTGGCGAAGTGGCTGCCTCGATCGGTTCAGGCCTCGCCAAGGCAGCCCTGGCGGGCAAAGTGGGCGACAAGGTGGTCGATACCAGTTATCTGATCAGCCAGGATAGTCCGCTTTCTATCGTGACGGCAAAGGATGCTGAAGGACTGGACGTAATTCGCCACTCGACGGCGCACTTGCTTGCCTATGCAGTCAAGGAGCTTTTCCCGGATGCCCAGGTCACGATTGGCCCGGTAATTGAAAATGGTTTCTTTTACGACTTTGCGTACAAGCGCCCGTTCACGCCAGAAGACCTGGAAGCCATCGAAAAACGCATGACGGCTCTTGCCGCCAGGGACGAGCCAGTAGTGCGTCGTGTGCTGCCACGTGATGAAGCAGTCGCGTATTTCAAAGGCATTGGTGAGCATTACAAGGCGGAAATCATCGCCAGCATTCCCAGCAGCGAGGATGTCAGCCTTTACCGCGAAGGCACTTTTGAGGATCTGTGCCGCGGCCCCCACGTCCCGAGCACGGGCAAGCTCAAACATTTCAAACTGATGAAGGTGGCGGGTGCGTACTGGCGCGGCGACCATCGCAACGAGATGCTACAGCGCATCTATGGCACGGCCTGGGCGACCAAGGACGAGCTTGCGCAATACCTTACGATGCTGGAAGAGGCCGAGAAGCGCGACCATCGCAAATTGGGCCGTGAGTTGGATTTGTTCCACATTGACGAGCATTCTCCCGGTACCGTGTTCTGGCATCCGAAGGGGTGGACGCTGTGGCAGGAAGTGGAGCAGTACATGCGCCGCATCTACCAGGACAACGGCTACCAAGAAGTCAAAGGCCCCCAGATACTGGACAAGACGCTCTGGGAAAAGACCGGGCACTGGGACAAATACCGCGAGAACATGTTCACGACCGAATCGGAAAAGCGCGAGTACGCGCTCAAGCCGATGAACTGTCCCGGGCATATCCTGATCTTCAAGCAGGGCATCAAGAGCTACCGGGATCTGCCGCTGCGCTACGGTGAGTTTGGCCAGTGCCACCGTAACGAGCCGACGGGCGGTTTGCACGGCATCATGCGTGTGCGCGCCTTTACGCAAGACGATGGGCATATCTTCTGCACCGAAGACCAAATTCTTGCGGAATGCACCGCCTATACCGCTTTGCTTCAGAAGGTGTACCAAGACTTTGGATTCGAGAACATCATCTACAAGGTCGCCACGCGCCCCGATGCGCGCATTGGCTCGGATGAAAGCTGGGACAAAGCAGAAGCAGCGCTGATCACCAGCCTCGATGCTTCGGGCTGCGCGTACGAGATCTCGCCCGGTGAGGGAGCGTTCTATGGGCCCAAGATCGAGTACACGCTCAAGGATGCCATCGGACGCCAGTGGCAGTGCGGCACGATCCAGGTCGATTTCTCCATGCCAGAGCGGCTGGATGCCGAGTACGTCGGTGAGGACGGCAACCGACATCGACCCGTCATGCTGCACCGTGCCATCGTCGGCAGCCTGGAGCGTTTTATTGGTATTCTGATCGAGCAGCACGCTGGGGCTATGCCGGTCTGGCTCGCGCCGGTGCAGGTGGGTATTCTGAACATCACTGACGCGCAGGGCGATTACTGTCGTGAAATTGCCGAAAAAATCCAACAAGCGGTGCCCCAGCACCCGCTGCGCATCGCGCTGGATCTACGAAACGAGAAGATTACGTATAAAATACGTGAGCATTCGTTGCAAAAGCTGCCCTTTATCCTCGTCGCTGGCGAGAAAGAGCGTGCAGCCGGTGCCGTTGCAGTGCGCGCCCGAGGCAACAAGGATCTCGGGGTAATGCCAGTCGATGATTTCATTCGACTTCTTACCAGCGCAGTTGCCGAAAGAACTTGAGATTGTCTGATGCCAGCCGCTTTGCGGCGGTGTTTGGGCGGTCTTGGGATTCTTAAATTCAACACAAGAGGTGAGAACCATAGCTACTGAATTTCGTGATCGTCGCCACCGTGAAGAGCGCAAGCACCGCTTGAACCGTGAAATCATGGCCCCGGAAGTCCGTTTGTCGGGCCCAGAGAACGAGCCTTTGGGTGTTGTGAGCCTGATGGACGCCTTGCGCATGGCCGGGGAGCTGGATGTGGACCTCGTGGAAATTTCCGCGACGGCCAACCCGCCTGTTTGCCGTCTGATGGACTATGGAAAGTTCAAGTACATCGAGCAAAAGCGTGCGGCGGAAGCGAAGGCCAAGCAGACGGTCATCGAGATCAAGGAAATCAAGTTCCGCCCGGGCACCGATGACGGCGACTACAACATCAAGTTGCGCAACATCCGGCGTTTTCTCGCTGAGGGTGACAAATGCAAGATTACGCTGCGTTTTCGTGGCCGTGAGATCACGCACCAGGATCTCGGTCTGGCGTTGCTTAACCGACTGCGCGACGATTTGGGTGACACCATTCTCGTGGAGCAGTTTCCCCGGCTTGAAGGTCGGCAGATGATCATGATGATCGCACCGGCACGTAAAAAGACTGCGGCTGCGCGATCGGCTGAGGTGGCTGCTGGTTCGGACGTGAACGCAGCCTGACGATAGATTTAAGATTTTGATCCGCCCGGGTTCGCCTGGGCGATCAAAAAATGGAGAGCGGTGTTGCCGCTGTCCTGGGCCGGATGCAAAACCGGTCAAAAGAAGTGTCTCGGGGCCAACAAGCTTGCAAGCTGTTTTGCAGGCGCCTCACGAGCACAATAAAAGGAGCATTTCCATGCCCAAAATGAAGACCAAGAGCAGCGCAAAGAAGCGCTTTCGCGTTCGCCCGGGTGGTACCGTCAAGCGCGGCCACGCCTTCAAGCGTCACATTCTGACCAAGAAGACCACCAAGAACAAGCGCCATCTGCGTGGCATCACGTCTGTCCATGAGACCAATATGGGTCATATGGCGCAGATGCTGCCCTTCGCTGGCCTGTAATCAACGGACGAACAAGGAGTACTCACATGCCTCGCGTCAAACGTGGTGTAACGGCTCACGCCCGTCACAAAAAAGTTCTGGCCCTTGCCAAGGGTTTTCGCGGTCGCCGCGGTAATGTCTTTCGGATCGCCAAACAAGCGGTCATGAAGGCTGGGCAATATGCCTATCGCGACCGCCGTGCCAAGAAGCGCGTGTTCCGCCGCCTCTGGATTGCCCGTATCAACGCTGGAGCCCGTGAGCTGGGCCTGACCTATAGCCAGTTCGCCAACGGCCTGAAGAAGGCATCCATCGAGATCGACCGCAAGATGCTGGCCGATCTGGCTGTGCACGACAAGGCTGCCTTTGGCAGCATTGTGGAGCAGGTCAAGGCAAAACTGGCTGCTTGAGCGTAGCGACTTGCTATTTTATTGATAGCTTGTACCGCAACCATGACAAGGGCTAGGGCTTGAAAGGGCGCTAGCCCTTGTTTCTTTTTCAAGAGCACTTATGAACGATCTGGATTCCTTGGTGGGTGCCGCGCAGCAATCTTTTGCTGCGAGTGGCACGCCGGCCGATCTCGAAAACGCCAAGGCGCAGTTCCTTGGCAAGTCGGGGCGCATGACAGAACTCATGAAGGGCATGGCGCAGCTCTCGCCCGACGAGAAGAAATCGCGCGGTGCGGCCATCAACCTTGCCAAACAAGCCATAGAGGCTGCTTTGACGGCCCGGCGGCAGGCCTTGGCCGACGCCGAGCTCAATGCCCAGTTGCACGCCGAAGCCCTGGATGTGACCCTGCCTGGGCGCCAACGTGGGCAGGGCGGGCTGCATCCGGTATCGCTGACCTTGGAGCGCATCGAGAGCATCTTTGGCTCCATGGGGTTCGAGGTGGCCGATGGGCCGGAAATCGAGACCGATTGGTTCAATTTCACGGCGCTCAATACGCCCGAAGACCATCCGGCACGCTCCATGCACGACACCTTCTATTTGGAAGGTGGGAGCGAGCATGCGCCCCATTTGCTGCGCACGCACACCAGTCCGATGCAGATTCGCCATGCGATCGCGCACGTCAAGCGCCACCGCGCCGCGATCGATGCCGGCCAGCCCATGCCGGAAATTCGCGTCATTGCGCCTGGTCGCACCTACCGTGTAGACAGCGATGCCACGCATTCGCCCATGTTTCACCAGTGCGAGGGGTTGTGGATCGGCGAGAACGTCAGTTTCAAGGACTTGAAGTACATCTTCACCGCGTTTTGCCGCACTTTTTTCGAGGCAGACGACTTGGTGCTGCGCTTTCGACCCAGTTTTTTCCCGTTCACCGAGCCGAGTGCCGAAATTGACATTCAATTTCCAAGTGGACCGCTTGCCGGTCGTTGGCTGGAAGTGGCCGGGTCAGGCCAGGTGCACCCCAACGTGGTGCGCAACATGGGGCTCGATTCAGAGCGCTTCATAGGTTTCGCCTTTGGCATGGGCTTTGACCGCTTGACCATGCTGCGCTATGGGGTGAATGATTTGCGGCTCTTCTTTGACGGCGATATCCGCTTCTTGTCGCAATTCCAGTGATGTGCAAGGACGCTTTCCACTGCCCTGCGATCAGCGCGCCAGCGCTCTTTTGACGAACGAAAAATTTCCTCATGCAATTTCCTGAATCGTGGCTGCGCCAATTCTGCAATCCGCCCTTGGGCACGCAAGAGCTTGCCGATACCCTGACCATGGCCGGCATGGAAGTCGAAGAACTGCGGCCGGTCGCGCCCCCTTTCACCGGTGTGGTGGTGGGCGAAATCCGTGAGGCGGTGCAGCACCCCGATGCCGATAGGTTGCGCATTTGCCAGGTGGATATTGGCCAAGCGCAACTGCTCAACATCGTCTGCGGAGCACCCAATGCGCGTGTTGGCATCAAGGTGCCCTGCGCTGTCGTCGGGGCGCAGCTACCACCCGGAGAAGATGGCAAGCCATTTGCTATTCGCGTAGGTAAGCTGCGTAGGGTGGAAAGCTTCGGCATGCTGTGTTCTGCCAAGGAGCTCAAGCTGTCCGACGACCACGGTGGGCTGCTGGAGCTCGCTTCTGATGCGCCGCTCGGTGCCAACGTACGCGACGTGCTCGCGCTGGACGATACGTTGTTCACACTCAAACTGACGCCCAATCTGGCGCATTGTTTGAGCGTCTTCGGGGTGGCGCGTGAAGTGGCCGCGCTGACCGGTTCCCCGCTCACGCCGCCAAGCATTGGCTCAGTGTCCGCAAATATTTCGGATACCTTGCCGGTCAAGATCAGCGCGCCCGACCTCTGTGGGCGGTTCTCCGGTCGCATCGTGCGCCGGGTCAACCCGCGTGCCAGCACTCCCGCGTGGATGGTGGAGCGTTTGGCGCGTTGTGGACAGCGCAGCGTCTCGCCGCTGGTGGATATCTCGAACTACGTGATGTTCGAACTGGGGCGGCCCTCGCACATTTTTGATCTCGGAAAAATCCACGGAGGCCTTGACGTTCGCTGGGCACACGCGGGAGAAAGACTGGCCTTGCTCAATGGCAGCACGGTGGATCTGGACGAACGCGTGGGCGTGATTGCAGACGAAGTGCAGGTCGAATCCCTCGCCGGCATCATGGGTGGCGATGCGACGGCCGTCTCCGACGACACGCAGGATATTTACATCGAGGCGGCCTTTTGGTGGCCTGCAGCCGTGGCCGGCCGCTCGCGGCAGTTTCGCTTCGCCACCGAGGCAGGGCATCGCTTCGAGCGTGGGGTAGACCCCGAGCAGACAGTCCTGCACATTGAGCGCATCACGCAACTGGTGCTGGATATTTGCGGCACGCCCGAGACGGTTTGTGGCCCGGTCGATGACCAACAGCCGCGTATGCCACAGCGCGTCCCCGTGAGTCTTCGTGTCTCCCGGGCGGCCAAGGTGATCGGCATGCCGCTCTCGCAAGCCCAATGCGCCGAGGTGCTGACACGGCTTGGCCTTGAGGTTGTCGAGTCGGCCGACGTGCTCACCGTCACACCGCCGCTCTACCGGTTTGATTTGGCGCTTGAAGAAGACCTGATCGAAGAGGTTGCGCGGATCGTGGGATACGGGCAATTGCCCGATACGCCGCCGCTGGCGCCTGTCACGCCCACGCTGCGCGAGGAGCGCAGGCGCAGTCCCTTCACCTTGCGGCGTCAGATCGCCTCGCTGGGGTACCAGGAAACGATCAATTTCAGCTTTGTCGACGAGGGCTGGGAGCGGGAGTTGACCTCCAACACTGCCCCGATCCGTTTGCTCAATCCAATTTCATCCCAAATGAGCGTCATGCGCTCGTCCCTTCTAGGTTCCTTGCTACAGGTTTTGAAGTACAACGCAGACCGACGGGCAGAGCGGGTGCGGGTCTTCGAGATTGGCCGCATCTTCTTGCGCGACGCATCCGTGCAGGACTCTGATACCAGTGTGGCGGGTTATCACCAGCCGCAGCGCGTTGCCGGTCTCGCCTTCGGCCCTGCCGACGGTGTTCAATGGTCGGTTAGCCCGCGCAATGTCGATTTCTTCGATATCAAGGGCGACGTCGAGGCATTGTTGGCACCGCGCGTGCCGGTGTTTGAGGCTGCAGAGCATCCCGCCATGCACCCCGGTCGCTGTGCACGGGTTTTGGTCAACGGTTGTGCTGTGGGGTATGTGGGTGAACTGCACCCCAAGTGGCGACAGAGTTGGGGTTTTGCTCAGGCGCCCGTGATGTTTGAGCTGGAACTTGACCCGGTGCTCCGCCGCACGGTGCCAGCGTTCCGTCCAGTTGCCCGGCACCAGGTGGTGGAACGTGATATCGCGGTCGTGGTGAACGAGCGCATCATCTACGCGCAGATCAAGGACACCATCGCCAGTGCGGTGGATGCCGGTCTTCTGCGCAATGTGGTCTTGTTTGACGTCTTCCGGCCCAAGCTCAACAAAACTGGCGAGCTTGCAGCGCCTGGCTCGCTTGCCGTGGGAGAGAAGAGCATGGCGATTCGACTGGTGCTTGGGGGGGAAACCGCGCTGACCGAGTTGCAGATCGATACGGCGGTGCAGACGATCGTGGAGCAACTGGGTCTGCGCCACGGCGCTCGCCTGCGGGCCTAGGAGACATACGATGCAACGCATCGAATTTTCAGTGGAAAGCCTGGAAACGCCCGCGCTCACCAAGGCGCAGCTTGCGGAGCTCTTGTTTGACCAGATCGGGCTGAACAAGCGGGAGTCCAAAGACATGGTGGACGCGTTTTTCGATTTGATTGCGCGCAGCCTGGTGGATGGGGACGATGTCAAGTTATCAGGATTTGGCAATTTCCAGATTCGCACCAAGGCACCCCGCCCAGGTCGCAATCCGCGCACGGGTGAGGCCATCCCCATTGGTGAACGCCGGGTGGTGACTTTTCATGCCAGTACCAAGCTCAAGGAACAAATTCAGGGGCATTTCCCCTCGGAATGATGCAGCTTCCGCGTTGTTGGGCCCGCAATGCGGCCCTGCATCCATACTTCGTCGATTTCCCCTCGGAATGATGCAGCTTCCGCGTTGTTGGGCCGTTACAACGCATAGCGCAACGGATGCGTCTGCTGTAGGCTAGAAGGTTTATCGCATCTTGCGCGCGGTGGCGCGCTCGTTTCATGGGATCTGCGCTTCCTTCCATACCAGCCAAACGCTATTTCACCATTGGTGAAGTGGCCGATTTGTGCGCTGTCAAGCCGCATGTACTGCGCTATTGGGAGCAGGAATTCACACAATTGCGCCCTATGAAGCGCCGCGGTAACCGGCGCTATTACCAGCACCATGAGGTGCTGATGATTCGTCGCATACGGGATCTGCTCTACGACCAAGGCTTCACGATCAGCGGCGCCCGCAATCAGCTTCAAGATGGGGCGCAGGCGCTGTCCTTCGCCGGTGATCCGCTGCAAGACGCCTTGGATGCGGGCCACGTAGCGCGATCTGATCCCAATGGCCCAGCCCCTCAGGCAGTACTGCCCGCAGACCTCGAATCGGTACGCCGTGAATTGTTTGAAATCCGAGGTCTTCTGTCGGTGGCAGCGTGATTTGGATCTATAATTCAAAGCTGTTCGGCGTGTGGCGCAGCCTGGTAGCGCACTTGCATGGGGTGCAAGGGGTCGAAGGTTCGAATCCTTTCACGCCGACCAATAATTTGACTAGAGACAACGGGTCACAGCAGCAATGCTGTGACCCGTTGTCATTTTCAGCTCAGGTGGTACCAATAAGCTGACCGGGTTGGAGGAACACCAGTGGACAAGCACTTTCTGACACCTCTTTTCTCACCAGAATCCATCGTCGTTTTCTCCGGCGACTCTGCACGCGAGGAGAGCCAGATCCCGCAAGGCAGGTTGCTTCGCGAAGCGATCAGTGCACAGCGGTTCGGCGGTCGCTTGCAGTTTCTCGACATCGAAACCACGGGCACTCTGGCCGATCTGGCACAGGCGCGCGCCGACCTGGCCATCATTGCGCTGCCTCCGAAAGATGTGCCGGCGGCGTTGGAGGTGGCGGGGCGCATGGCATGTCGCGCAGCGTTGGTTATTTCTAGCGGCATGGGGCAGGACGAAGCGGCGGTGTTGGCCAAGATTGCCCATCGCGAAGGGGTGTACCTGCTGGGGCCTAATTCCCTTGGGTTTCAGCGCCCTGCGCTTGGGCTCAACGCTAGTGTGGCAGGGCCACTGGCCCGCCAGGGGTCTCTTGGCTTGGTGTCGCAGTCTGGGGCGTTGACGGCATCCATCCTGGACTGGGCGGCCCAGAATGCCGTGGGATTTTCGTCTGTCGTGTCGGTGGGGCCGAACACGTCGCTGGACAGTGCCCAAGTGCTGGACTATCTGGCCAGCGATCCACAGACGCACAGCATCGTTGTTTATCTAGAGGGTATCTCCAACGCGCGCAGCTTCATGAGTGCATTGCGCTCCGCGGCCAACGCCAAGCCCGTGGTCGTTCTCAAGGCGGGTAGAAAACCTGCGGGTAATGCTGCAGCACAAACCCACAGCGGCGCTATCGTCGGCAGCGACGATGCGTTCGACGCCGTGCTTCGCCGTGCGGGTGCCGTGCGGGTGCGGTCGTTTGTAGAGCTTTTTTCGGCAGCCAAGTGCCTGGCATCGCGCTACCGACCTGTGGGCCGGCGACTTGCTATCGTGACCAACGGAGGTGGGCCGGGGGTTCTGGCAGCCGATTGGGTGAACGAGATTCTTCTTGACCTGGGGCGTCTGTCGCCTGAATCCATTGCAGCCTTGCAGCCTCAGTTACCGCTGCTCGCTTCCTTGTGTGATTTGATCGATTTGTCGGAAGAGGCCGGCCCCGAGCATTTCCGCCTTGCGGTGGAAGCGGCGAGCCGCGATCGGCAAATCGACGGCGTGTTGGCCATTTACTCGCCCAAGACGGGTGTGGATGCCACGGCGGTGGCACAGGCGGTCGTTGAAGCCAAGCGCCAGATGAGCAAACCGCTGCTCTCGTGCTGGATGGGCGACAGCTCCGTGGTGGCGGCTCGCGCTGTCTTGGTCGAGGCAGCCATTCCCAGCTTTCGCACACCGGAAGCTGCCGTAGGCGCTTTCGGCAACATTGCGTCGTTTTACCAAAATCAGCAGTTGCTGCAGCAAACGCCGCCACCGTTGACTACTTTGGCGAAACCGGACATCGAGGGGGCTCGGCTGGTCATCGAAGGTGTGCTGGCCGAGCGGCGCAAGGTGCTCACCGAGATGGAATCGAAGACGCTGCTGGCCGCCTTCCACATTCCTGTCACCAACACCATTCTGGCTCGCAGCGCCACCGAAGCGATGATGATCGCGACGCAGCTGGGTTTTCCGGTGGCACTCAAGATCGACTCACCCGACGTCAGCCACAAGTCGGATGTGCAGGGCGTGGCGCTCAACATCATGAGCGGCGCCAATGCCCGCGACACTTATACCGATATGGTGCAGCGGGTCAAGCAGCAGCTGCCCAACGCGCGCATCAACGGCGTGACGGTGCAGAAGATGGCGCGCAGCCGGCGTGGCCGCGAAGTGTGTATTGGTTTGGTGACCGACGATCCCTTCGGTCCGGTGATCACTTTTGGCGCTGGTGGCACCATGATCGAACTGATCGATGACCGAGCCATGGAGCTTCCGCCCCTCAACCAGTTCCTGGCGCGCCGGCTCATTGAGCGCTCCCGTGTTGCTGAAACCCTGGACGAGTGGCGCGGCGCAAGCGCAGTGGACCGCAATGCGCTGGAACAGGTGCTGCTGCGCGTTTCCGAAATGGTGTGCGAGCTTCCGCAGTTGCGCGAAATGGACATCAATCCGTTGATCGTCGATGCCTCCGGCGTCATTGCGGTGGATGCTCGCATCGTGGTCGACCATGCGCCGCAGGCCAGCGGCAGTGCCGCGCACTACAGCCATCTGGCCATCCTGCCGTACCCGGCACGCTTTCGCCAGGTCTGGCCGCTCAGCGGTGGCGGCGAATACACGGTACGCCCGATACGTCCTGACGATGCGCAGATGCTCCAGGCCTTGGTCCACAGCCTTTCGCCTGAGAGCCGTTATTTCCGCTTCATCTCCTCAATGGCGCAGCTGCCGCCCAGCATGCTGGCGCGGTTCACCTTGATCGACTACGACCGGGAAATGGCGCTGGTCGCCGTGTTCAAGCAACGCGCGCCGGGCGCGGATGGGGAAATGGTGGAGACCGAGCGCGTTGTCGGCGTATCGCGCTACATCACCAATCCCGACCACAGCAGTTGTGAGTTCGCCCTCGTAGTGGCAGACGATTTCAGTGGCCGTGGCCTGGGTTCGCGCCTGATGCTCAGCATCATGGATGTAGCGCGTGAACGTGGTTTGAGCGAAATGGAAGGCCTGGTGCTGGCCAACAACCCTGGCATGCTCAAGCTTATGCGCAGCCTGGGTTTCAGCGTCAAGGCCTTTGCGGAAGACCCTGACTTCAAGCTCGTCAGCCATGCGCTCTGAGCGCAGGCCACTTTTCAGCCTATGGTCATCAGGCTGGCGTTGCCGCCGGCCGCTGCGGTGTTCACGCTGAGCGAACGCTCCAGCACCAATCGATCCAGAGCAATGGCCGTCTCGCCAGGTGCGAGGCCCTGCAGCAGAACTATGGGCCCCGGGCGCTTGGCCAGGATTTCGCTGCTGCGCTGCAGGTCGGCGCTTGTTCCATGTTGCAGCACCACGTCGAGTGCTGGCGCGTCCAGCACGCCCACGGCAGCCAGCGTGACGTGCTGCTGTACGGCGGCGGGCAGTTGTTCGCGCAGGCTTGCTGCAGCGTTCCCCTGCCACAGAGCCTGCGATCCCACGGCGAGCACAGCGGCAAGCTGTGTCAGCAAGTCCTCATCCTGTATTGCCAGGCAACCTGTGATGGCACGCGGCAGTACTGAATAGACATTGCGCTCGCCCGTGGGGCCAGGCAACGTCTGAGAGACACCCGTGGGAGACTGGGCTGCAAACATTTGGCAGCTGGTTGCCAGCGCGGAGCGGCCTGTGGCCGTTGCCCATTGCTGCAGGGCATTGAGCGGGGCCAGGGCGGAGGGTGCGTCTTCTGTATCAGGGCCAAAAATCGTGCCGCGGGCGCTGCCGGGCGCTTGCGCGACCAGGCGGCGCAGGTACAGCGGCCCACCGGCTTTGGGGCCGGTGCCTGACAAGCCTTCGCCGCCAAAGGGCTGTACGCCCACCACGGCGCCCACCATGTTGCGGTTGACATAGGCATTGCCGGCATGTGCCTGCGCCAGCACCTGCGCAATGGTTTCGTCGATACGTGTGTGTACCCCGAGCGTCAAGCCGTAGCCCGTGGCGTTGATGTCTTTGAGCAACCGGGGGAGGGCAGTACGCGCATAGCGCACCACATGCAGTACGGGGCCAAATACCTCGCGCTCCAGTTGGCTGATGCTTTTGAGTTCAATCAGCGTGGGAGAGACGAAGGTGCCTGGGCCAGCTTGTGCCGAGTCGTGCGACTGGAACACCGTGCAGCCGCGCGCGCGCATGGCGTCGATGTGTGCCTGGATGCCGGCTTGCGCCTCGGCGTCGATGACGGGGCCGACGTCGGTGGCCAGCAGGGCCGGGTTGCCCAGCCGCAGTTCGCCCATTGCGCCGCGCAACATGGGCAGCAGGTGGGGGGCAGCGTCTTCTTGAATGCACAGCACGCGCAGTGCTGAGCAGCGCTGCCCGGCACTGTCGAAGGCCGAGGCGAGGATGTCAACCACGGCCTGTTCGGCCAGCGCTGAGGAATCCACCACCATGGCGTTCTGGCCACCGGTTTCGGCAATCAGCGTCACTGGTCGGCCTGCGCTGTCGAGCCGCCCTGCCAGCGTGTGCTGGATGGCACGGGCCACCTGGGTGGACCCGGTGAAGACCACGCCCATTACGCGCGGGTCTGCGACCAGTGCTGCACCGACGGTTTCGCCACGCCCAGGCAACAACTGCAGCGCGGCGCGCGGTACTCCCGCCTGCCACAGCAGGCGAACCGCCTGCGCGGCGATCAGCGGGGTTTGTTCCGCCGGCTTGGCAATTACGCAGTTGCCGGCGGCGAGCGCAGCGCACACCTGCCCCGTGAAAATGGCAAGTGGAAAGTTCCATGGGCTGATGCAGACCACGGTGCCAAGCGCCTGGACTTCGGGATGAGCCTGCGCCTGTGAGGGGGCAAGGGTGCTGCTGGCCTGAGTCGCGTAGTAGCGCAGGAAATCAATCGCTTCACGCACTTCGGCAATGGCATTGGCGGCGCTTTTACCGGCCTCGCGCACCAGCAGGGCAATGAGGGCCGGCATGTCGGCCTGCACCAGGTCGGCAGCGCGCAGCAGGGCCTGGGCGCGCTCTGCTGCCGGGGTGGCTCGCCACGCTTGACCGTCAGCCTGGGCGAGTGCAAGCGCATGCTCAACGTCCTGCAGGCTGGCTTCCTGCACCTCGCCTACGGTGTCGCTCGCATCGGCCGAGTTGCGCACGGCTAGCCGTGCGCCTTCGGCCACATCACAGGCGAGCAGCGGGCCGGCCTGCCAGCGCTGGTTGCGCGAGTCTTGCAAGGCAGTCTCCAGGTCTGCCAGAACCGGCTCGCTGGCCAGGTCCAGTCCGGCAGAGTTGCGCCGCGCTGGTCCGTACAGTGCCCAGGGGTGCGCGATGCGTGGGTGCGGCAGCGCGGCAGCGCCCTCGACGACCGCCGCCGCGTCCACCGTGTCGACAGGGTCGCGCACCAGTTCGTCCAGGGCGATGCTTTCGTCGGCAATGCGGTTCACGAACGAGGTGTTGGCGCCGTTCTCCAGCAACCGGCGTACCAGGTAGGCGAGCAGGGTTTCGTGTGTGCCCACCGGGGCATAGACGCGGCATGGCCTGCCCAGACCCCCTTGGCTGACGGGGCGCACGACCTGTTCGTACAGCGGCTCACCCATGCCATGCAGGCATTGGAATTCGTATTGGTCCGGGCGGTAGGTGGCCGGCTCCGCCATTTCATAGATGGCTGCCAGCGTATGGGCGTTGTGCGTGGCGAACTGCGGGAAAACGGCGTCGGGAGCCGCCAGGAGCTTGCGGGCGCAGGCGATGTAGGAGACATCGGTGTGCGCTTTGCGTGTGTACACCGGGAAGTCGCTCAAACCATCGACCTGGGCGCGCTTGATTTCGCTGTCCCAGTAAGCGCCCTTCACGAGCCGAATCATCAAGCGGCGCCCGCTCTGGCGCGCCAAGGCAATCACTTCGTCCACCACAGCGGGACACCGCTTCTGGTACGCCTGGATGACGAAGCCCAGGCCGTTCCAGCCTGCCAGTGCGTCCTCTGTGCACAGGCGTTGCAGCAGTTCCAAGGAGAGTTCCAGCCGCTCGGTTTCTTCGGCGTCGATGTTCAGGCCAATGTCGTACTGGCGCGCCAGCGTGGCCAGGGACAGCAGCGTCGGGTAGAGCTCGTCATGCACGCGCTGCGTCTGGGCCCGCACGTAGCGCGGGTGCAGAGCCGAGAGTTTGATGGAAATGCCCGGCCCGGCGTAAATGCCGCGGTCACCCGAGGCACGGCCGATGGCGTGGATGGCGGCTTCGTACGCCGCCAGGTAGCGCTCGGCGTCTGGTTGCGTCAGTGCGGCCTCGCCCAGCATGTCGTACGAAAAGCGAAATCCCGCTGCTTCGCGCGCACGGGCGTTGGCGAGTGCCTCTTTGATGGTCTCCCCGGTGACGAACTGTTCGCCCATCATGCGCATTGCCATGTCCACGCTCTTGCGAATCAAGGGCTCGCCACCCTTGGCCGTGAGCCGGGTGAGCAATGAGGACAGGGTTTTTTCGCTGTGCGTGGCCACCAGCTTGCCGGTCAGCAGCAGGCCCCAGGTGGCTGCGTTGACAAACAGCGAGGGGCTCTTGCCCAGATGCGCTTCCCACTGGCCGTTGCCGATCTTGTCGCGGATCAGCGCATCGCGCGTGGCCTTGTCCGGAATACGCAGCAAGGCCTCGGCCAGGCACATCAGGGCCACGCCTTCCTGGGAAGAAAGTGAGAATTCCTGCAGCAGGCTTTGCACCAGCCCGGCGCGCCCGGCGCCGCCTTTGCGGTCGCGCAACGTGCCCGCAAGGCGGCGGGCCAGGGAGTGAATCCGATCTGCCGTTGCGGCGTCGCTGCGTGCCAGCACCAGCAGGGGCGCGAGTGCTTCGGGTTCGGGTGCCCGGCACAGCGCCTGCAGTGCTGCGTGCTGCAGGACGCCCACAGGTGCGCGGGGAGCAAAGGGTTCAGTCATGTTGGGCATGGTGCGAGGCCAGAAGGATAAGGAATGGCGCATCATGCGTCACGGGTGAGAGAATAAAATTTCGAATTTATAAACATCTACAGTCAATAAATCCAATATGTCAGAAGAAAAAAACGAAATAGACAAAATAGATAGAAAAATCCTCTCGATTCTTCAAGAGGATGGGCGCATCTCCAATCTGCGCCTTTCCGAGCAAGTGGGTTTGTCGCCCACTGCGGTGCTCGGCCGGGTGCAGCGCCTCTCGCGCGACGGGTATGTGCTGGGCTATGAGGCGCGGCTTAACCCGCTCAAACTCGGCGCTGCGATGCTGGTGTTTGTCGAGGTGCTGCTGGACCGCACCACGCCCAATGTGTTCGAGCAATTCAATGCCGCGGTGCAGGTCCGGCCAGAAATCATGGAGTGCCATATGGTGGCTGGGGGCTTCGACTATTTGCTCAAGACACGTACCGCCGACATGAACGCCTACCGGGCTTTCGCGGGTGAGGTGCTCTGGCAATTGCCGGGTGTGCGTGAGACACGCACGTACGCGGTGATGGAAGAGGTCAAGCATTCCACGCGTTTACCGCTCACGTAAGGTCGCCGGGCGCGCGGCGCGGGCTGCAAAGAGGCTTGCATAATGGCCTGTCCCTCACACCCTCAGGAGAAATTTCATGCACGCACTTTGGAAAGCGGCCGTGCTGATTGCAGCCGCCTCTCTGGTTCAAGCGGCAAGTGCCGCCTGTTACCTGGTGTATGCGCCGGACAACACGGTGGTGTACCGATCGTTGCAACCACCGGTCGACCTGTCCATGCCGCTGCATGCGACGATGCCGCTGGTGGCTCCGGGCGGGCACCTTGTCTTTGCGCTGGAGCCGACCGGCTGCGAGTTGGAAATCCACAAGTTGGACACGCTGCACAGCATGGTTCAACCGGCTCCGAGCAAGGTACGGCCGGCCCGAGTGGCCCGCACCCACCGCGGCGCTTGAATCGCCCGGTTTCTGTAACGCTTCGCGGGCCTGAGACAATCGGCCCCATGAGCGATACGAAAGAATTGGCGCCCGTGCAGGCGCCCGAGTGGCTGGAAGTCGAGTCGTTGAACCTCGACGCGCAGGGCGTTGCCCGGCGGCCCGATGGCAAGGTGGTGTTCATCGATGGCGCACTGCCGTTCGAGCGGGTCAGTGCCCGACGCACCCGCAGCAAGAACAACTGGGAACAGGCCGAGCTGACCGAGATTCACCGCGAATCTTCGCAGCGTGTGCGCCCTGGCTGTCCGCATTTCGGCTTGCACGCGGGCGCCTGTGGCGGCTGCAAGATGCAGCACCTGCACCCGGCAGCCCAAGTGGCGGTCAAGCAGCGGGTGCTGGAAGACAACCTGTGGCACCTGGGCAAGATCAAGCCCGAGATTGTGCTGCGCCCGATAGAAGGCCCCGCCTGGGGCTACCGCTACCGCGCGCGCTTGTCCGTGCGCTACGTGGTGAAAAAGGGCGAGGTGCTGATTGGGTTTCACGAGCGCAAAAGCCGCTATGTCGCCGACATGCGCGTCTGCCCGGTATTGCCGCCGCACGTCAGCGCCATGCTGATGCCGCTGCGCGCGCTGATCGGCGACATGGACGCGCGCGACACCCTTCCGCAGATTGAACTGGCCTGCGGCGATGCGGTCACGGCAATGGTGCTGCGCCACCTGGAGCCGCTGTCTGGTGCCGACCTGCAGCGCCTGCGCGACTTTGCCGCCGCGCACGGCGTGCAATGGTGGCTGCAATCGAAGGGCCCCGACACGGTGCGCCTGCTCGACGAGGGCGGGCCGCAGCTGGCCTATGCGCTGCCCGAGTTCGGCATCACCATGCCCTTCAAACCCACCGACTTCACGCAGGTGAACCCGCACATCAACCGCGTGCTGGTGGTGCGGGCGCTGCGCCTGCTGGATGTGCAAGCCAACGAGCGCGTGATTGACTGGTTTTGCGGCCTGGGCAATTTCACGCTGCCGCTGGCCACCCAGGCGGGCGAGGTCTTGGGTATTGAAGGCAGCGAGGTGCTGGTGGCCCGTGCGCTGCAAAATTATGAGTCAAATAGGGCTCTACCGCATATGGGTCATGCGCTAGCAGCTACGAAATTCGTAGCTAGAAACCTGTTCGAGATGACGCCTGCGATGCTGGTGGCCGACGGGGTTGCCGACAAGTGGCTGGTAGACCCGCCGCGTGAAGGCGCTTTTGCCCTCGCCAAAGCGCTGGCCGATATCGAGCAGGCGCGCCGGGGTGTGCAAGACGCTCTGCCACTGCCCGGCGGGGCCGAGGGCTGGACGCCACCGCGCCGCATTGTCTACGTGAGCTGCAACCCGGCCACTTTGGCGCGCGACGCCGGCCTGCTGGTGCATCTGGCGGGTTACCGCTGCACGGCGGCGGGGGCTGTGAACATGTTCCCGCATACAGCGCATGTGGAGAGCATGGCGGTGTTCGAGCGAGTCTGACGCCAGCCCCGCGTTATTTCTTGGCCGGGGCGCTTGCGGCTGCGACGGGCTCCGGAGTGCCTTCGGAAGGGGACGCTGCGGCAGAACCGGAAGCAGGGATACCCTCGATCTTGTTGTCGCGCATATAGCCATCCATGTCTTTCCAGCCGGCAAAAATGGCTGCCTTGGACGATTTCGGATTGTTCGCGTAGCAGTCTTCAATGCCGCGCACGGCGAAGCGGCAAGCACCGCCAATGGCTTTGGCCTCTTCCTCGCGCTGTGCAACGCGCGGGTCAGGCCCCAGGCCAGGGATGTCGCAGGCCGCCAGCAGGCTGAGCAACGCAAGTGCGATCGGAAGGCGCAGCGATGGCAGAAAGGTTGAGCGCATACAGGTCATATCGGCGCCAGAAGCCTTGGCTTGAGGATTCGGAAAAACAAAGGCCCCGATACGGAGCCTTTGCCTGCGGTGTCAACGCAGTGAGATCAGTCGCTATCGCCGCCCATGATGCCCAGCAGCATGAGCAGGCTCTGGAATACGTTGAACAGGTCCAGGTACAGGGCCAGCGTAGCGCTGATGTAGTTGGTCTCGCCACCATCCAGAATGCGCTTGAGGTCGTACAGCATGTAGACACTGAAAACGCCGATAGCCGCGACCGAAATGGCCATCATGGCCGCTGTCGAGCCGATAAACACGTTGATGGCAGCGCCCACGACGATCGCCATGGCACCGACAAACAGCCACTTGCCCAGGCCCGAGATATCGCGCTTGATGACCGTGGCCAAGCTGGCCATGACGAAAAACACGCCGGCCGTGCCGGCAAATGCCGTCATGATGAGTTGGCCGCCATTGGAAAAACCCAGCACCATGCCGATCAGGCGCGAGAGCATCAGGCCCATGAAGAAGGTGAAGCCCAGCAGCACCGGTACGCCCGTTGCAGAATTTTTGGTTTTCTCGATGGCGTACATGAAGCCAAAGGCGCCGCCGAGGAAAACCATCAGCCCCAGGCCACCGCGCAACGACTGCGTGATGCCCGTGGCCACGCCAACCCAGGCACCCAGAACGGTGGGCAGCAGGCTCAAGGCCAGCAGCCAGTAGGTATTGCGCAGCACCCTGTGGCGCTGCTCCTGCGATACGCCAGTGCCGTAGCCCGCAGAGGAGGGGAAGGGGGTAACCCGATCGTTCATGGTGTCTCTCCAGAGTGGCCCGCACGGTGCGGGTAAGTGGCATTCTAGATGGTGCTCCCATCCGCCATTGCAAGGCGTGGGCATTGCCTTTGCCATCAATCGATGCAATGGGCTTGTTTTGGTCATGATTCTTTTACCCGGCGTTTGGTTCCCTGCGCATGCAGGCCCCGCTATGCTCCAACGCCTCGGCCTCGCTCTTTCGGCCCGGCTACTTTTTAGGAACGTCTGCATGAAAACCACCACCGAACTTGAACTCGTCGACATTCGCAAAATTGCGGCAGGCGCGGAAGCCGAGGCGCTGGCCAACGGCTGGGCGGTCACGATTGCCATCGTGGATGCGGGCGGCCACCTGCTGTGGTTGCAGCGCCTGGACGGTGCGGCACCGCTTTCGGCACACATTGCGCCCGGCAAGGCCCGCACGGCGGCATTGGGGCGGCGAGAAAGCAAAACCTACGAAGACATGGTCAATGGCGGCCGCGTGTCCTTCCTGAGCGCTCCTGGCGCCGAGGCGCTGCTTGAAGGCGGCGTGCCCATCCTGCAGGGCGGCAACTGTCTGGGCGCGGTGGGCGTGAGCGGCGTGAAGTCGAACGAAGATGTGCAGATTGCCCGCGCAGGCATTGCCGCGCTGGGCTGAAGCGGCCAACTGGCAGCGCAACGCTGCCGCGTGGGGGGAAAAAAAGCCTGGCTACAAGGGCAGGGCCCGCTGGCTGGCAAACAACGACATGTGCCCCATGGCACTGGAGTCGCCCCACGATGAAACGAGATCAGGAACTATTTGGTCAGGATGAGCTTGCCTTGCCGTGTGGCCTGCAATTGGTAGACACCGCCGTTGTGCGCAATGTGCACGCGTTTGTTGCCTTGCAGCAGTTCGGCGCTCTGCCAGGTGAAGCACGGCTGCGCGGTGTTGCTGCACACGGGCGTCGGGCGCATGGCGCTATCGTTCTTGTGGGTAGCGGTGGCGCAGGAGTCCGGTGATTCGGCGGCAAGGGTTTGCAATGTTGGCATTCGCTAATGATATTGATTCGCATTCATTTGGTCAATGCCTTGTGCGATTTTTTTGTCTGCATTGGAGCGCGTGTCCTAGGGCTTGGGCTCGGTGACAAACCCGATCTTGCGCACACCGGCGCGCTGGGCCGCGGCCAGGGCCAGCGCCACACGTTCGTAGCGCACATTCTTGTCGCCGCTGAGGTGCAGTTCCGGCTGCGGCGTCTGCGCAGCGGCCGCCTGCAGGCGCTGCTCCAGCGCCTCGTCGCTGAGGGCCGTGCCGTCGAGCGCATAGCTGCCGTCCGCCTGCACCGACAGGCGCAGGGTTTCGGGTTTGACCTGTTCGGCTTGCACGCTCGCCTTCGGCAAATCGACGCTGACCGAGTGCTTCATGACAGGCACCGTGATGATGAAGATGATGAGCAGCACCAGCATCACGTCGACCAGCGGCGTCATGTTGATTTCGTTCATCACCTCGTCGGTGTCGTCCTGGGTGCCGAAGGCCATGCTCAGACTCCCTTTTTGAGCGGCAGCACCTTGCCAGCGTCGCCGCCTGAAACGCGCGCACCGGTGACGAAATACGCGTGCAGGTCGTGGGCGAAGCTGTTCATGCGCACCAGAATGTGCTTGTTGCCGCGCACCAGCGCGTTGTAGCCGAGCACGGCGGGAATGGCCACGGCCAGGCCGAGCGCCGTCATGATCAAGGCCTCGCCGACGGGGCCGGCCACCTTGTCAATCGTCGATTGGCCTGAGGTGCCGATGGCGATCAAGGCATGGTAAATGCCCCAGACGGTGCCGAACAGCCCGAGGAACGGGGCGGTGGAGCCTACCGACGCGAGGATGGCCAGGCCCGATTGCAGGCGCGCCGTGAATTCGTCGATGCTGTTGCGCAGGCTGCCGGTGACCCAGTCGCTCACATCCAGGCTCTCGTGCAACTGGCCCTTGGTATTGCGGTGGTGCGCTGTGGCCTCGCGCCCTTCGATAGCCAGTGCGCGAAACGGGTTTGCCGGGTCAGTGCCCAGCGTGGCGAGTGCTGCCGCAAAGTCGTCGCTGTGCCAGAACGTCTGTACTGCCCGGGCGTCGCGCTTGAAGCGCACGATGTCGAGGGCCTTGATGGCGATGACAGCCCAGGTGGCCAGGGACATCAGCAGCAGCAGCAGCGCGACGCCGCGCGTGATCAGGTCGCCCTGGTTCCAGAGGTTGGCCAAGCCGAATTGCGATTCCATGAAAACTCCTGAAGATCCGTTAATTATTCGAGAACGAAGTTGATCGGCACGAGGTACCACATGGCCTCGGCGACGCCATTGCGCTTGCCCGGTACGAAGCGCCAGCGCAGAACGGTGTCGTGGGCCTGACGGTCCAGCCGGTCAAAACCGCTCGATTGCTTGATTTCCACCTGTTCCGGCCGCCCATCGGCGCTGATGAGCACGCGCAGCACCACCTTGCCCTGTTCGCCCATGCGCCTGCTGATCGACGGGTAGGCGGGAGCCGGATTGTTCAGGTAGGCCGCGTTGCTCGACGGCAGATCAATGCGGGGTGGCGCCGGTGGTACGGGAGGTGCCGGCGGCGCAGGCGGTGCCGACGGCGCATTGGTGGGTGCGGGCGTCGGCACCGGCGCGCTCACCACGGGGGCCTCCGGTGCCGCGTTGGCGATGGGGGCCGGGCTGGGCCGTGGTGTGTGAACCGGTGCCGGTCTGGGGGTAGGTTTGGTGTGCTGGCTCACCGGAACGGGCGGTGGCGCTGCGGGCTTGGGCGGCGGTGGGGCGGGAGGTGCCGGCAGTGCGACGAACTCGCTCAGCAGCACCGCGGGAACGATGACTTCTATCGGCCGCTGGTGGCTCAACCCAGCTTGCAGCGCCCACAAGGCAGCGCCATGCGCCAAGGCAATGCCGGCGAAGACTGCGGCATTGCGTTTGCTGTGCGATACGGGTGAAAAATGATCAGAAGACATCAAAAAGAATAGCTGCCAGCGCACACGGTACGTGCGCTGGCAGCCAATTTTGCTACCAATTCAGCGCCTAAAAATCCAGGAAAGTGCCAAGCCTACGGCGGCCAGCGACAGGCAGAGCGCGAATGCCAGCATGCCCAAGTCTCAGGCTGCGCAGGCGCAAGTCCCGCCTTGCGCGCAGGCGCAGGCAAGCTGAGATTCATTGCGCACGGCCGCTACCGGGCTGTCGGCGCTGCATTGTGCAACCACCTCGCGGACGCAATTCTCGCACCGGCCGCACTGGGTGGCCACGCCCAGCTCCCATTGAATTTCGTCAAAGCCCATGCCAGCCTTGGCATGGCGGGCAATTTCGCGGTCGGAAATTCGGCGGCAAACGCAGACGATCATGGCAACAGGCCGCAGGGGCCGAAAGGTGCTGAGGTGGTTTATTATAAATACGAATCGGTCGCATTAGCAAATTTTCAAACGACTGCCGCCGTTGGTGCCGGTGCCAGCGCCGCGCGGCTGATGCCGCCGAGCGTGGCGCAACCGGTGAGCGCCATGGCCACTTCCAACTCGTCGCGCAGCACGCGCAGCACGTGGGCCACGCCCGCTGCGCCGGCGTGCGCCAGGCCCCAGACCACTGGGCGGCCGACCAGCACCGCTGTGGCGCCCAGCGCCAGGGCCTTGAACACATCGGTGCCCCGTCGCACGCCGCCATCGACCAGCAGCGGCAGTGCGCCGCCCACGGTGTCGGCAATGCGGGGCAGGGCGCTGGCCGTGCTGAGCGCGGTGTCCAGTGTGCGGCCACCGTGGTTGGAGACGATCAGGCCGGCGATGCCCTGGGCGGCGGCAAGCCGCGCGTCTTCTGGGTGCAACACGCCTTTGAGCAGCACCGGCAAACGGGTTTGCGCCTGCAGCCAGGCGACGTCGTCCCAGGTGGGGGCGTGCTGGAGCAGGCCGTCGAACAGGGCACTCTGGCCAGCGCCCAGGCGCATCGGTGGCGGCGCTGCCATGGCGCTCAAGTTGGCGGCGCGGATGCCGGGCGGCAGTGCGAAACCGGCGCGCCGCTCGCGGTCGCGGACGCCGCTGGTCGGTGCGTCCACGGTGAGTACCAGGGCTTCGCAGCCAGCCGCCTCCGCGCGTGCAATCAGCTCACGCACCAGAGCGCGGTCGTGCTGCAGATACAGCTGCAGCCAGAGCGGGCCGGCAGACCGGTCGCCGACCATGGCTGAGGCCACCGCTTCCAGCGTGGTGCTCGACTGCATGCTCAGCACCATGCCGGCGCCAAGGGCCGCCGCCGCCCAGGCCGTGGCGATTTCGCCGTCTGGGTGCGCCAGGCACTGGTACGCCACGGGTGCCAGCAAGATCGGGTGGGCCAGCTCACGGCCGAGGAGCGTGCAGCGGGTGTGTCCACCGGCCAGCGGGCGCAGCACCCGCGGCAGCAAGGCGATGGTGTCCCAGGCGTGGCGGTTGGCGTGGAGGGTGTGCTCGTCCCCCGCGCCACCGCTGAAATAGGCCCAGGCATTGGCGTCCAGCCGCGCCCGTGCATGGCGTTCGTGGTCGGCCAGGGTCAGCGTGTCGGGGGCCAGCGCCTCCTGTTTCGGGGTGCGAGGAGAATTTGAAGTCAAAATGGCCTCTAGCGCTTATGGGTATTGCGCAAGCAGCTATGAAGTTAGAAGCAAGCTTGGGTAACAGACCTAGGCGTCCGCCCACATGCGCAGCAGGTTGTGGTAGGTGCCCGTGAGGCCCACCACAGCGCTGTCGCTCTCACCCACACGCTGGCGCAGGCGCAGCAAATCCATGTCCATGGCGAACAGTAGTTCGCGCTGCTCGGTGCTGCGCACCATGCTCTGCACCCAGAAGAAGCTGGCAATGCGTGCCCCGCGCGTCACCGGCGCCACCTGATGCACCGTGGAGCCTGGGTAGAGGATGGCGTCGCCGGCCGGCAGCTTGATGCGCTGGTCGCCCCCCGGCTGCGCGATCAGCAGTTCGCCGCCGTCGTATTCCTGCGGATCGCTCAGAAAAACGGTGCACGAGAGGTCGCTGCGCACCCATTCGCCCGTGGCCTGGGAGCGCAGCACGGCGCCGTCAACGTGGGCGCCGTAGAAGTTGGTGTCGCCGCTGTAGCGGTTGAACAGCGGGTTGAAAATTTTGCGCGGCAGCGCAGCGGAGAAGAACAGGGGGTCTCGCTGCAAGGCGGCCAGCACGAGGGGGCGCAGGGTGCTGGCCGCTTCGCTGGTTTGCGCCAACTGCTGGTTGCGCTTGTGCGCCAGCGCCTGGGTGCCGGCGCTGGTGCGCCCGTCCACCCAGGGCGCGTCGTCCCCCAGCAGGCCACGCATTTGCGCGACTTCTTCTGCCATGAGCAGGTTCTTGAGGTGCAAAAACATGGCCTGCAGGCTTCCTTAAAAGCGCGTCTTGAGCGTCAGCTGTGCGCTGCGGGCGGCGCCTGGGGCGTAGAAGCCGCGGTACAGTGTGTCGGCATAGAGCTTGTTGGTGAGGTTGGTGACGTTGAGCTTCAGGCTGGTCTTGTCGTTCACGGTGTATTCCACCATGGCGTCCACCACGGCAAAACTGCCGGCCGTGACCGAGCGCTGGCCGTCCGGGTTCTGCTCGCCACGGTAGTTCACGCCCGCGCCGAGGCGCCACTGCGGCGCCACGGCATAGGTGGTCCAGAGGCTGCCGCTGTGGCGCGGCGTCAGGCCCGGCCGGTCGCCCTTCACTTGGGCGCCACCGCCGCCGGCTGCAAGCGCTACGTTGCTCTCGTCAATCCTGGCGCTGGGAATCCAGGTGTGGTTGAAGAACACTTCCCATTTGGGCGTGATGCGGCCGGCCAGGTTGAATTCCATGCCTGCGGCGTGGCGCTTGCCTGAGAGAAGTTCCTGGGTAGCGGCCGAATCCGGATCGGTGTTGCGCTCGTTGTATTTCTCGCTGTAGAAGGCCGCGACGCTGAGCAGTGCCCGCTTGCCCCACAGGTCGAACTTGCCGCCGATCTCGAAATTGCGGCTCTTCTCGGGTGGCGTGTTGGAGGCGCGTGCCGTACTGTTATTGACGCTCAGGCCGAACTGGTAGGTGTCGCCCGAGGTGTTGTAGGAGGTGCCGTAGGAAGCGTAGTACGAGCTGCTGTCGTTCGGCTGGTAGATGATGCCGACGCGCGGACTCCAGAGGCCGTCCGAGCGCTGATTCGACAGCGCCGTAAGCGTGTGGTACGAGGCCTTGAAGTCGTCGTAGCGCAGGCCGCCGAGGAGCTTGACGGTGTCGGTCACTGACACGGTGTCCTGCGCATACAAGCCGACGTTGCTCGCGTCGAAGGTGTTGAACGTCGGCTCGCCGCGCGGCGTCGGGCGCACGGCGCCGTCGTCGGGCGTGCCCACGGTGGTGTCGGGCATGCTGCCCGTGCCGGTGTAGCGCTGGTCGCGCTTGGCATCGTCGTGGTAAAGGTCCACGCCAGCGATCAGCGCGTGCTTGCGGCCGCCCCAGTTGAAGGTGTTGGTGTAGTCGCTTTGCAGTTGCGTCAGCTCGCTGATGCCCAGGCGCCCTTTGGGCGAGCGGGTGATCACGGTGCTGTCGCTCAGGTTGTCCTGCGTGGTGCCCGCCACAAAACGAATGGCGCTGGCCAGCAGGTCGCGCTCGTAGCGGCCGTGGCGCAGGCGCGTCTTGAGTTCGCCGTTGTCGTCAAACCGGTGCGTGTGCGCCAGCGTGACGTACTGCGCCGAGGTGTCGAGCTTGTCGCTGGCCAGTCCGTAGTAGTTGCGCGCCGGCAGTGAAGGCACCAGCTTGCCGTCGTTGAGGAACCACGGGTGGTTGTAAAGCGGCCGCCCCTCGATATCGAGCGAATACAGGCCCACCGAGAACTCATCGCGCGTGCCTATGCCCCAGCTGTAGGTGGGGGCGATGCCGAGCTTGCGCTGTTTGGCGCCGTAGTTCTTTTCGTCGTGCACCAGTGCGTTGAGGCGAAAGGCGGCGTTCTCGCCCGTGAGAAAGTTGAAGTCCCCCGTCAGCCGGTTTTCCTGGCCGGTGCCCAGCGTGTAGCTGATTTCGTGCTGGTCCATCAGCAGCGGCATCTTATTGACCTGGTTGACCACGCCGCCGGTCGAGCCTTTGCCAAACAGCATGGAGGCCGAGCCCTTGAGCACCTCGACGCTGTCGTTGTTGAAGGTGTCGCGCTCGTAGAGCGGGGCGTCCTTCATGCCATCCACGTAAATATCGCCGGCCTGGCCAAGCGAGAACCCGCGCAGGCGGATGTCTTCCTCGCCGGTCTCGCCCGCCTGGAAGGTGACGCCTGCCGTGCTGCGCAGCACGTCGCGAAAGTCGTCCTGGTTGCGGTCGGTCATGAGCCGCTCGGTGAATACGGTCACGCTCTGCGGAATGTCGCGCAGGGCCTGTTTGCCTTTGCCGATGGTGGTGGTGGCGGGCTTGAGCGTGTCTTTGTTCTGGATGTCTGCGCTGCCCTTGACGGTGACGGTGGGGAGCTGCGCGCCGGTCGTGGGCGCGGTTTGCGCCCAGCCGCTGCAGGTTGCCAGCAGCATCAAGGCCCCCAGCGGAATCAAGGCCTTGTCGGCGCCTGCTGTTGAAGGTGCCGTCGAGGCGGGTTGGGAAGGGGGACGCGGTGTGCGAGCGTGGGCCAAAAGGGTTCTCCGGTTGCTGTGGACTTGGGTCTTGGTGGGCGTGGGCCCATCAGGCGCAAGAAGCAGTGGCTGGGAAAACCGTGGCTGTGCCTCGTGACAGAGTATTATTCTAAATCAAATGAGATTTATTCGCGTTAACAATGATGCTGATTTCCAACAGCATTGGTGCGCATGGCGTGAAAAAGCCGGCAAAAGCCGGCCTGAGTGCGAGCGCAAAGCGCCTTATTTCACGTGCTTGCCGATGAGGCCCGCCATTTCGAACATCGAGACTTGCGGCTTGCCGAACACTTCCTTGAGCTTGGCGTCGGCATTGATCATGCGCTTGTTGGCGGCGTCCTGCAGGTTGTGCGCCTTGATGTAGACCCACAGCTTGCTGATGATTTCGGTGCGGGGCAGCGGTGCAGCGCCTACGACGGCAGCCAAGGCCGGGCTGGGCGTGAGGGCCTTCATGAAGGCGGCGTTGGGGGTGCGCTTCTTTGCGGGAGCGGCCGTCTTGGCGCCGGCAGCGGCCGGGGCTTTTTTTGCAGTTGCCATGTTGGTTTTTTCCTGGTTGGGTGTTCGATGGACCAGCGAAAACCTGTTTCTCCACTGGCAGAGGGATGCTAATGGCAAAAAAACGGGTTTCCAAGCGCAGACAGGGTTTTTTTGCGTCTGTGTGTAGCGCCGGGGACGGTTATCGGAATTCCTGCTGGCTGTTGACGATGCGCTTGAGCGCCTCGGGGTCCTGTATGCGCACATGGCGCTGCTTGACTTCGACAATGCCTTCTTCGACAAACTTCGAGAAGGTGCGGCTCACGGTTTCCAGCTTCAGGCCGAGGTAGCTGCCGATCTCCTCCCGCGTCATGCGCAGCACCAGCTCGCTTTGTGAAAAACCGCGCGCATGCAGGCGCTGCACCAGGTTCAGCAGGAAGGCGGCAAGACGCTCTTCCGCGCGCATGCTGCCCAAAAGCAGCATGACGCCATGCTCGCGTACGATTTCGCGGCTCATGATCTTGTGCACATGGTGCTGCAAGGCGGTGACTTCACGCGAAATCTCTTCGATACGGTCAAACGGCATGACGCACACTTCGGCGTCCTCCAAGGCCACGGCGTCGCAGCTGTGGTGGTCGTTGACGATGCCATCGAGCCCGATGATCTCGCCCGCCATCTGAAAACCCGTCACCTGATCGCGTCCGTCCTCGGTGGCCACGCAGGTTTTGAAAAAACCCGTGCGAATCGCGTAGAGCGATGTGAATGCCTCGCCGTTGCGGAACAGCATGCCGCCGCGCTTGATTTTGCGCCGTACCGCCACCACATCATCCACGCGCTCCATTTGCTCGCTCGACAGTCCCACGGGCAGACAGAGCTCACGCAGATTGCAGTTGGAACAGGCAACGCGGAAGGTTGACGATGCGTCCTGGATGGGAATGTGCGCAATATCGCTTGTCGGCAAGGCTTTTGCCGCAGCGGGTTGCCGAGCCGTGGGTGTGCTGGATGCTGACATACATCAAATTATGAACTATTGCAGTCTGTACCTTCAAACCCCAAGGGGCGCCGTCCATTCTTGATTATGGTCAAGAAGCTGCGTTCTACTGTGGGGCACAGTAGCGCCTCTCCAGGAGAATCCATGACCGTTGCCACGCCAGAATTGCTGACCCGTTTCGATGTTTCCGGACCGCGGTACACCTCGTACCCGACGGCCGACCGGTTTGTAGAGGCGTTTGGCGAGAACGACTATGTGCTGGCCTTGAAGCAGCGCCATCTGGGCAGCGCAGCAAAGGCGATGCCTTTGTCCATCTACGTGCACATCCCGTTTTGCGAGTCGCTGTGCTACTACTGCGCCTGCAACAAGATCATCACCAAGCACCACGACCGTGCCGACGTGTACCTGCGCTACCTGAGCCGGGAGATTGACTTGCACACGGCGCATTGCGGCACCGGTCAGATTGTGAGCCAGCTGCACCTCGGTGGCGGCACACCCACGTTTTTGTCCGATGACGGATTGCGCGAACTGATGGACATGCTGCGGCGCAGCTTCACGCTGGTGTCGGGCGGCGAATATTCCATTGAGGTGGACCCGCGTACCGTAGACGCCGGGCGGCTCAAGGTGCTGGCGGAACTGGGCTTCAATCGACTGAGCTTTGGCGTGCAGGATTTCGATCCAGACGTGCAAAAGGCGGTGCACCGCATCCAGCCGGCCGAGCAGGTGTTCGCCCTGGTGGAATCTGCACGCACCATTGGTTTTGATTCCATCAACGTCGATCTGATTTATGGCCTGCCCAAGCAGACGCCTGAGTCCTTCGACCGCACGCTGGAGCAGATCAAGGAATTGCGCCCGGACCGTATCGCCTTGTATGCCTATGCCCATCTGCCTGAGCGTTTCAAGCCACAGCGGCGTATTGTGTGGGCCGATCTTCCCATGGGGTCGGCCAAGGTTTCCATGCTCTCGCGCTCGCTTGATGCCCTGACGGACGCTGGCTATGTGTACGTGGGAATGGACCATTTCGCCCTTCCCGAAGATGCGCTGGCCGTTGCCAAGCGGCAAGGGCGCCTGCACCGCAACTTCCAGGGCTACAGCACACAGCCCGATTGCGATCTTATCGGGCTCGGGGTGTCGGCCATTGGACGGGTGGGGGCGACCTACAGCCAGAATGCCAAGACGCTTGAGGACTACTACGACCGGCTTAACCAGGGGCATTTGCCCATCGTGCGCGGCTTGGCGCTTTCGCGGGACGACCTGGTGCGCCGCGCGGTGATCATGGCCATCATGTGCCAAGGCGCCTTGAACATCGAATCGGTTGAGCAGTCCTGGCTGATCGACTTTCGCCAATATTTCGCACGCGAGCTGGAGCAGCTTGTCGAAATGGAGCAGCAGGGCTTGGTCGCCTTGAAGCCCGACGGCGTTGAAGTCACGTCGATGGGCTGGTATTTCGTGCGCGGCATTGCCATGGTGTTCGACCGTTACCTGCAGTCCGATCGCAACCGCGCGCGCTTCTCGCGCATCATCTGACGTGCTCGGCTCGCTGGCCTGGACAGCGTTGGCGATGGGCCTCGTCGGAGGCTCCCACTGCCTGGTCATGTGCGCAGCGCCATGCAGTGCCGTGACGCGCCCGACCTTACCGGCCGGCACCGCCTCAATGGCAAGCGCCGACGTTCAGCCGTTGCATTGGCAAAGCCCGCGCGGCGCCCGCAGGCGCCTGATGGCCTACCACCTGGGGCGGCTTTGTGGCTATGCCAGCGCGGGCGCGCTGATTGCATTTGCGATGCAGAGTTTTGCCTGGGTGACGCAGCAGGCGTCTGCCTTTCGTCAGGTCTGGACTCTCATGCACGTCGCGGTGCTGGCCTGGGGGCTGATGATGCTTCTGCTGGCGCGCCAGCCCGCCTGGGTCGAGGCGGCAGGGCGATCCGTGTGGAGACGCGTGCGGCCTCTGGTGGACGCCCCCGGTGGGGTATTCGCCACAGGTTTCCTCTGGGCGCTGATGCCCTGTGGTCTGCTGTATTCGGCGTTGCTTGTGGCGGCGCTTAGCGGCGGCGCCCTGCAAGGGGCGGTCACTATGGCCATGTTTGCCGTGGGCAGCGGCCTGTGGCTGCTGGCTGGGCCTTGGGCTTGGCTGGCACTGCGCCAGCGCGCCAACCGGTTGCGTGCCGACTGGGGTACCCGACTGGGCGGGCTGCTGCTGTGCGGCATCGCAGCCTGGGCGCTGTGGCACGACCTGATAATCCGCCCCTCGCTCATTTGTCAATAGCAAACATACTGCATCAGTGTTGCGTTGAAGCTGCATTTGCAAGCAAATGCGCGAATCGTTTGCGTTTTGTCACCCGATAATAGTTTCCACTTTGCACGTGGATGTGCGAAGGCACTATGTGAACGCCTCCATTGAAATTCCCATTGACCAACTGCGCGTTGGCATGTTCATCCAGTTGGATCTCAACTGGATGCAGCACCCATTTCCGCTGGGTAGTTTTCGCATTGCCTCGCAGGAACAAATAGACACTGTCCGGAGCCTGGGGCTGCCCACCGTGCGTTACCTGCCCGCCCGCAGCGACCCGGAATTTCACCGCTCTTCCACTGAGCCAGTGCGCAGCGATGACCGGACACAGGCTGGGACCGAGGAAGCGCAACACAACGTGCGCGATGAAGCGGCTGAGCAGTTGAAGCTGCAATTGCTGGCGCAGCACGCGGCGCTTTCAGCCTGTGACCAACAGTTTCTGGCCGCTACCCGAACCTGTCTTCGCGTGGGTTCTGTGGCGGACAAGCAGCCTTTGGACGCACGTGCCCAAAGCGAAGCCCTGGTGGGCCGTTGCGTGGATGGGCTTTTGGTCAACGGTGACTCGGTGATTCGGTTGTTGTCTGAGGGGGTAGGCGAACGCAATGCGCTGCATCCTGTGAATGTCATGGTGCTCAGCTTGCTGCTGGGCAAGGCGCAAGGGGCTGGCCCTGGGGATCTGCGCGCCATTGGCTTGGTCGCTTTGCTGCACGACATCGGGAAGTCGCGCATGCCCCCGCACCAATGGGTGCGCACCAAGGACATGGCGTTGGGCGATCTGCTGGGCTATCAGAAGCACGTGGGCTATTCGATCGACATAGGCCGGCGAATGGAGTTGCCTGCAGCCGTGCTGGACGGCATTGCACAGCACCACGAGATGGTCGATGGCAGCGGTTTCCCCATGGGGCTTCGCGGCGAGGCGATTGGAAATGCCGGGCGCATCGTGGGTCTGGTCAACTACTACGACCGCTTGTGCAACCCGGTGCATGGAGTAGAGGCGCTTACGCCCCATGAGGCGCTGTCTGTCATTTTTGCCAAATGCAAGACGCAATTTGATTCTCAGGTGTTGGGCGTCTTTATCCGCATGATGGGCGTG
>Ga0208272_100185_pt1 | contig 36478 bp, 31 predicted proteins | sample LakWasM129_HOW14_2_FD_183939 | JGI IMG/M metagenome (GOLD analysis project Ga0208272, IMG submission 183939) | Freshwater sediment methanotrophic microbial communities from Lake Washington under simulated oxygen tension - Sediment Metagenome... | ecosystem: Environmental > Aquatic > Freshwater >... | reverse complement strand
CTGCGCAGCATCCCGACGGACGCCGACACCTCGCAAAAATCCTCGCCCCTGTCCGCGGGCTCAATCGCCGTCGCCGAGAAGACCTTCCTCAGCTGGACAAAACTGAGCTTCCCCACCGGCCAGACCGGCTGGGCCCGCACGGAGGATCTGATCTCGCTCTACCGGTAGTGCCCTACCCGCAGGGCACGCCGCAAGTCACTCAATTCCAAGACGCCCCTATTTGTTGGTTTTCTCTTTCTCCAAATCCACGCTCGCTTCAGTCTGAATTCTGTAGTTTTGTCTGTTTAGGGCCGCCGGTGACGAAAGTCACCTGTGGCCTTTTCCATAAACAGCCAAACATGCCCAATCGAGACACGATCCAAGCCGCAATACGATCGCGTGACGTTCGTATTATTTTGAAAGAATTTTTTGAGGGATCACCCCCAAAACTCCGCGACGGCTGCCGGCATGAATGTGATTTATGGGACTTCAAGTCCCATGCTCCGGGACATGGCCGCGCAAATGAAAAGTCTTGGGCAGAAATCGCTGCCGATGTTCTCGCATTTCATAATCGAGATGGAGGAATCATCTTCTTTGGCGTCAATGATGAGGATCATTCTTTTTGTGGAACCAGCACTGATCTCGACTCAAAACGGTTTAACGACAAGTTACGCAGATACGTCGGCGACGCATTTTGGGTTCTCTACTCGAAAGAACTTTCTCAAAGAGGCGGCCATCATCTCGGCATTGTAGTAATCCCAAAGCGAACTTTTCGCGTTCAGCCCGCAATAGCGACAGCCGCTACATCCAAGCCTGACGAGAAGCCATACTTCGAAGCCGGGGATATTTGTGTTCGCGAGGGCGATGAAACGAAGATTTTCAGAGGAGAAAAAGCGCTCCAATACCTGCAGGAGCACAAGATACCGACCACTGATTTCAAATATGCCGTTTCAAGCCCAGGATTCCGCATCCTCAGTCCAGACTATAAGCAATTCGTTTTCCGAGAGAAGGAATGTGCCGATGTTTTGACCGGGTTAGAGGATAAGAAATCCTTTATAACATTGCTGATGGGGTTCGGCGGATTGGGCAAAACTGCGCTAGGCACATGGGCTGCGCTTGAGATGTATGAAAAAAAGCGTTTTTCCTATATTATTTCCGCTTCAGCCAAAGACCGCGAGCTTACTAGCGGGGGCATTCAAAGAATAGAGCCCACACTTTCCTCTTTTGATGCGCTACTTGATACCATCCTTGAAGTGATGGGATTCGCAGAGCAGAGGACATTACCTATTCGAGAAAAAGAGCAGGCTGTTACGCAGATTATCGAAGGAGAAAGCGTTTTACTCTATGTCGACAACCTCGAAACCGTTGATGATCCCCGGATCTTTAGTTTTCTTGAAAATCTACCAACTAGTGTGCGCGTCCTCGCAACTTCCCGAAACGCAAAACTACGCCGAGGAATATTTCCTGTAGATGTAGGTCCAATGAGCGATGAGGAAGCGGATCAATTCTTTGAATATTGCTGTCAACGTCGTGATCCAGCGTTCCTAGACAAAATCTCGAACGCTGAACGGCACATCATCTTCAAAGCATGCGGATACGCCCCGCTCATTATCGAATGGCTAATCGCGAACTCAAAAAATCCTATCGATGCTATTCAACAAGCCCACATATTGGGTGAATCAGGCAAGTTTGGAGATGAGCTAATTGAGTTTTGTTTTCGTCGCTTTGACGCGCAGCTGTCTATGTCAGCGCGTCGCGTGCTGCGCGTGATTTCGCTATTTCTATCCCCCTTACAAATCGAAGCCATTGCTGCTGGCGCTCAGTTGAGTTTAAGCGAGGCCGATGATGCTTGCGAGGAGTTGATTTCGGCCGGGTTGATACAGAAGCAATATTCCCAGCAGTTACGAGACTCTGTCTTTTCTATGCTGCCAGTAACGCAGAAGTTCGCCTATCAGGCACTCAGAGGTGAGGTTGGCGTTGAAGCGGCGATTAGAAAATCGCTTTCGACGTGGTATGACGCCAAAGACGTTGCGGACCCGTTGGAGCGCAGAATTATTGCTGAGGTTCGCAAAGGAACGAAAGAACCAGAAGCACTGTTGGTAGAATACGCGGACAGTATGCGTGCTAGTGGCAACTACGGGGAAGCTGAGAAATTCTACACTCAAGCCCTTCAGAGAAATCTACAAAGTTGGCAGGCTTTGCGAGGATTAGGCGAGATTCACAGACACGAAAAACGCGTTGGACAAGCGCTTAGCTATTACGAACGTGCCGCAACATATTGCCCAAAAAAGGGACCCAATCGCGCCCTTATCTTTCGAGAATGGGGCATGATCCTACGCGATGAAGGATTGCCCGACTCATTTAAAAAGGCGGCCGATAAATTTGAGACTGCCTTAAAAGACACCCCGAACGATGCATTAGCGCGCCATGGTTTGGGCCATGCTCTGGTTAAGACACACGCGCACAGTCGAGCTATAGCGATACTAGAACCGCTATTGGAATCTGCCCAATATAAGACTCAAAAAATGACAGTTCCGCTGTTGAAAGAGTGCTACGAAAAGACTGGCGATATGCTCAAGCTAGCGGAACTGAATGCTAGATTTTCCAAAGCGCCTTACTTTTAGAGACGAAGCGTGACTGTAACACCACGCCAGATTCACAATATGCCTTGGCGGGCCGAAAATAAGGTCAAAGCCGCTACTGCTTCTGTTTCTACCCGCCTACCTCGCCCTACCGCGTCTGAAACCACTTGGCGTCGCCGGGCTGGTGGCTCCAGTTTTCGACCAGCGGAAAGATTTCTTCCACGGTCTTTGCCACGGCGTATTTGCCGTGGATGGTGGCGTGCATGAATTTCTCCGCCACGATGCGGTCGCAGAGCCGCAGCAGATCGTCGTAATAGCCGTCCTGGTTGAGGATGATCACGGGCTTCCGCAACACCTCGAGGTGCGCGAGCGTGAGGATTTCCAGCAGTTCCTCCAGCGTGCCCCAGCCGCCGGGCAGGGCAAGGAAGGCGTCGGCGCGCGTCTCCATGAGCATCTTGCGCTCGCGCATCGTGAGCACGGATATGAGCTCGTCCGCCTCGGCGAACTCCAGCTCCCGCGCCTTCATGAACTCGGGGATGACGCCGATCACGCGTCCGCCGCCGGATTTCACGCCGCGTGCGACCGCGCCCATCAGGCCCGTCTTGCCGCCGCCGTAGACCAGCGTCCACTGCCGCCGCGCCATTCCGACCCCGACCTGCGTGGCCGCGGCGTAATACTTCGGATCGAGCCGGTCGCTGGAAGAACAGTAGACGCAGAGGGCCTTTTGCATGGCTGAGTTTGAAACCACTAATCCACACTAATCAGCACTAATTTTCCGGACGGGGATTGTCTGCCCGGCATTAGTGCCCATTAGTGAAGATGAGTGGTTAACCCTCCTTCAGTTTATCGGGGCCGTCTCGCACCGTCGCCCACCGGCCTGCTCCATCTGGGGCACGCCCGGACTTTCTGGATCGCCCAGGAGCGAGCGCGCTCCGCGAACGGAAAATTGCTGCTGCGCAACGACGACTTGGATGCGGCGCGTTGCCGGCCGGAGTTCGTCACCGCCATGCGGGAGGACATGGCTTGGCTCGGTCTGCAATGGGAAGAGCCGATGATCTCGCAGAGCGAGCGTTTGCCGCTCTACGTCGCAGCCTTCGAGCGGCTGCGCGAGGCGGGTGCGATCTATCCCTGCACCTGTTCCCGCAAGGACGTGCTCGCCGCGGCCGGCGCCCCGCATGAGATGGCCGACGAGCCGCTCTATCCGGGAACCTGCCGGCCGGAGAACCTGCCGGAGGCGGAGCGCGAGCGGCGCGCCATGTGGCCGCGGGAAAATTTTACCTGGCGCTTCCGTGTGCCCGACGGCGCACCGGTGGAGTTTCGCGACGAGTGTTTCGGTTCGCAACGGTCCATCGCCGGCCGGGAATTCGGCGACTTCCCGGTATGGCGGAAGGACGGCGTGCCGAGCTACCAGCTCGCCTGTGTGGTGGACGATGCGGCCATGGGCATCACCGAAGTGGTCCGTGGCGCCGACCTGCTGCTGTCCACCTTCCGACAGTTGTTGCTCTTCCACGCCCTCGGGCTGGTGCCGCCCGCGTTCTATCACTGCCCGCTTGTCACGGACGAGAAAGGCGTGCGCCTGGCCAAACGCCACGACGCCCTCGCCCTGCGCACGCTGCGCGAACTCGGCCAGACGCCGGAGCAGTTGCGGACGGCGTGGTCACAGTAGGGCCGCATGACCTGTGGCCAAACGAACCCGGCGCGGTCTCGTTTTGGCGAAAGACCATGAGCGCGTGAGCGTTGGCCGGACCGGTAAAAGTGGCGAACCGGTGGCGGCGGTTCTGGGTCACACGGGGAAGGCCCATGTCCGGCAGCACTTCCGCCGCCGGCTGGCTCATCAAAAACACCGCACAAAATATGAAAACATTGCCGCTCAAGTCCACGCGCGCCGTTGTCACTCTGGCCACGACGTTGCTTTGTGCCGCTCCCGGAATCCTTCGCGCCGAAGAACCGCTGCCCGACACGACGCAGCGGATGGACCAGACTGCCGCCCAGGAAGGCGACGCCAAGGCTTCCGGTCAAATCAGCGAAAAATTCGTGCAATTCGCCGGGTCGACCGAAAACGCCCAGGCGCTGGTCGCCGGACTGCGCGCCGGTTCCACCATCACCCTGACCTCGACGGTCGACGGTCAGGTCACCACCACTGAATTCCAACCCACCACGGGCAAACTCGGCTACGGCAATGCCTTCATCTCCCTGGCTCTTGCCCAGCAAGTGCTCGCCAAGGATGGCATCACCCAACCGACCCCGGCACAGATCGAGGCCGCGCTCAATGGCGGCAGCATCACGACCAGCGCCGGCGAGACGGTGCAACTGTCCGGCGTTCTGGCCCTGCGCGCCTCCGGTCAGGGTTGGGGCGACATCGCCCAAACGCTGGATGTGAAGCTCGGCCACGTCGTGGGCGAGATGCACTCGATGAACGCCAGTCTGGGGCGCCCGGACCGGCCCGAGGGGACCGGCAAACCCGATAACCTCATCAACGGGCGGTCCGAAAGCTCCGCCCGCCCGGACACGGCCGCGCGCCCGGCTTGGGCCGGCAATCCCCATACCGTCAATCCCGGGGCGAACGTCGGCGACATGAGCGGAATGATCCACGGCCATGGCATGCCCCATCCCGGCAAGCCGTGAACGCCAAACGCTGAGCCCAAGGCAATCCACGCGGCGCCATCCCCGGCGCCGCTTTGCTTTACCCCGGCCTCAATGCAGCAGGGTCGCCACTCCGTTCCGCCACATCGGTGGCAGGATGGCCTGCGTGCCGAGGAGGTAGTTGCGATAATAAAGCCAGAACACCAACCCGCCGAGCGCGAGGAGGAACAGCGTTTCGCCCAGGCTGCCGGCGCTGGTGCGGCTGGTGCGGCGGAGCGATTGCACGACCCAGATGACGCCCGGCGCGATGGCGAAGGCGACCAGCGATGATCCGAAAAGCACCATGCCCATGATGAAGAGCGTGCGCAGCAGGGCGTCGTCGATGAGACGCGCCTTGTAGGCGATGATCTCGTTGCAGAGATTCAGCAGGAGGAGGCAGCACGGGAGCACATAGTAGCGTTCGAGGGCGGCGGTGGTTTTCATGCGGGCGGCAGGATGGGCAAGTTCGTCTCTTGCCAAAAGCCCAAATGTGCATTCCACGAATGGTGTTCCCCATGGCGACTTACGTTTACGAAACCATTCCGGCCAAAGCAGGCGAGAGCCCGCGACGCTTCGAGGTTGTGCAGAGCATGAAGGATGCGCCGTTGCAGCGGCATCCCGACACCGGTGAGCCGGTGCGGCGGGTCGTGACGGGCGGCTTCGGCCTGATGGGCGTGGGCGCCAAGGAACCCGCCGCCGCGCCAGCCGCGTCGTGCAGCCCGGGCTGCGCCTGCCACAGCGGACCGCGCATTCCCTCGCCCTGATTTTCCACGCTTATGTCCGACCTCAAAACCGCCTACCTCACTCCCTCCGCCACCAAGGGCGGCGCAGTCAACTACAGCGCGCCCGATCTCACGCGGCATCCGCCGCGCAGCCCGCGCACGCGCCTCGGCGGCTACGTGCACCTGCCGCGCCTGATCGACAAGGCGCGCGCGGTCGTCGCCGGCACGAACGGGGACTTTCACTACAATTGTCCGATGGATCAGCGCTTCTGGGCCTTCACGGGGATCAAACCGAAGGCTTTCTTCGCCCAGGTGAAAGCCGGCAAGTCCGACAGCGAACTGCTCGCCTACGTGTCGGCCCACACCAAGCCGAAGCGGGGCCCCAGCGAGATCAAGGCGTGGTCAGCCTGGTATGAACAGCAGACGCCCGACAATCCCGACGGACGCGCGTTCTTCAACGACGTGCACCGCAAGAACGCCGCGCACCGCCGGGATATCGAAACCTGGTTCGACTGGCTGGAACTCGACGACTACGTGACCTTCGGCGGGAAGGCGTAGCGATATCGGGAGTTTCAGATTCTCGATTTTCGATTGGCGGCGCACTCCGGTGCGCCGCTTTTTTGCCCAGAATCCGATCCACGTCGCCACCGTCTCGAATCGAAAATCGAGTCCCAAGCGAAGCGACATCATCATCCAAAATCGAAAATCCCTACAGCTCCGTATATTTGTCCGCCCGGCCGCGCGCCTTCTCGACGGGATACTTCTTCGCGTTGGCGGCCATCTTGGTCTCGATGGCGGTGGCCAGGTCGATGCCGCAGATGTTGGCGAACTCGAGGGCGTAGATGACCACATCGGCGATCTCGTCCTCGATGGCCCGGCGCTTTTTCGGATCGCGGGCGACGTCGAGCGAGGTTTTCGATTCGGTCCAGAGAAAGTGTTCCATGAGTTCGCCGGATTCGGCGGCGAGCGCCATGCTGAGATTTTTGGGCGAGTGAAACTGTTCCCAGTCGCGTTCGTGCACAAAGGCCAGCACGCGCTGCCGCAGTTCCGCCACCGTCGTCTTCGCATCGGTCATGGGTTTCATCGGGCGGAGTCTGGCAGCCGGCAAGCAGTTGCGCAAGCGTGACGCCCGTCCGCCCCGCCCACACAGTTTCCGGCAAAACACCGGGGGCGGTGATTCGTCATACCGCCAAAAAATCATTGGCGGATGGCACAAGGTGTGCATTTTAGGAGTCGTAGATCCAATCATGGCAACGACGCTTCAAGTTCAGCACCGCTCCGGTGGCACTTCGCTTACGAAGGCCGTCCGACAGATGTGCTGCGCCCAGCTGAAGCATCAGCAGCAAGCCAATTGGTCTATTAAAACCACCGGCCAGGACTGCCACCGCTGATCAAACCCTAACCCGGTTTTACTTTCAGCTCCTCGGAGTCCCGGCGGTTTCCCAGACCGACGAGAAAGGAACCATCATGCATACCATCATCCATCGCCATAATCACAGTCGTTTTCCCGGCGCCGCGAAGCCCAAGCAGGGCTTCCGTTCGCCGCACTATGACTGCATGGACCTCTCCGCGGCGTTGAAGCTCGTCGTCTACGTGCCCGGCGTCGACGCCAGCGGCGTGGAAATCACGACGCAGGGGCCCGACCTATTTGTGACCGCCCGCAAGACCCACCACGTCCGCGCCAACTGGCAGGCGTTGCACCTCGAAAGTGTGCAGCGCGATTACCAGCTCAAGCTGCGGCTCGGGGTGAGCTTCGATTTCGAGGCCTTGCAGGCATCGGTCGCCCGGGGCGTGCTCACCATCGTGGTGCCGAAAAAGCCGCTGGTTGCCGCCAGCGCGCTCGAACGGCAACGCCAGGTGGCCTAGCCCCCGGTGGGACTGGCGCGCGCGTCCTCACCCGGCGTGCGCGCCAGCTTTCCTCTTTTGTCGGACCTCGCCCCTGTTTTTCTGGAACAAATCCGCCACCTGCGGGTTCTTAGAATCAGAACTACCGGCTCTGACCCAGCCGACCCAAAACACCATGACCTACTTTCCGCACAACCCCCTCAAGCGCCGCGCGGTCGTCTCGACCGCCGCGTTTGCGCCCGTGCGGCCGGCGATCATCCGCGACATCCTCTGGAACCAGCCCGTCTTCAAGGCGCCCGCGCTGCCCAATCCCCGGATCGCGCTCGATCCCCTGCCCTTCACGGCGACCCGCATCACCCGGCGCTGAGTGCCGGCGTGATTCTGGATTGTATTTGTAGGGGCGCAGTCTTGCTGCGCCCTCGATCGCAATGCCGCCCGCGCTGGGCGCAGCGAGACTGCGCCCCTACCTCTCCGGCACCAGCCAGGCGCTGTGCGCCGACGCCCCGGAGTCGACCTTGAGCCGGTCGGCCAGCACCGGCAGCACCGCGCGGATCTCGCCGTCGATTTGCCAGGGTGGGTTGAGAATCAGCAGGCCGCAGCCTTTCATCCGCAGCAGCGAACCGTCGCCCGCGATGTTGAGTTCGACGTAGAATGTCGGCACGGCCAGCTCGCGCACGGCATAATGAAACTCGTCGGTGCGCGCCCGCTCGGTGATCGGATACCAGACCGCGATCACGGCGCCGGGCATCCGGCGCAACGCCTCGCCCAGACCGCGCCGGACGCCGGTGAACTCGGCTTTGCTTTCGAAGGGTGGATCGATGAGCACCAGCGCGCGCTTCTCCGGCGGCGGCAGCATGGCCTTCAACCCGATGTAGCCGTCGATGGCCTGCACCGTCACCCGCGACTCGCGGGCGAAATCAAAGTCCAGCGCCTCGGCGTCGTCGGTCCGGAGTTCGCACAACGCCATCCGGTCCTGCGGCCGCAGCAGCAGCTTGGCAATCCACGGCGAACCCGGGTAGAATTTCAGTTCGTCGCCCGTGGCGCCCTGGCGGTCGTTGAAACGTCGCACGAGCGCCAGGTAGTCGTTGAGCACCGCCGGCAGACCCGCTTCACCCCACAGCCGGCCGATGCCGGCCGGATGCTCGGGCTCGCGAGAACGCCCGTCCGGCAAAATGGACGTCACGGACAAATCATATCCACCGCGGCCGGCGTGCGTGTCGAGATAGAGAAAACCCTTCTCCTTGCGCTGCATCGCGCGGACGAGCTGCAGCAACAGGACGTGCTTGAACACGTCGGCGTAATTGCCCGCGTGAAAGTGATGTCGGTAGTTCAAGGGATCTATACGGTTGGTCTGTAGCGGCGGTCTGCGACCGCCGACGGCGCTCATAGAGCGCCGCTACAGTTTATACCGGCACCTTCACGACCGTCTTGCGCACCAGCACCGGTTGGCCCGCCGCGCGGGAGATGTGCCCGTCGACCGGAAAGAACACGGCCACCAGACCTTCGCGGGCGCTGAGCAACGACGTGTCTTTGAAATCGCGATACTTGATCAGGTCGCGTTCGGCATCGTAAGCGGCATCTCCTGTCATCCGCGAAATGTCGACCACCTCCTGGATTTCTTCGCCCGCCATCACGGCTTGCACGTCGATGTATTTGCGATGCGACTCCAGAAAGGCTTCGGTCCGCGGCTTCGACTGATAAGCCTGCTCTAGGGCGAACGCTCCGCCCGCCAGTTCAATCCTGCCCGTGGTGCCGACCGCCACGCCATTGATGCGCTGGCGAACCGGTGAGGACACCTTCAGGGCTTCGGCGATGTAATCAAATGCCGCCGTGAATCTTGGATCGTGCGCGAGTTGGGCGCGAACCGCAGAGAGAGAGCCAAAAACAGCCATAAAACCCAGCAGATTGCGCCTGTCGCTCGTAGGCAAGCCAGTAGACGATCCCGCCGGACAAACCCGACTCGGGGTAATTCCCGGCACTTAAGCCGGGGTAATTCAGCCAGCAATTTGCGTTAATAGCCTTGAGAGCGGCGGCGCTTCGTATATCAAATCAGGCATGAGCCGTAGAATCATCACGCTGGGTCTGCGCGCATTCCTGATGCTTTTGGGTGGAGCGATTGGCCTCCACGCCCAGACCACGTTTACCTGGACCGGTCGGGGCATGGATTACAACTGGTTCACCAACGAGAATTGGAGCACATCCCCAGCCCCGAACAGTTACGAGACAGCCAACGTGGTCTTTGGCGACTCGAAGAAGACCTACGTCAATCTATACAACAATTCCCCCTTCGCCATCAACGCCTACGGGCTGACCTTCTCCGGCAACACCCGTCCGTATTACCTCGATGGCAACGGCGACGGCTACCTCACGTTGCACCTCGGCGCGGGCGGCCTCACCTACAGCCCGGCTCAGCCGGTGGAATCGATGATCGCGACCGATTTTGAACTCCATGCCAGCCAGACGTGGAATATCGCCAGCGGCACCTTGGTCTTGCGGGGCGATATCTACGATGGCGACAGTGACTACGTGTTCACCAAAACCGGTGCCGGCACCCTCGTCTTTGAAAGCAATAACAATGCTTTCGACGCCTCCACCATCAACCTGAACAACGGCCGGCTGGTTCTTGCCGCATCATACTATAGCTCCAATCGCCCGCTGGGCTACGCCGATCTGGTCATCGGGCCCGCCACCTTGGGCAACAATCCGATCTTGGTGGCCAACGACAATAGCAACAATGACAACGTCACCCTGGCTAACCGCATCGCCCTCAACGGCGCGCTCACCACGGAAAACAAAACCGAATTGCGCCTGACCGGTCCGGTCACGCTCAATGCCGACACCACTATCACCACGAAGGGCTCGCCCCTCATCATCGAGGGCAACATCGGTGAAGATACCGCTGGCAAGAAACTGTCCGTTAATTCCAACGGCGCCGTCATCCTCGTCGGAGCCAACACCTACACCGGCGGCACCAGTGTGACGAAAGGCGTGCTGGTCTTTGAAAACAATCTGGCGATCCCGGCCGCCGGCCAACTCAGCGCCGCCAGTTCCGGCTATATCGGACGCCTATTTGACCCCACCGGCGCCATCTTGCCGCTGGCGACCTACCTCGCCAAATTCGACCTGCCCAACACCCATGGCACCATCGGTTTTGACACGGATCCGGACCTGCGGGATTCCGCCAGCGCGTTCAACAACTTCACCGAAGCGATCAACCTCACCGGATTCGCCTCCGACGCCCGCCTCGGTTCCGCCACCCAGGCTATCCTCAGCAGCACCGCTATCATCACTCCGCAAGGCGCCAACTACCAGTTCGGCGGCGGCGGCGGCTTGCTGATCGTTTCAAGCCCGCTGACTGGATCCGGCGCGGTCACCGTTGATTCCCCCGTCGCGGCTCCACTCACCGTCGGACTCGGCTCCCTAGTATGGAATGGTGTCACATCCGCCTTCGATCCGCTCGTGCTCACCGGCAACACCTTCACCGGCGGCGTATCGGCCCGCAACTCCGCCGTCGTTTTCGGCCCCGGCGCCATGCCCGCCACGGGCAATTTTACCCTGCAGGACGGCGGCTACATCGGCAATGCCGACTCCGGTGTCAGTCCGGCCGATTTTCTCCTTAGATTCCCCACCACCACCGACCGCGGCATGATCGGCTTCGACTATTTCGGCGACGGCACCGCTACGATCTCCGGTGCGATCGACCTCACCCGTTTCACCGGCGGCAGCGTCTACCTCGGCACGACCACGCAGGCGGTGCTCAGCGGGACCATCACCCCACAGGGCGGCACCTATCGTTTCGGCGCCTACAAGTCCGGCGAACTCGAGGTGGCCAGCACCCTCAGTGGCGCGCGCGACGTCATCATCGGCGACCCCAATTCGCCCGCCACCTTCGGCGACTACTTCGCCCGCGAATATGCGACCGTTAAACTCACCGGCAATAACAGCTACTCCGGCGGCACCACCCTTAACGGTGGCCGGCTGATGGTCGGCCAGAGCAACGGGGTGGTTGGAACGGATGCCACCACCGCCTTGGGCACCGGCTCGCTGACGGTGAACGCCTTTCCGTTCCCCACGGCGGTCTCCGACCTGTTTACGGAGGATGAATCGCCCGCCCCGCGACTGGAAGCCGCCACCGTCAATCTGATTGTGCCCAACGCCGTGGTGCTTAACACCGAGCTGAATGTCGGCGGCAATAACAACTTCACCCTCGCCGGCAACATCTCCGGCCCCGGCGAACTCTATGTGGGCGAGGACAGCAATTATGGCTTCGCGCTCGGTCTCACCGGTAACAACACCTTCAGTGGCGGCGTGTATGTAGCCAGTGGTGCCGTCGTGAACGCCGGCACCAACACCGCCCTGGGCACCGGTCCGCTCGGGTTCGGCTATTCCGGCGGGTCCGTCAACTTTCAGACCGCTGCCCCCGTCGTTCACGGCATCGGGACCAAGGGCGAAAACGATTACGCCTATCTCGAACTCACCGGGCCGGACGCCACCCTCGAAATCAACCAGAACTTCGACAGCACTTTCCGTGGATCGCTGCGCGCGGATTATTACGACAGCATTGCTGCGGCCAACCGGAATGGTCGCTTCCTCAAGACCGGCTCCGGCACCCTTCGCCTGGATAACAGCGCCATCTACACCTACGGACTGGCGAGCACCGGCGTCAGCGTGGAGGTCCAGGGCGGCACCCTCGTTCTGGCCAACAACACCTATGTGGAAGGCGGCACCGTCATGGTTTCGGGTGGCACCCTCGCCCTCGACAACACCAGCCTCTACCAGCCGGTCTCCCTGCAGTCCGGCACCTTGGCCGGCAATGGCCACTTTTCCACTTCGGTATCCGTCGGCACGGGCGGCATCCTCTCGCCCGGCCTGATGAACGGAAACGCGATCGGAACCCTGACCTTCGACCATCTCGAACTGAACTCGGGCGGCGTTTTCGAATGGCAGATTCAGGATCCGAACGGCGACCTGGGCCACGACCAGATCGACATCAGCACGCCCACGACCTTGGTCGTCAACGCCACGGCCCTCGACCGTTTCACCTTGAAAGTCATTTCGCTGGCGTTGGACGGCTCACCGGGGCTGCTCGACGGTTTCGATCCCAGCCAGCCCTACACGTGGGCTTTTTTCAATTACGATCGCATCGATCCCGTCAACGGTTTTGATCCGACCAAGTTCACCGTCGATACGTCCCAATTCACCAACAGCCTTTCCTTCAATGGGCACGACAACGGATTCTTTTCGCTGAGCGACAACGGCAACCAGATTCTCCTTAATTTCACCCCCGTCCCCGAGCCGTCCACCTATGCGCTGCTCGCGCTGGGCTTGGGCCTCGTCGTCATCACCCTTCGTCGCCGGCAGGTCTGACCGGCTTTTTGTTCACCTCGATCGAGAGGCCGCCCGCAGGGACGGCCTCTTTTTATTGCACGATGGGTTGCGCGCGACTGACCAAGCCGAGGAACTCGCTGCGGTAGCCGCCGGCATCGTTGCCCAGCCCGTCGCGCGCCCAGCCGGCCACCTGGTCCAGCGTCGCCACGCCCTTGTGCGGTGAATCCCGCAACACCATGCCGAAGGCCGCCACCGCCGCCGCGAACTTGAAATCCTGGCTCGCGTTGGCAAAGGCCATCCCGGTGTCGCGCAGCGGAAACTCCAGCAGGTTGCTCCGGTCGCCCGCGGGTTCCTTGTAGCGGATCTTCACCGTCAGCATCTCGGCGCTGGCTGGAGCCGCGGCGACCTCGCCGCGGTGCTTCAACGGCGTGGTCGCCGTCGCTCCAGTTGCCACCACGCTCTGATACTTCAAGGCATCGACCGCGGGCATGTCCGCCGGCATCTCCGCGCCGACGGGCACCACTTCATAAAGCGCCGTGACGGTGTGCCCGGCGCCGACCTCGCCGGCGTCCACCTTGTCGTTGTTGAAATCTTCCTTGGCCAGCAGCCGGTTCTCGTAGCCGATGAGCCGGTAGGCCTGCACCACCGCGGGATTGAATTCCACCTGGATCTTCACGTCCTTGGCGATCGTCACGAGCGTGCCGCCGGCCTGCTCCACCAGCGTCTTCTTCGCCTCGGCGAGGTTGTCGATGTAGGCGTAGTTGCCGTTGCCCTTGTCCGCGAGCTGCTCGAGCGTGCCGTCCTTGATGTTGCCCATGCCGAAACCGAGCACGGTCAGGAAGACGCCGCTCTTCGCCTTCTCCTGGACCAACCGCACGAGCTCGCCCTCGCTGGTCACGCCGACGTTGAAGTCGCCGTCGGTCGCGAGGATCACGCGATTCACCCCGCCGGGGACGAAGTTCGCCTTGGCGATGTCGTAGGCCAGCTGGATGCCCATCGCGCCATTGGTCGAACCCTCGGCCTGCAGCCGATCGATGGCGTCCAAAATCTCGCCTTGGCGGGCCGCACTCGTCGACGGCAACGCCAGACCCGAAGCCCCGGCGTAGACCGCGATGGCCACATGGTCGTCCGGCCGCAGCTTCTGCACCAGCAAACGCAACGCCTGTTTGACCAGCGGGAGCTTGTTGGGCTCGTTCATCGAGCCGGACACATCCAGCAGAAACACCAGATTGGCGGCCGGCCGGCCGGCCGCGCTGACTTCGCGCCCTTTGAGCCCGATGCGCACCAGCCGGTGGGTGGGTGCCCAAGGAGCCGCGGCCGCTTCCAGACTGGTCGCGAATGGAATATTTCCCGCCGGCGGCTGATAGTTGTAGGGGAAATAGTTCACGAGTTCCTCGATGCGCACGGCGTCGACGGGCGGACGCTGCCCGTTGGTCAGGAAACGCCGCACGTTCGCGTAGGACGCCGTGTCCACATCCACGGAGAACGTGGACAACGGCTGGTCCTTCACCCGCAGGTAGTCGTTGTCCTTCCGGAAAGCGTAGGCCTCGGTGTTGGCCTCGCGGTCGGGGAAGTGGCGCCCGGCCGCGCCCCGGGATGAACCCCACACGCTCCCGACACCCATGAGCACCGAGTTCACCCGCGTGCCCGCCAAGGTCGAATTTCCGGCATAGCCCGCGCTTTTGTCCGCCGAGACTACGAAGGAATCGAGCACGATCTTCTCGTCGGTCGCGTCAGCCGCGGCGGCGGGAGTCGGCGGCTGATTCCGCGCTTGGCCATAATCCAAGGAGGCCGACGCCACAGGCAACGCCACGGGTGCGGCGGCGGCGTGGGCGAATTCCGAATCCTTCTTGAGGGACCCGTTCTGTTGCGCGACCGCCACCTCGCGCGCCGCCCTCTCCTGCTCTCGCTTGGCCAGGTTCATCCGGGCCTTGGCTTCAATCTCGTCCCGTTTCTCCTCTTCGAGGCTGACGACCAACCGTCCCGGATCGGCCGCGGTGGCGTCCGCCGGTTCACTCTCCGCCTCGGGCGCCGGCGCTGGCGACAACGGCACCTCGACGTATTGCTTCTGCGGGTGAAAGACTTCGTTCCGCTGCCAATAGATGAAAAACACCGCGAAGCACGCCGCCGCCAGGCTGGAGATCGTCCAATACGGAAAGCGGATCACCTTGGCGTAGGCGTCGGGCTTGGGTGTGGGATTCGCCGCCGGAGCAACGGGCTCTTGTTCCAGCGCACTGGTCAGGGCGGACACCGTCGCGCTGATTTCCGCCACGGCCTGCCGGGCGGCTTCGTCCTGGGCGAGGGCTTGTTCAAATTCGGCCCGCTCCGCCGGCGCCATCTCGTTCAGGGCGTAAGCGGTCAGGCGTGGATCGTTCAAATCGATTTTGCTCATGGTGGGTTCCTCACTCGGCTTGCGCGGCCATTTGCTGGCGCAGCGTCTTGATGGCGGTGTGCAGGATGAAGCCGACGTTCGTCACTGAGAGCGACGTGATGCGGCTGATTTCCTGATAGCTGAATCCGTTTTGGAATTTCAGCCGGACGACTTCCTGCTGGTTGGGTGTCAGTTGGCCGATCAGGCGCAACACGGCCTCGTGCTGCTCGGCGCGCTCCAGCGTGCGGCCGGGCCGGGGATCGGGCGCCGTCAACCGCTCGATCTGTCCTTCCTCGAACGTTTTCATGCGTCCCTCCTTCCGCAGCACATCGTGCGAGCGGTTGCGGCAGACGGTGAACAGCCATTCGGCCACGTGCCCGTCCACCTCGGCGGGTGGCTGGGCCATGAGACGGACAAAGGCGTCCTGCACGACATCGCGCGCCCGGTCGGCATCGCCGCCGAGCAGACGGGTGGCATAGCGCAGCAGCGGAGCCTGATGGCGCTCCACCGCCGCCTGCACCCAGGAGCTGGTATCATCGCTTGCATGGGGGGTTTCCGGTTCGTTGTTCACGTTACCTGCTCCTTTGACGGATGATTGCCGGGTTTATTAGGCGTTGCCCACAGAAATATTCCGCCGCCCCTTGCCGGCGGGAAAATTGCCGCTTAACTGCCTGCCATGATTCGGCGCTGCCTTCTGGCCCTCAGCCTATTGCTTTCCGCTCTCAGCCTATCGTGCTCCCGTCGGGAAGCCACGGCCGGCAATGTCGTCCACGAGCAGGTGCTTCGCCTCGGCAATGGGGCCGAACCCCAGGATCTCGATCCACAGCTCATGACGGCTTTCACCGACCAGAACATCGCGCTCGCGCTTTTCGAGGGCCTCTGTGCACTCGATGAACGCACCTCCGTCGCCGTGCCGGCTGCCGCGGAAAGCTGGGAGGCATCCGCCGATGGGCTGACCTGGACGTTCCACCTCCGGCCCGGTCTGAAGTGGTCGAACGGTGAACCGCTCACCGCCGCCGACTTCGTCGCGTCCTGGCACCGCGCGCTCAATCCCGCGCTCGCCGCCGAATACGCCTATTTGCTCTATCCGCTGAAAAACGCCGAGGCGCTCAACACGGGAAAGCTGACCGATTTCACCGCCCTCGGTGCCACGGCTCCCGACGACCGCACCTTGCGCCTGACCCTCGAACGCCCGACTCCCTACCTGCCGGCCCTGACCGCCAATCCCGTGTGGTTCCCGGTCAGCCCCCGAGCTCTCGCCGCTTTCGGAGCCGTCAACCAACGCGGGACCAAGTGGACTCGCCCGGGCAATCTGGTTGGCAACGGCCCTTTTGTCCTCACCGAGTGGTCGCCCAACGCCCAGTTGAAAGTTGCCCGCAATCCGCACTATTGGGACGCCACCAGCGTGCGCCTGGCCGGCATCACGTTCCTCCCGACGGAGAACATGGATGTCGATGAGCGCAACTTCCGCGCCGGCCAGGTGGACCTCACTTACGAATTGCCCTTGTCCAAGGTGGACACCTACCAGCGCACGGCACCGCAAAATCTGCGGCTCGACCCATTCCTCGAAACTTTCTTTCTGCGCTTCAACACCACGCGTCCTCCCTTGAACGACGCCCGCGTGCGCCGCGCGCTTTCCCTGAGCATCGACCGGGAACAGCTTGCACGCACCCTGCTCCGTGGCACCCGCGCGCCAGCCGCTCACTTCACGCCCCCTGGTTGCGCCGGCTACACCGCCCAGGCCCGCGTGCCCACTGATTTCGCCGCCGCGCGCACCCTGCTCGCCGAGGCGGGTTTCCCCGGCGGCCGGGGCTTCCCGGCCGTTGAGGTGCAGGTGCGCAACGACGAACTGCATGCCAAGGTGCTCGAGATCATCCAGGCCCTCTGGCAGCGTGAACTCGGCATCACCATCACGATCGCTCCGGTCGAGCAGAAAACCTGGGTGCAAAACCAGCAGTCGCTCAACTACGCCATCTCGAGCGCGCGCTGGGTCGGTGATTTCGTGGACCCGGTCACCTTCCTCGACATGTTTGTCGGCGGCGGCACCAACAACTGGACCGGCTGGACCAACGCCGAATACGACCGGCTCATCCGCACCGCCGCCGCGACCGCCGAGCCCGCTGCCCGCCTGGCCGTGTTCCAGCAGGCCGAGACGCTTCTGCTCGAACAATCCCCGATCGCACCGGTCTTCTTCGGCGTGCGCTCTTACCTCATCCAACAACGCGTCCGTGGCTGGGAACCGGCCTTGCTCGGCTTTCACCAATACAAAAAGGTTTACCTGCAAGGCCCCTAGCCGCACCCTTTCGCCGTGCTCAAGCGTTTCCTTACATTGCTATTGTTCACCGGAATGGCCGTCGCGCTCCCGGCCTCCGACCTCACCATCGTCCGGGTCTTCACCGGCTGGCGCGACGCCGCCTCTTTCAAGCGGATCGCCGAATACTTCGACGGCCGCGAACACACCCACGGCCAGATCGTCCTTCGCACCCAACCCGGCCGGCGCGAAGGCTATTATTTCCTTGTGCGCACCGCCAATCCAGGCGCGCCCCGACCGGTCAAGATCACGCTCGAAGTCATGGCGCCCGGCGAATCGAAGACCCGCAGCTACGCCTTCGACACCGACCTGGGTTCCAACGAAACCGTGCTCAATCTCGGCCTCACTGGCGCCGACTGGCCGGATGCGAAGGCGAATCCGGTCGCGTGGAAACTCACCGTGCTCTCGGCGGACAACCAGCCGCTGGCCACGGAGAAGAGTTACCTCTGGGAAAAACCCGGCACGCCGTAAGGCATGAACCTTCCCGCCTGGTCCGAGTGGCAGCCGGTCGCGCCGCGACTCACCGTGGCGCCAACCGTCCTCGCCGAGACCCTCGATGGCGGACAATCCTTCCGCTGGCAGCAAGCCGACGATGTCTGGACCGGCGTCTGGTCGGAGCACGTGGTCCGGTTGCGCCTCGATGATTCCGGTTTGCGCTGGCGCGCGCCCAAGTCGCCTGCGCCCGGCACGAACGAGGCGCTTACCCACTACCTCGCCCATAAAACGGACTGGGCCGCGTTGACCGATTCGCTGCCCTGGCGCAGCGATCCGCATCTCGCGACGTGCATCGCCGCATTTCCCGGCCTGCGGATCTTGCGGCAGCATTTCGGCGAAACCCTGCTCGGGTTCCTGTGCAGTGCGACCAAGCAGATCGTGCAGATCAAACAGATGGTCGCGTTGCTGGCGCATCGGCATGGGGCGGAGATCGCGCCGGGCTTCCATCGCCTGCCGACCTGGGCCGAGCTGGCCGACGTGCCCGAAAAGGAATTGCGCCAATGCCTGCTCGGATTCCGCGCGAAGTTCATTCACGCCACCGCCCGCTATCTTGCCGCCCGGCCGGGCTGGCTGGAGGAAACCGAACCATTGCCCTACGCCGCCGCCAAGGAGCGCCTGCTGGAGCTGCCCGGCGTGGGTGAAAAGGTCGCTGACTGCGTGCTGCTCTTTGGCGCAGGCAAACTCGAAGCCTTCCCCGTGGACACCTGGGTGCTGAAATCCCTGGCGCGCCGCTACCACCTGCCCGGCTGGAAACCGGCGCAGGTGGCCCAATTCGGCCGCGCCCACTTCGGTCCGCTGGCCGGACTGGCCCAGCAATATCTCTTCAGTTGGGAGCGCCGCTTTGGAGGATGATCGTGATTGTCTGGCTGTGGGTGGGGTGCCCTCACCCCGCGAGGCATGGCGTGGATTGCAACCCGCCCGCAATCAGCACTTCGCCTTCTGGATCAGTTCCACCTCGTAGCCCTCCGGCGCGTCAATGAAGGCAATCACCGAACCGCTGCCCGTTTTCGTCGGCCCGTCGCTGAGGGCGAATCCCTTTGCCTTCAACGCAGCGGCAAAGGTCGCCAGATCGTCCACCTCGAAGGCGAGGTGCATCAGGTCCGGCTGCACCTTGACCGGTTCCGCCCCCGGCGGCATCTGGCAAAGCTCGATTTCCTCGTCGCTGCCCGGGGTGGTGAGAAAAACCAGTTGCGCGCCGCGGGGCGAAGTATGCCGGCGCGCCGCCACGAGGCCGAGCGCCTGTTCGTAGAACCGAACCGAGCGCTCGATGTCGTTTACCCGCATGCGGGTGTGGAGAAGCTTTTTGACTGTCATGATCGGGCAGCGTAGCTTCCGCCGCTTCAAAGGCAAACCGCATGTCCCTCGACCTCGCCATCATCCGCGCCGCGCACGAACGCATCCGGCCGTTCATCAAGCGCACCCCCGTCCTCACCAGCGACGCCCTCGATGCGGCCGCTGGCGCCCGGCTGTTCTTCAAATGCGAGAACCTGCAGGCCGCCGGCGCCTTCAAGTCCCGCGGCGCCTGCAACGCCGTGTTCTCGCTGACCGATGAGGAGGCTGCCCATGGCGTGGTCACCCATTCCTCCGGCAACCATGCCGCCGCCCTTGCCCGCGCCGCCCAGTTGCGCGGCATCACCGCCCACATCGTGATGCCCGCCGGCGCGCCGGCGTCCAAGGTCCACAACGTCGGCAGCTATGGCGGCTGGATCACCTTTTGCGAACCCAACCTGACCGCCCGCGAGGCCGCCTGCGCCCAGGTCTCCGCCCGGACCGGCGCCACCATCGTCCATCCCTTCGACGACCTGCGCGTCGCCGCCGGCCAGGGCACGGCGACGATCGAACTCCTCGAAGATGCACCAGATCTGGACGTCATCCTCTGCCCCGTGGGTGGCGGCGGCTTGCTTTGCGGCACGGCCGTCGCGGCCAAGGCGCTCCGTCCCGGCATCCAGGCGATCGGCGTCGAGCCGGCGCTCGCCGACGATGTCGCGCAATCCCTCCGCGCCGGCCGGCGCATCTCGATTCCCACTCCCGCGACCATCGCCGACGGCCTGCGCACCAATTGCACCGGCGAGAAAAATTTCCCCATCATCCAGCAATACGTGGACGACGTCGTCACCGTCTCGGAGGAAGCCATCGTCGCCGCCATGCGTGAACTCTGGGAAAAGCTGCGGATCGTCATCGAGCCGTCGGCCGCAGTGCCCTATGCGGCGATCCGCGAAGGCAAGCTGCCCGTCGCCGGCCGGCGCATCGGCATCATCCTCACCGGGGGCAACGTCGACCTCGCCACCGTGCCCTGGCTCAAGTCCTAGCCGGCCGGCGGCGATCGGAACCGGAAGCCAACGGATTACCGACGGCGCTTCGGTTCCACTTCGGGCAGGAAGGCCGTGAGCAGGCCGAGCAACGGGAAAAACGCGCACAGCTGGAACACGTGGCGGATGCCGGTGTGATCGGCGAGGTGCCCGAGCAGCGCCGAGGCGATGCCCGCCGTGCCAAAGGCCAGCCCGAAGAACAGCCCCGCGATCAGCCCGACGTTGCCAGGCACCAGCTCCTGCGCGTAGACGACGATCGCGGAGAACGCCGAGGCGAGAATCACGCCGATGAAAACGGTCAGCACCACCGTCCCCGCCAGCCCGACATGCGGCAGCAGGAGCGAGAACGGCGCCACCCCGAGGATCGAGATCCAGATGACGCGTTTGCGTCCGATGCGGTCGCCCACCGGTCCCCCAATGATCGTGCCGGCCGCGACGGCGAACAGAAACACGAACAGGCCATACTGCGCCGCCTGCACCGACACCTGGAACCGGTCGATGAGATAGAACGTGTAGTAATTGCTCAGGCTCACCAGGTAGATGTATTTCGAGAACACCAGCACCACGAGGACGGTCAGCGCGAGCGCCACCTGACCGCGCGACAGGGCGATGCGCGGCGCCGCCCGGCCCGCGCCGCGCTTCAGCTGATCGTGCAGATGGCGCTGATACCAGCGACCCACCTTCGAGAGCACGAAGATGCCCAGCAAGGCGATGATCGAAAACCACAGGATCGAGCGCTGGCCGTGCGGCACCACCACCAGCGCCGCCAGCAGCGGCCCGAACGAGGATCCGAGATTGCCGCCGACCTGAAAGAGCGACTGGGCAAACCCATGCTGCCCGCCTGACGCCAGCCGCGCGACACGTGACGCCTCCGGATGAAACACCGACGAACCGATGCCGATCAGCGCCGCGGACACAAGGATCAGGTGAAAATTAGAGGCCCGCGACAGGAGCACCAGACCGGTCAACGTCACGCCCATGCCCACGGCGAGCGAAAACGGCTTGGGCTGCCGGTCGGTGTAGAAGCCCACCAACGGTTGCAACAGCGACGCCGTCACCTGAAAGACAAAAGTGATCGTCCCGATCTGCGCATAGCTGAGCCGGAAGGAATCCTTCAAGACGGGGTAGATGGCGGGCAGCAGCGACTGGATCGTGTCGTTCAGCAGGTGCGACAAACTCAGCGCCAGCAGCACGCTCATCACCGTGGTTTCGGCGATCGATGGCGCATCGGCGGCTGGCGGTTGTTTGGTTTCCTGAGACATGGCCGCGATTCCGGTGTGGGAGCCTCCGGCTGTCAAGTGATGCGCCGGCCAATGCCATCACAGTTGCCCAACTAATCACCCGGCCGATGAGGCGGGCCCGCCAGCCGTAGCCTTGGCGAAGGTTGGTGCTCGGGGTGGGACTCGAACCCACACGCCTTACGGCACGGGCTTCTAAGACCCGCATGTCTGCCATTCCATCACCCGAGCGAGCTGGGAATGAATCACGGGGCCAGCATGATGATCTCCAATTTCCCGAGGCAAGCGCCGATTCCCTTCTGCTGCCGCAATGCTTCGGACCGGCCAGCAGAATACAGGGCCGACCGGTTCAAGGTTGGAAGAACGACAGGAATGCGGTAAGGGTTTTCCATGAAGCTTCGTGGTCTTTGCCTGCTTTGCCTGATCGGACTCGGTCTCTTTGCCACCCGATTGGTCGCGGCACGCGAGCTTTTGACCCCGGAGGAAAGACGGTGGCTTCAACAGCACGGTTCGTTGCGTTACGCGCCCGACCCAGTGTTCCCCCCCTTTGAATTTTTCCGCGCCGATGGGCAACTGTCCGGCATCACGCCCGAGATTCTGGAAATCATGGCGCGCAACCTCGGCACGACGATCCAGCCCGTCCGGTTCCCGACCTGGTCGGCCGTGTTGCAGGGCATCAAGCAGGGCCAGGTCGATCTGCTCGGCACGCTGACGCGCACCGCCGAGCGCGAGTCCTTTCTGGATTTCACCTCGACCTACCTGTCGGTGCCGAACGTGGTCTACGTCAATGCCACCTCCCCGTGGCGCCTGGGTTTCGCGGAGCTCGCCGGCAGCCGGGTGGGCGTGGTGCGCGATTCCGGCGCGCACAACTGGCTCAAGGAACATCACCCGGAGGTCACGATCGTGCCGGTCACGAACACCCGCGACGGACTGCGGGAATTGTCGCTCGGCCGCCTGGACGCGATGCTCGAGGCCCTCCCGGTCGCCAGTTATGTGATCAGCGAAAATTCCTACACGAACCTGCGCGCGCTGCCCGAGGTGGTGTATGCCGTCCCGCAACATCTCGCCGTGCGCAAGGGCGACACGCAGCTGCTGGCCATTCTCGAAAAGGGTCTCGCCAGCGTCCCACCCGAGGAACGTCTGCGGATTTTCTCGCGCTGGACCGGCGAGGATCCCGGGAAAGCCCCGCGCTTCCTGCCGCAATGGGTGGTGCGCAGCGGAGCTGTCCTGCTGCTCATCGTGGCGGGCTTCGCCGCCTGGAACTATTCCCTCCGCAAGCTGGTGGCGAGCCGCACCAAGGACCTGCAGGAACGCGAAGGGCAGTTCCGCCAGCTGCTTGAGGATCTGCCGATCGCGGTGGCGTGGGCCGATGCGCACGGCCGGATCGAATTCTGCAACCGGGTTTTTACGGGAAAATTCGGCTACGGACTCACCGATGTGCCGACACTCGACGACTGGTTCCGGCGGGGCTACCCGGACGAAGCCTACCGGACAAAAATCCGCGAAGCGTGGGCCGCGGGCCTGCAAATGGTCCAGCGCACGGGCGTGGTCGCCCAGCCGCTCGAAGCCCAGATCACCTGTCAGGACGGTTCCCGGCGCACCGTCAGCATCGCCACGCGCATCGTCGCCGGCAAGACCCTGGCCATTTTCGACGACCTGACCGACCGGGTCCGCATGGAACAGCAGTTGCGCCAGGCCCAGAAGATGGAGGCGGTCGGCCAGCTCGCTGGCGGCATCGCCCATGATTTCAACAACCTGCTGACCGTCATCCAGGGCAACACCGATCTGCTGCTCCACGACACCTCCGTCGTCGGGGAGGTGCGCGATTCCGTGCAGCAAATCATGGAGGTCGCCCGCCGCGCCGCCAACCTGACCCGGCAACTGCTGACCTTCAGCCGCCGGCAGGCGTTGCAACCGCAGTTGCTCAATCTCAACGAAGTCCTCGGCACCGCCTACCAGTTGCTCAACCGCCTGCTGGGCGAGCACGTCACGCTCGAGGTCCGCTACGCCCCGGACCGGCCTCTCGTGCTGGCGGATCCCGGCATGATGGAACAGATCATCGTCAACCTCGCCGTCAACGCCCGCGACGCGATGCCCCGCGGCGGGAAGCTCCAGATCGGGACCTCCGTGCTGACCGTGGGCCCGGCGGACTTGCCGCACCGTCCGCCCGAGGCCCGCCCCGGACGATACACTTGCCTTTTGTTCACCGACACGGGCACGGGCATCAAGCCCGCCGACCTGCCCCATCTGTTCGAACCGTTCTTCACGACGAAGGACGTCGGCAAGGGCACCGGGCTGGGCCTCGCCACCGTCTACGGCATCGTGCAACAGCACCAAGGTTGGATCGAAGTGGCCAGCAAGGTCGGGGAAGGCACCACCCTGAGCGTCTACCTGCCCGTCGCGGCCGATACGCCCCCACCCGCCCCGATCGAACCCCAAGCCGCCGGTCCCCTCGTCGGAACGGAAACCATATTACTGGTCGAGGACGAAAGCCTGGTGCGCAGTCTCGCGAAACAGTGCCTCCTTCGCTCGGGCTACCAAGTGCTGGAGGCGACGGACGGTGTCGAAGCCTTGAAAATCTGGCAGCAACATCGGGACCGGATCGACCTGCTGCTCACCGACATGGTGATGCCGAGCGGCTTGAGCGGCCTCGATCTCGCGACGCAGCTGCTCAAGGAAAAACCCGGCTTGAGGGTCATCTACACCAGCGGCTACAGCCGGAATCTGCTCGGCAACAATCCGGAATGGAGCAGCCAGGCAAACTTCATCGCGAAGCCCTTCGGTGTCACGCAACTTCAGACGGCCGTGCGCCAGTGCCTCGACGGCAAGACCCTGACGGGCGGTTGAACGCCGGACGGTTATTTCACACTCAGAATGAAGGTTGACGACAATCTGTTTGCTGGAGCCGCTGCGACCCCGCTGCGGCTGGCGAACGACCCACGGCGAGGTCGCCGCGGCTCCATGAAATATCCGGACCAGACCTACATGGCCGCCCCCAGCCGTTCGCCCATCCGGGCGTAAACCTCCATCCCTTCGGCGCTGTGCTTCACCAAGTCGGCATCGAGCTTGATTTTGCCGCGCCGGAAAATCGTCACCACGCACGAACCGCCGAACTTGAACAAGCCTTTCTCCGCGCCTTTCGCCGTCGCGCGGCCCGGGACATAGGTCTGCACGATGCTTCCGACCATCGTCGCTCCGATCTCGACCATCGCCACTCGGCCAAACTGCGGCGATTCCACCAGCGTCACCATGCGCTTGTTTTCCCAGAGATAAGCCAGGTTCCGCCGCAGGGCGATCGGCGAGACGGAATAGAGAAATCCATTGATCAACCGCGCCTCGCCCGGCGTTCCGTCCACCGGGAAGTGAAAGCGGTGATAATCCACCGGGCACAGCCGCGAGATGAGCAGCGAACCGCCGGCAAATTCCTGCGCCAGTCGCTCATTGCCGAGGAACGCCTTCAGGTCGAACTGCTGGCCCTTCGCGTAGAAACCCTCGGTGGCATCGACAGTCTGAAACGCGAGGTGCCGGCCGTCCGCCGGCAGCACGGCCACGTGGTCGTCGGCCGCGATGGGCCGAGCGTCGGCTTTCAGCGCGCGATAGAAAAATTCGTTGAAGGTTTTGAACGCAAAGGCCTTTTTCGCGAACTCATCGACGTCGAGATTATAGTCGACGATGAACGGCAGGATCTTGTTCGCACTCGCCCGCCACGTCATCCGCCAGCCGTAGTAGCGCGAGACGACCGCCCGTTTCACCAGCAGCCAAAGCGCGAACCGCCCCAGCGCGGTCCCGTAGGTCCAGCGTAGCCAGCTCTCGCCATAAACCTGCTCGGTCTCGACGACTTGTTTGGTGCGGTGGAAATAGCGGATGGGCTCGGCGGACATGCGTCGAAGACAATCAAGCAAAGCGGCCGCGACGCAAAGGAAGAAATCCGTCCGCTCAAGCCGTCGTTTCCTGGCGCATGCTGCGCGAGCGCTCGCGCAGCGCCTCGTAAATCGGCATGTTGCCCATGGCCTCCGCCACGCCGTAAGCCGCCATGCAGCTCACGAGTAGCGGCAGCATGAAATCGTAGCTGCCGGTGAGCTCGATCATCAACACGATGCCGGTCAGGGGTGCACGCACGATCGCGGTGAACATCGCCCCCATGCCCAACACGACGAAGACCTGGGGCGTCAGTGAATGAGAGCTTTGGAACAGCCAGTGCACACCCGTGCCGAACCACAACCCGCCCAAGCCGCCCAGCACCAAGAGCGGGGCAAAGATCCCACCCGCTGCGCCCGAACCATAGCTCACCATCGTCAACGAGAACCGCGCCAGGATGTAGAGCGGCAGCAGCGACACCGCCACCTTTCCGGCCAGAGCCATCTGCACCAACGGCCCGCCCGAACCAGCCAGCCCGGGCACGGTCCAGCCCACGAATCCGACAAAGGCCCCGGCGGTCGCCCCGACCGCGAACGCCGGCCAGCGGAGCAACCGTTCACGCAGATCCATGGTGGCCAGCAGACCGCGATTGAACGCCACCCCGAATCCACCCGCGGCGATGCCTAGCAGCGCCGCCCACGGCAGCGTCGCCACGCCCGGTGCCGACATTCCGGTAAGATGGAATACCGGCAATTCACCCATGATCAACCGGCTGACCACATCGCCGGACACCGAGGCCAGGAACGCCGCGACAAACATCACCGGCGTGAAATTACCATGCAGCTCCTCCAGCACGAAAATCACGCCCGCCAAGGGTGCGTTGAACGCGGCCGCCAAGCCGGCGCCCGCGCCCGCGCTGATGAGCGCCCGCCGCTCGCCTTCGCCCGACCGCACCCGGAACGCATCGGAAATCATGTGGCCGATGCCGCCGCCCATCTGCACCGTCGGACCCTCGCGCCCGAGTGCCATGCCGCCGCCGATGGCCGACAGGCCGCCGACAAACTTGACCCAAATCATTCGTCGCCACTCCGGCTCGGCCTCGCGCAGCAATATCGCCTTCAGATGCGGAATGCCGCTGCCTACGGCATGCGGCGCGAAACGCCGGACCAGCCAGACCCCCAGCCCGCCACCCAACGCGCCCAGAAACAGTGCGAGCGGCAGGCCGAACCAGCCGGAGGATCCCTCAACCAGATGTGCCCGCAGGTGTTCGGCCATTTCCAGCGACCTCCGGAATCCCGCCCCCAGCACCCCCGCCACGACGCCGACCAGCACTGCCTTGAATACGATGTGGCGGCGTTTGACCTCATTCCCACTCAGACCGGATGTGTTGTCGGAAGCGTGTTGCACCTGCGCACTAAACCGGTCGGGGCGCCACCAATTCAAGGGGAATCAGGATTTTTTTCGATAAGGCCAAGCCGGGCGCCAGTTTGCACCCCATAAGGATCCGTCTATGTCGGCCAAGCCGCAGGATTTACCTAGCTCAAGGATTGACGCCTGCGGGCGCGTGGCTCGCCGGTCGTTTCGTGAGCGTCGTCAAGTGCTCCAGCACGGCGACCACCGGACCGGGAGTGCCGTCGTCATTCCAGGCCTCGCGCTCCGGCGCCCAATACATCACGGCGACGCCGCGCGGAGCCATCCGCACCGTGTTGATGATGTCGACCATGTATTGCAGCCGGCCCTCCGGGGTTTCCGGCCACAGCATCGACTTGTTGTCCGGCACGTGGGAACGTCCGTAACCGGTCTCCACCACGGCGAAATCCTTCTGATAACGCTCCGCGCACCGGTGCATGTTGTCCCACAGCTGCTCCAAGGTGCCGTGGTTCCACTCCGGATAAAAACTCTGCGCGATGATGTCGTAGTCGACGTGCGCGGCGTTGAGGTGATCGAAGAACCATCGGGTCGTCTTCCAGTCCGCGCCCTTGTCGATGTGGATGGCGATGCGCGGCGGCGTGTCGCCGGCCGCCGCCTTCACGCCGCGAATGCCGGCCCGGAGCACGCGCGTCAGGTGATCCCACTGGGTGGCGTCATCGGAGGATTCCGGCGGATTGTATTTGGCGGAACCCGGCACCTTGACCTGCGCCAGCGGCCACAGCGTGCCGCGAGTGATCTCGTTGCCCACCTGGACCCAGTCGGGCATCGCGCCGGCATCCTTGAACGCCTTGATGGTTTCGTAGGTGTAGCGCTCCACCTGCTTTTCGAGTCCGTCGAAATCCAGATTCCGCCACGCCACGGGAATCTCCTGGTGCTGCGGATCCGCCCACGTGTCGGACAAATGAATGCAGAGCAGGAAAGTCGCGCCCGCCGCCTTGATCCGTTTGGCCAGCGGGATGGCGGCCTCAAGCGTGTTGTTGGGCGCGTCCCGCACCGGCGACACAAACACGCGCACCCGGAACGCCGACCAACCATGCTTGAAGAGAATGCTCAGTTCGTCGCCCGGCACGCCATTTTCCTGATAAACGGGCAACGGCGCCCAATGGCCGCGCCCCGGCGCATCCAGCGCCGAGATGTCGGCGCCGAGTTCGAGCCGCGATACCTTCAATCCTTGGGGCACCGGCGGCGCCGCCGGCCCCGTTGCTTTTTGCGCCGGCGCCGGCTGCACACAGCCGGCCAACAATACCAGCAGACTGGCCAACATCACGGGAACGGTTCCGAACGCATCGCGCACCAAACACGGCCAGCAACTGCCACGATCGGGGGTCTTCATGACGAAGAGCATATCCTACCGAGACGGAACCTCAAGAGCGTTGCTCCGGCCGCCGGCCCTGTTTCACTCGCCGGCATGGACACCTCTTTTGCCCGCCCTTGGCTCCGACTGGAAGGCTTGGTGGCGTTCGCCACCGCTGCCCTGCTCTACCAACATTTTGGCCTGCGCTGGTTCTGGTTTGTCGTGCTGTTTCTCGCTCCCGACCTATCCATGCTCGGCTACCTGGCCGGCGCCCGGATAGGCGCATGGACCTACAACCTCGCCCACACCTACGCCGCCGCTCTCGTTGTGCTGGGTGCAGGCTTGATCTCCAACCTCACGGACCACCCGCGGCTGGCCCTGCTCGGCGTCGGTCTCATCTGGTGCGCGCACATCGGCTTCGACCGGCTGCTGGGCTATGGACTCAAATCGCCCGATGGCTTCCGCTTCACACATCTCGGCAAAATCGGCCGCGACAAAACCGCCGGTTGAACCTCAAGCCAGCACCAACTCCCCGTCCTTCACCTTGAAGGTGGCGGTCGAGTCCTCGGTGACTTCGCCGCCGATGAGGGCGCGGGCGAGCCGCGTTTCGAGGTGGCGTTGCAGGAAGCGTTTGAGCGGACGCGCGCCGAAGACCGGGTCGTAGCCTTTCTCGGCCACCCACGCCTGCGCCTTCGGGTCGAGCACCACGGTAACACGCTTGTCCGCGAGCCGCTTGTTCACGTCGGCGATGAGCAGGCCGACGATCTTTTCAATCTCCTCCAGCGAGAGCGGCTTGAACAGCACGGTCTCGTCAACGCGGTTGAGGAACTCCGGCCGGAACGACGTGCGCAGGTCGGCCATGACCGCCTCGCGGATATTCTCGGGAATCTCGGTGCCCGTCACGCCCTCGAGCAGGTGGCGGCTGCCGATGTTCGAAGTCATGATGATCACGGTGTTCTTGAAATCCACCGTGCGGCCCTGCGAATCGGTGATGCGACCGTCGTCGAGCACCTGCAGCAGAACGTTGAACACGTCCGGATGCGCCTTCTCGATCTCGTCAAAGAGGACGACCGAATACGGCTTGCGGCGCACGGCCTCTGACAGCTGCCCGCCCTCGTCGTAGCCGACGTAGCCCGGCGGCGCGCCGATCATGCGCGAGACGGAGTGCTTCTCCATGTATTCGGACATGTCGAGCCGGATGAGGTTGGTTTCGGAATCGAAAAGTTGCTCGGCGAGCGTCTTCGCCAGCTCGGTCTTGCCGACGCCTGTCGGCCCGAGGAACAGAAAGCTGCCGATGGGCCGGCGCGGATCCTTGATGCCGGCGCGGGCCCGCAGGATGGCCTCGCTGACGAGGCGCACGCCCTCGTCCTGGCCGATGACGCGCCGGTGCAGCTCGTCCTCGAGCTTGAGGAGTTTCTCCTTCTCCCCCTCCAGCAGCCTGGAGAGAGGAATGTGCGTCCACTTGGAAATGATCTCGGCGATCTCCTCCTCAGAAACCTCTTCCTTCACGAGCGTGGTCTTGGCCGTCCCGGTTTTCTCCGCCTTGGCGAGTTCCTTTTCCAGTTGCGGAATGCGGCCGTGCTTGAGTTCGGCGATCTTGTTGAGGTCGTAGTTGCGCTCGGCCTTGGCCATCTCGAGGCGGGCGGCCTCGAGTTCCTCACGGACCTTCTGCACGCGGCCGAGGGAATCCTTCTCCTTGAGCCAGGTGGTGCGGAGCGCGGTGGCCTGCTCCTTGGCGTTGGCGAGTTCCTTGCGCAGTTCGGCGAGCCGACGCTTCGAGGCGTCGTCCTTTTCCTTTTGCAGCGCCGTCTCCTCGATCTCGAGCTGCATGACGCGCCGCTGGAGTTCGTCCAGTTCGGTCGGCAGCGAGTCGATCTCGGTGCGGATCATGGCACAGGCCTCGTCGACGAGGTCGATGGCCTTGTCGGGCAGGAAGCGGTCGGAAATGTAGCGGTGCGAGAGCACGGCGGCGGCGACGAGGGCGTTGTCCTGGATGCGCACGCCGTGGTGCAGCTCGTAGCGCTCGCGCAGGCCGCGCAGAATCGAAATGGCGTCTTCCACCGTCGGTTCCTCGACGACCACCGGCTGGAAGCGGCGCTCGAGCGCGGGGTCCTTCTCAATGTGCAGCCGGTATTCGTCGAGCGTCGTGGCACCGATGCAGTGCAGCTCGCCGCGGGCGAGCATGGGCTTGAGCAGATTCCCGGCGTCCATCGCGCCCTCGGTCTTGCCGGCGCCGACGATGGTGTGGAGCTCGTCGATGAAGAGGATGATTCTGCCCTCGGCCTGCTTGACTTCGCTGAGGACGGCCTTGAGGCGCTCCTCGAACTCGCCGCGGTATTTCGCCCCGGCGATGAGCGCGCCCATGTCGAGAGCGAAGACGGTCTTGTCCTTCAGGCCCTCGGGCACGTCGCCGCGCAGGATGCGCTGGGCGAGCCCCTCGACGATGGCGGTCTTGCCCACGCCGGGCTCGCCGATGAGCACGGGGTTGTTCTTGGTCTTGCGCGACAGGATGCGGATGGCGCGGCGGATCTCGGCGTCGCGACCGATGACCGGGTCGAGCTTGCCCTTGCGCGCCTGCGCCACGAGGTCGATGCCGTATTTTTCCAGCGCGTTGTAGGTCGTCTCCGGATTGTCGGAGGTGACGCGCTGGCTGCCACGCATCTGCTTGAGTTCCGCGAGCACCTTGGCGCGATCAAGGCCGAAGCTGTCGAAATATTTCTTCAGGGCCGCCGGCTTGCCCACTTTGATGAGCGCGAGCAACAGGTGCTCCACGCTGACATACTCGTCCTTGAGCTGGTCGGCTTCCTTCTCGGCCTGGGTCAGCACCTCGTTCAGGGCTTGGGTGACGTAAATCTTGGAGACATCGACGGCGCCCGAAACCTTCGGTGTGCGCTCCAGTTCGCGCTCGGCGGCGATCTGCATGGCGCTGACCGTCAGGCCAAGTTTCTCGACCAGCGCGGGCACGATGCCGCCCTCCTGGCCGAGCAGCGCGACGAGCAGGTGCCACGTCTCCACCTCGTTGTGGGAGCGGCGGCGCGCCTCGTTCTGCGCCTCCTGCACGGCCTGGCGCGACATGACGGTGAGTTTTTGCTGGTCCATATTGGTTAGACCCAGTTTTTGCAGGAGGCGTTCCAAATCGTAACAGCTGGCTCCCCCTCGGGGAGAGCGGCAACGCCTCGCATGCACTGAGACAAAGTGCACGCCGGGTGACGCAGCCGGCGACAATCTGGCGTAGAAACCGGAATGCCCGCGGAGGCGGACGCGGAAAAAGCGAGTTACATCCCCTATGCAGCTACTTTTCCAACGTGCCGGCCTCCGCGGGCAAAGTGGGTGGACCGAAAAGCAATTAACGGTTTCGCAGCGGATTTTGGGCGGTGCACCGAAATCTGTCCAGTCTGCAGCCGACGGGTGATTCACCTAATCATGACATAAGTTGACTAGCCCCCGAGGGTGGCTAGTTACTGGACCTCCATGGCCGACTTTCCGCTCGAAGACAAACCCGCCCAAATGGCCCTGCTCGTCGGCCTGCAAACCCCCGATATGGCCCCGGGTGAAGGCGAGGAATTATTGGGCGAGCTGAAGGAGCTGGTGGAGAATCTCGGCCTCACGATCACCCGCACGGCTTTCGTCAATTTGCGCCTGACCCAGGCCAAGTTCCTGGTCGGCAGCGGCAAAGCCGCCGAGCTCATCGCCCTCGCCAAGGCCGATGGCGCCGACCTCATCGTCGTCGACGGCGAACTCACCCCCAGCCAGCAGCGCAACTGGGAAAAGGAATCCGGCTTGGCCGTCATCGACCGCCAGGAGGTCATTTTGGAAATCTTCGCCGACCGCGCCCAGACGCGCGAGGCGGTGCTGCAGGTCGCGCTTGCCCGCATGGAATACTCCCTGCCCCGCCTCACCCGGGCGTGGACCCACTTGTCGCGCCAGCGCGGCAAAGGCGCGATGGGCGGCGAAGGCGAAACCCAGCTCGAGCAGGACCGGCGCGTCGTGCGCGACCGCATCGCCCACCTGAAAAAGGAGCTGGCCTCGGTCATCTCCCAGCGCGCGACCCAGCGGCGCAAGCGCCAGCGCACCCCCGTGCCCGGCGTCGCCATCGTCGGCTACACCAACGCCGGCAAATCGTCCCTGCTCAACAAGCTCACCGGCGCGCACGTGCTCGCGGCCAACAAGCTCTTCGCCACGCTCGATCCCACCACGCGCCAGTTCACCCTGCCCGACGGCCGCACGCTGCTGGCGACCGACACCGTCGGTTTCATCCGCCGGCTGCCGCACCGCCTCGTCGAGGCGTTCAAGGCCACGCTCGAGGAGGTCGTCGTCTCGGATTTCCTCATCCACGTGATCGACGTCACCAATCCGGACTTCGAGCAGCACCACGCCACCACGCTCGCCGTGCTGGGCGAACTCGGCGCCGCGGACAAGGCCACGCTCACGGTTTTCAACAAGATCGACGCGGCCTCGGACATGGTTCTCACCCGCGTGCGGGCGCAGCATCCCGACGCGCTGTTCATCAGCGCGCACACCGGCGCCGGCCTCGACAAGCTGCTGCACCGCTGCGAGGAACTGGCCGTCGACAACCTGGAGCCGGCCGAACTGCTCATTCCGCACGACCGCTACGATGTTGTCGCCCGGCTGCACGACGCCGGCCACATCCGGAAACAGGAGGCTCGCGACGAAGGCACTTTCCTCAGCGGCCGCTTCCCTGTCAAACTGCGCGCCCTGATCGAACCGTTCCGCATGCCGGAACGGAAGGCCAAGGTCCGGCGCTCCCGCGCCCCCCGCGCATGATCCCCGCGACGGCAGCCTGGCAGGAAATTCTTTCCCGGGCGCAGCCGCTTGGTTCCGTCCGCCTGCCGCTGGTCGCCGCCCTGGGCCGCACCCTGCGCACCGCGGCGTGCGCCGACGCCGATTCCCCGCCGTTCGACGCCTCCGCCATGGACGGCTACGCGCTGCGCCGGAGCGATGCGGCCGCCGCCCTGCTGATCATCGGCGAGAGCCAGGCGGGCGCCGGCTTCGCCGGCCCGGTCGGCCCCGGGGAATGCGTGCGCATCTTCACCGGCGCGCCGGTGCCGGCCGGCGCGGATTGCGTCGTGCCACAGGAGAAGGCGACGCGCGAAGGGAACAATGTTCGTATTACGAACATTCCCTCGGAAGGCGCCTTCATCCGCCGCCGCGGGGAGAACCGTCGTGCGGGCGATCCGGTCGTCGCCGCGGGCACCGTCCTGGGGCCGCCGGAACTCGCCGCCCTCGCCGCCGTCGGCGTCCACCGACCGGAGGTGACCCGGGCTCCGCGCTGCGCGCACCTCGTCACGGGCAACGAGCTCATCGCCCCGGACCAGACTCCGGCCGGCGCCCAGATTCGCGACAGCAACTCGACCCTGATCGCCGTGCTGCTCGCCCAGCATTCGGTCGAACTGACCGGCCAGCGCCGCGTGACCGACGAACTCGCCGTCGCCCGCGCCGCCGTGGAGGCGATGCCCGCCCACGACGTATTGCTCATCTCCGGCGGAGCCAGCGTGGGCGACCACGACTTCGCGCGCCCGTTGCTGACCGCGCTGGGTTATACGCTGCATTTTCAGCAGGTGAACCTGCGCCCGGGCAAACCGCTGGTCTTCGCCAGCCGCGGCGGGCAGCTCGCCTTCGCCCTGCCGGGCAACCCAGTGTCGCACTGGGTGGTTTTTCAACTCTTCCTCGCCCCGCTGCTCCGGTTCCTTCAGACCGGCCGGCCGGTGGAACCCGCCCGCGTGACCGGACGGCTCGCCGCGGACTGCCGCCTGCCGCCGCCGGATTCACGCCAGACCTACTGGCCTTCCCGCGCGTTCGTGGTCGAGGGCGTTTACGAACTCACCCCGCTGCCGCTCGCGAGCTCCGGTGACAGCAGCGGGCTCGTCGGCGCAAACGCGCTCTTGCCCGTGCCAGGTCCGTCCGGCAGCTTCGCCCCCGGTCAAACCGTTGAATTCATCCTCTGTCCATGACGCCCGAGCCCACGTCCCCGACCTTCTCCCATCTCGATCCGGCCGGTCGCGCCCGGATGGTGGATGTGGGCGCCAAACCGGACTCACTCCGCACCGCCGTCGCCGCAGGCCGGCTCACGTGCGCGCCGGCCACGATCGAACTCCTGCGCGCCCAGGCCCTGCCCAAGGGCGATGTGCTCACCGTGGCGAAGATCGCCGGCATCCAGGCCGCCAAGGCCACCGCCACGCTCATCCCGCTTTGCCATCCGCTCGCGCTCAGCCACGTCGACGTCGAATTCGCCGTGGAGCATGACGGCATCGTCATCCGCGCCACGACCAGGCTCACCGGCAAAACCGGCGTCGAGATGGAGGCACTGACCGCGGTCTCCGTCGCCGCGCTCACGATCTACGACATGTGCAAGGCCGTGGACAAGGGCATGTCGATCGGCGGCATCCGCGTCCTCGAAAAACACAAGCAATGAAAGTCGCCCGCGTGACCCTCAGCGACCGCGCGGCGGTCGGCGTCTATGCCGACGCGAGCGGCCCGGAAATCGAACGCGTCGCGCAGCAGTTTTTTTCCGAACCGCTGGAGTGGACGCGCGTGCTCCTCGCCGACGACCGCGCCGCCTTGGAGGCCGCACTGCGCCGCCTCGCCGACGAGGAACAGTGCCCGCTCATCCTCACCACCGGCGGCACCGGCCCGTCCGCCCGTGACATCACCCCCGAGGCCACCCGCGCCGTCCTCGAGAAGGAACTGCCCGGCTTTGGCGAGATCATGCGCCTGCGCAGCTATGAGAAGGTGAAGACCGCCATCCTTTCCCGCGCCACCGCGGGCGTGCGCGGCCGTTCGCTCATCATCAACCTGCCCGGCCGGCCCGCCGCCATCGGCGAGTGCCTGCCGCTCATCGTGCCCGCGATCGCCGAGGCGCTCGACCACATCGCCGGCTTCCGGCCGGCGCTGCATCCACCGCGCGGATAAATCACCCGCGACCCGACCGAGTTGTTCAAAAACATCCAGTTCAACCGCCAGGAACTCGCCGGGGCCTTCGGGGACATCGGCACTTCCCTGCCCATCATCGCCGCCATCTTGCTGGCGACCGACCTGCCCCCCGCCGGCGTGCTCGTGGCGTTCGGCCTCGCCCAGATCGCCACCGGTCTGCTCTACGGATTGCCCATGCCCGTGCAGCCGCTCAAGGCCATGGCCGTGGTCGTGATCGCCGGCCAGGCTCCGGGCAGTATGCTCCAGCTGGCCGGCCTCTTCATCGGCGTGTTGATGCTCGTGCTGGCCTCCACCGGAGCGCTCGACTGGCTGCGCCGCGTCATCCCGCTCTGCGTCGTGCGCGGCGTCCAGGCCGGCCTCGGACTCTCGCTCGCGCGCACCGCAACCAAGCTCGTGGCCCGCGAGGACAGTGTCTGGGGCTGGGCCGCCGCGCTGGGCGCCATCGTCGTGCTGGCCCTGTTGCGGAAAAACCGTCGGCTGCCCGGTGCCTTGCTGGTCATCGGCGCGGCCCTGCTCTGGGCCGCCGCGTATCGGATCGACTGGACTGCGGTAACGCATGGCATCGGCTTCGTCGCCCCACACGCGGCCGACTGGCCGTGGGAGCGGTGGCTGACCGCGTTGACCCTCCTCGTGCTGCCGCAGCTGCCGCTCTCGCTTTCCAACTCCCTCATCGCGACGCAGCAGACCGTGCGCGACCTGTTTCCGGGCCGGGCGTTCACGCTCCGCACCATCGGCCTGACCTACGCGGGGATCAACCTGATCGTGCCCTGGCTGGGCGGCATTCCGGTCTGCCACGGCTGCGGCGGTCTCGCGGGTTACTATGCGCTCGGCGCCCGCACCGGAGGCGCGGTCGTGATCTACGGCGCCTTGTGGGTCGTGGCCGGATTGTTCTTCAGCGGCGCGTTCGGCCAGCTGGTGCATGCCTTTCCCTCCTCGATCCTCGGCGCGGTGCTGCTGGTGGAGGCGACCGTGCTCGTGTTGCTGCTGCGCGACTTGCGCTCCTCCCGGGCCGCCCTCGGCCTCGCCGCCGGCGTGGCCTTGGTGTGCGTCTTCGCGCCCCAAGGCTACCTTACGGGCATCGCGGCGGGCCTCCTCGCCTATGGGGTGCTGCGGACGGGCGGCGTTCGTTTTTCGTTTGAGCC
>Ga0208272_100182_pt1 | contig 36705 bp, 33 predicted proteins | sample LakWasM129_HOW14_2_FD_183939 | JGI IMG/M metagenome (GOLD analysis project Ga0208272, IMG submission 183939) | Freshwater sediment methanotrophic microbial communities from Lake Washington under simulated oxygen tension - Sediment Metagenome... | ecosystem: Environmental > Aquatic > Freshwater >... | reverse complement strand
CACCACCATGTCGCCTGGGAATGGTTCGGCTACGGACAGACGCTCGCCCTGCTGCCCATGAACGACGCGCCAGAGACCGGCGCACACCGCTCCTGCGTGGTGTTGACGCTGCCGCACCACCAGCTCGACGGCCTGGAAAAGCTCCCCGCGCCCGAGTTTGGCGATGCGCTGACGGCCCGCTTCTCGCAGCGCCTGGGCCGCATGGAACTCGCCAGCACGCGCCATTTGTACCCGCTGGTCGGCGTGCGGCCGCACCGCCTGGTGGCGCAGCGCTTTGCCTGCGTGGGCGACGCGGCGGTGGGCATGCACCCGGTGACGGCGCACGGCTTCAATTTCGGCTTGCTGGGCATTGGCACGCTCTCTGAGGCCATCCGCTCGGCCCAGCTCAATGCGGGCGACATCGCCGCGCGCCGCCTGCTGGCCGACTACGAACGCGCCCACCGGCGCGCGACCCTGCCGCTGTACCTGGCCACCAACCTGGTCGCGCGCCTCTACACCGACGACGCCGGGCCGGCCCGCCTGCTGCGCGGCGCTGCGCTGCGGCTGGCGCAGAACTTTCCGCCGTTCAAGCGGATGGTGGCGGCATCGCTGTCGGGCAGCCACTGAGATACCAAAACAATAGCTGCTAGCGCTTACCAGATAAGCGCTAGAGGCCTATTTCACCCAAAACTTTAACCGCCCATGGGCTGTTGGGCGTGCTGCCAAAACCCGGGGTTGTGGTTGCGCCAACGCTGCGCCCTGCGTTCCGGCAGCGGGGTCTGAGCATGGGTTTCGCGGCGCGAAATCGTGGTCCGACCCCACTGCCTGCGGTGCCTGCCCAGCGACAGCTGCTCACGGCCAAGGAAGCCTGAGACAACTGGCCCGGTGACGCGATCCGCTCATTCGCTGCGAAAGTCTGAGACAGGAGGCTCCCAGCCGGCCACTCGCGAGCAGTCACGGCGGCAATGTGTGAGGCAACGAGGACGATCGCTTTAGGCTGATTGCGGAAGTTAACCAGCGGCTACTTTCGGGACTTCCTTTGTGGACAATGAGGCCAGCGGGCTTCGCACCGCGCAATCACTCATCCGCAATACCCCGGGGAGGGGTAGATCATCGCCGTCGCTACATCCGCATGGCCCAAGAGTTCCCGCGCAGTGCGTATCGCTGCGCAGGGCCTTCACTGAGGAAGGGTTCTCCCCAAATCCGTCGTTAGGGATGGTCAGATGTGCCGGTGTAGTCCACGCAGTTGGCTGGTTCGTGTGTAACATCAACTGATGCGCCTTCTGCATCTATCAGATATTCACTTTCGTTCCCCGATCTGCTTCACACCGCATTTAGATCGGGACAAACCCTTCCGCAGCCGGCTGGAACATGACCTAGCAGGTTTGTGCAACGCCGATGGCATACGAGTCGACGCAATCCTGGTTGGTGGCGATATTGCATTCAAGGCCGACCCAGACGAATACACCGCTGCGAAAACTTGGTTGTTGCGGATCGCTGAAATTTGCGGGTGCCGCCCATCGAACATCTTCACAGTGCCCGGTAACCATGACGTCGACCGAGGGACGTGCGCCAAAGACGAGGTATTGGCCGCTCAAGCCGGCATCGCCTCCGCCTCCAACAACAACGAGCGAGACGGCGCGCTAATGAAGCAGCTTTCGAGCGAAGACCTCGCCAAAGCGTTATTTGAGCCGCTGGAGGCCTACAACTGTTTCGCCGCCCAGTTTGGATGTCAGCTGTTTCACACCCACCCCTTCTGGGAACGAACGCTCGACCTTGGAAAGGGTGTGAAGCTTCGTTTTCACGGGCTGACCTCGACATTCATCTCTGGTGCCGGTGATCGAGATTTGGCCCCTGGGCGTCTGTTCCTTGGGTCATGCCAGACAGTGCTGGACCCCGACCCAGATATCGTCTCGCTCGTCCTATGTCACCACCCGCCAAGCTGGTTTCTCGATGCATCTGAGACCGAAAACATCGTTGATGCTCGTGCCAAGCTACAGTTCTTCGGTCATGAGCACGATCAACGTTGCAAGCGAGTCAAGGAATACATGCGCTTCCTAGCCGGGGCGGTGAACCCCGCGCGAGACGAAGCGGGCTGGCGGCCTGGCTACAACCTCGTCGACTTAGCGGTTGTCGGCGATGGGGCAGAGCGAGAGCTGGACATTAAGGCGCATCTACGAGCCTTTCAACCGGCCCCTGCCGAGTTCTACGTGTCGCTGCATGCATCTCCGCAAGAGCAAATCTGGGCGCATAGGCTTGCCATACCGGCCCCAATTCGTCCGAAGTTTGCTGCTGAGCCCAACCCGCATGTAGCGGTCGAACAGTTGCCGCAACCGCCCCAAAAAGGGACGAAAATGGCCGCAGCGGTTCATGCTGCCCTAGGAGGCCAGCAAGAGTCCGGGGAGCCTGCGCCGCAGGCGACACTGCATCCGGAGGCAATCTTGTCAGACCCGTCCACCGACGACCTAGTCTTTAGGTTTTGGCAGCTACGAGCCGACCTGATGCGCGACATCGCGCTCCGTCTCGAGCTCATCACCGAAGCTGATTTGAAGGTCAAGCCCCATCAACGCTACTTCAAGGCTTTCGAAGTAGCAAAGGAGAAAGGGCTATTGGTCGATTTGGCAAGAGAAGTTGCGAAGCACGAGCGGAACACATAGAGCGAGGGAAAACAGGTGCACGAAAATTTTTCTGAATGGTACGAAGGCCTGTCGCTGGGCCAGGATGACTCCTACCTAGAAAGCCGCTGGGCGGCCGTTGAATCCGTCGTGGAGGATGCGACAAAGGAAACCCTTGAGGAGCTCGTCCGCTTGGCATTTCGGACCAAGCCAGCCAACGATGTCGCCGAGCTCCGCGCAAAGTTCGCAGGCGAGATAGCGCCGCCTGGCGACGAAGAGCTAGCGGTGCTGGCTGGAGCCGCACTTGTATGGGCGATGCACCCCGACGATGACAACAGCGCGCTAGCAGCAGCCATGATTGCAACAGCGTCCTGCGGCGGTCTTCGCGAGCTCAAATTGCCTATCGACCTCGTTTCCATGTCGACGGAAACAAACCGAGAGCTTTCGGAGGCCGCTCGCCGACGCCCATCCCTTGACGTAGGAAAGGCTGTAGCCACTGCGCTGGATAAGACCGAGGTCGCGAATGCCATCAAGCAGACCAACGAGGTCAATGCCGGCACTGGCCTTCAGGCACTTGTTGTCACGATCAACAAGGCGCTAGGCACAGTCGCCAAACGGCAGGCCGCTGTTGAAGCTGAGTTCGAGCGCTACACGAAGCTGCAAGATGAGGAGCTGGACATCCTCTGGTGGCTCCATGGTGGCTATTCGACCGATTTTCAGAACGACTTCGCAGAGGTTCCGGCGCCGCTACGCCCTCTGGGGTTTGCCAGGGAGCTCGCGTCGCTCACCACGGTGTTGCCGGGCCCGACTGCGGTGAGTGCGCTGTTCACGCGGGCGGGAGTGCCCGCAGCACCAGTTCAAACTATCGTTGCCGCCGTCCAAGACATGCCTGTAGCCTGGCTTGACATTGCGCTCGGCGACTTGAAGAAGGACAGCATCTCTGCGATCACGACGCCGATTCTGTTTGCGCTCCTACGGCGTAAAGAGCTAGACGGAGACCAAGGATGGGTCGCCGCATGGAGCAAGCTGACCGCGATGGCTGAAAGCGCGACTCTCGAGTCGCTACCTCTTGCCGAAGCGGCATACCGCGAATTTGTGGTTGCACGACTCGGTTGAACGCAATGGACACTGAAAACGCCGCGCCCTCAATAAGCTGCTCAAATCCAGACTGTCGTGTTGCGCAGGACGGCAGATGCGTTGAAGGCGTTCTCGATCCAAAGAGTTGCAGTCACTACGGAAAGCCGCTGGTAATAGTCGAGGCCGCGAAGTTCGAATTATCGAAAATGGCAACTCGGCCAGGCGTAAGGCTGCCCAGTGCGGAGGCTCTACCTGCTGCCGCTGCTGAGACTGTCCTCAGGGACCGTCCGTGCAACGTGATTGGCCTCATTGGTCCGCATGAGTCGGGCAAGACTAGCCTGATAGGTGGTATCTACGACCTGCTGATGGACGACCCAGTAGGCAAATACGCCTTTGCTGGGTCGTCAACGCTGCATGCCTTTGAGCGAGCGGTCCATGATTCACGTACTGCCTCGAACCGAGACGATCCACACATGGAGCGCACGGAACGCGGCCCAGCCACTTACTTTCACCTTGACCTCTCCCACGTCGAGGGGAGGAAAAAGCTCACTGCGCTGTTTGCCAATCGCGATGGAGAGGCGTACATGGAAACGCAGACCAACCCAGATCTGGCAATTGACTTCCCCGAACTCCGCCGCTGCGACACGCTCACAGTTCTTGCCGATGGGGTGAAGCTCTTGGACGCCAGTGAGCGACATCAAGTTCTAAATGACGTTTGCCTCACCATACGGGCATTCAATGAGTCTGAGCAGACCCGCCAATGGCAGCGCTTGGCAATCGTTCTTACCAAAATTGACGCCGTTCGCAAGGCTGATGACCGGGCCACCACGGATCGCGCGCTCCGTCATTTCGAGCGGATCGTTGCAGATGTCCGCGCAGAGTTTTCCGAGCGCTTTCAGGACATTCAGTCCTTTCAAGTGTCAGCCTCACCCAAGGGAGGCGCGGGTGAACGCGGCGAAGGTATGGAGAAGCTCTTGGCCTACTGGATGAAGGAACCAGGCCGCTTCAGTCATACGCGCAGCCCCCCAGAACTAACCGCACCGGCGCGTGCTTATGGCCGACTTCGTCGCGCTGACATGGGTGGTGAGAATGCTTGAGAAGTCAATCGTTGTTCTTGGATTGCCAGAGTCCGGAAAGACTACCTACCTTGCGGCGCTGTGGCATCTCCTCCAGGCGCGAAAGGTCGACTCAAAGCTCAAGGCTCCCCGCCTTCGCGCTGGAGAAGCGCCGCACCTGAATGAAATCGCGAGGCGTTGGCTCGCAGGGAGAAAGCAGGAACGCACATCGCAGGACAAGAACCGCACCGTAACGATGGAGCTGGACTCTGTCGCTGGCGATCAGTTTGTGCTTGCCTTTCCTGATGTCGCTGGTGAAGCCTTCGCCCAAATTTGGGAGGAGCGCGAGTGCGACGCTGAAGTCATCAGTTCGTTGGATGCACGTGGAGTTCTGCTCTTTATTCATGCGACCGACATCAAGGTTCCGAACTGGATCGCCGACGAAGCGCAACTGAGCAAGCGCTTGGGCATCGAGCGAGCGAAAGGCGAGACTATTCCCTGGGAGCCGAGGTTTGCCCCGACCCAAGTTCAACTGGTCGACTTGCTTCGCTGCTTGCAGGAGCCTCCTCTTAACGTCGGCTCGCGCAGGCTCGCAATTGCACTTTCTGCGTGGGACCTTGCCGAGGGCGAGATGCAGAGCCCCGAGGAATACCTCGCAATGCATCTGCCATTGCTCCATCAGTATCTGCATCATGGCTTGCACCCTGAATGGGAGATGAAGGTGTATGGGATCAGCGCTCAGGGTGCCGAATACGACGGAGATGGAGAGGCCGACGAACCTAGCGCTGGTGCAAAGAAGATGAGGGACTTGGAGGTTCCGTCCGAGCGCATCAATGTTGTAGACGGAGCGACCAAGTCTCACGATCTGACCGCTCCGTTGTTTTGGCTACTGGATTGAGGGCTAGTGTGCCGGTAACCATCCATCAAGCGCTTCACGGTTATTCAGAAGGTCATCGGCAGCTTGCCTGCTCGACTTCGCTTCACGCAAAGGATACCCGACTCCTACTGGTGATGAGCGACGTGGCAGGCCCTGGCGTTGCAGGCACCGGTGTCTCCTACCTAACTGGCTATCCCCTGGCGGAGTCTGGCGTTTACGCCCTGTCGATGACTTGGCCGGCGCCGGAAATGCCACGCCCTGGGTGCGTCTGGACTCATACGCTTTTGATTAGCTTTGCTGACTTGGCCGTGATGGACGTCCCTTCAGCACTTTCAGCTCTCTTTAGCCGGCCACGCAGCCAAAACGTTGGCGCCTATCATGACGCCGTGACTGTCGACTTCAGCGCGCCGTTCAGAGAGCAGCTGGATGTCAACGGGGCGAGGTGTGTGGCGCTTCTTGCCAGCGCGCTCTACGGACGGCCCAACGAGCAGATCTGGTCCCGTCGGCCGCAAGGTGTTGACGTCGACGACGCCGTGCTGCGACTTTGGGATCAGCAATGGCCGCGTCTGCGACGTTCTTTTAAGTTCTGTACGCTGACTAGCCGGGACCGCTCCTTCGACTCGCTTCAGTTTGATTTGCAACTGACATTAGGCGGAAACTCTTCCGCCCAGCTCCGGCTCGCCTCGAATCTTGAAGGTTTCGAAGCAGTTGCGATAAGCGACGAACTTTGGCTAGCCGACCTAGTCCGCGATGCGGCTCAACCAAGCAAATCGTCGCTGCGACAGATGTTGCGGGCGCTTGGCTCAGACTTGCTCGGCGGACGGGAAGCGATGAGCCCAATTTGCACCCTGCATGCGGCTCTGGAAGCCGGAAGCCCTCAGGCCCTCGGAGCGGCAGTAAGCCTTGCCACGGAAGAGCCTCCGCTGTCCTCGTCAGACCTGGCGAAGGGGGTGGTTCTTCGCGCGGTTCTGGCCAGCAAGCAGCCGCTGGAATCCACGCATGTGCTCAATTTCCTGCTTGAACACTTCGGCTTGCTGCCCTCCGCGGACGCTATTGCGAACGCTGACCGGTTTGCTCAAATGGTCTGGCAAGCTGACCCTCGAACCTTTGTCCTCAAGAGCTACGACGGGGCGGAGCCCACCCGACTGGCTCTTCGACGAGGCGGCAGCTCCATCGCCCTAGGCTCCGTCTTGAAATCGTTACCTGAGCTGGCGGACGTCGCGGAGCCTCTTCTCCATCTGTTCCCTGAGTTGGCTCGGGACCAGCGTTTCTGGGCCCAGACCCAATCTTGGCCCTCAAGCGTCGCGTCCATGGGTATCGACATTTCGGGGCCTAGCGCACTTCGCGCGATTGTCACCGGGCTGCAGGATGAGAGGGCCATTGGCTCCGCACTTCACATTGCAGGCACACCTGCAGTGCTCGCGTGCCTTGAAGACCTGCTGCATCAAGGTGTCTCGGTTCCTCAAATTCAAGGCTGGATTCGACAGTCCTGCGTCGACGTGCACGGGGTCGCCAGCTTTCTATCTCACCATGGCCGCCAATCTCGCGAGTTACTCCTGCACATAGCGGGCGCCTTGTCTCCTGATGCGGTGCCAAACGACTACGGGTACGACCCTTGGGCGCTTGCATTGGATAGCCTGCGTGCGGCGGAGGGCAAACTACCAATAGAACTGTGCGCTTACGGGTTTCGCCGAGCATTGGGCTGGCGTTCGAGGAGTGTTCAGCCGCTGCTTCGCCTTACCTTCGAGCCTCTCCACGACGCGGCGCTGATGAAGGCGATCCCGGCCGCTTCATGGAGCTTGCTCGATGGATCGCTGCCGTGGGTTTCGCACAATGAATCGTGGGACAACGGGCTCAAGCTTCGCCGCGCAGCGGCCAGGAAGTGCGTCGACTTGCCAGTAGATCCTAAAGGCTTCGTCGAGCTCGTCGGCTCGGATCAGTTGTTCTTGGGCCTAATGGATGCTGTATGGCAGTTGTGGAGCGGCGGTCGCTATCTTCGCGCTGTTAAAGACTGGCTAAACCACAACCCTGATGCCCGCTATTCGAATCAGCGCAAGCTGCTGAAGCGGTTCATAAAGGAACGTTCGTTCTTTTGACGTTCGCGGCGAGTCCATTCACGCCGATAAGCACTACCGATGATCTTTTGACCGCTTGCGGGCGTCGAGTTCCGCAAAGCGAAGGACTGCACTCGCTGCATAGCGAACGTTCCGGTCTGTCCCCATGCCTCAGGCTTTAATGCGCTGTCTCGGACATTAATGGCAAGGAACAATAGCCCAAGAGTGCCCAAGGGTGCCCATGGGGCATTTCTACGCACTCGCTGCCCGCAGGCCCTGCTCCACCGTCGGGTAGGCCAGCCGCAGACCCAGTTCGCACACCATGCGCGTGGTGTCGAGACGGCGCGATTCGCTCATGAAGCTCATCTGCATCGCCCCCAACTGCTCGGCCATCTCGCTGCGCGCGATGCGCGGCGGGCGCGGCAGGCCGTACAGGTCAGCGGCCAGGTCGAAGTAGTCGCCCATGGGCAACTGGCTTTCGTCGCTCAGGTTGTAGATGCGCTGCGGCGCGCCGCGCCACAGGGCCGCCAGGCAGGCGCGCGCCAGGTCGTCGGCGTGGATGTGGTTGGTGACCACGTCGTCCTGCGCCCGCAGCACCGGCGTGCCCCGGCGCAGGCGCGCCTCGGGCGTGCCGTTGGCACGATTGGGGGCGTAAATACCCGGCACGCGCAGCACGCTGGCACGCACCCCAGCGCGCCCAAAGCGGCGCACGCTTTGCTCGGCGTGCACGCGGCGACGGGCGCGAGCGGTCGCCGGCGCCACGGTGCGCGTCTCGGCCACCCAGGCGCCGCCGCAGTCGCCGTACACGCCACTGGTCGAGGCGTACACCAAAGTTTTGGGCAGTGTGCGCTGGCGCAAGGCGGCGAGCAGTGCTGCCGTACGCGGGTCGGTGGCACCGGCTTGCGGCGGCGGAGCCAGGTGCAGCACATGCGTGGCCACGCCCGCGAGGCGGCGCAGCGTGGCGGGGGCATCGAGGTTGCCCAGCAGCGGCTCGGCGCCCAGTGCGCGCAGCTCGGCCACGCGCTCGGCGCTCGATGTCAGCGCCAGCACGCGCAGGCGCGGGCGAGGCGAGGCATTGCCGCCTTGCGAGAGCGCGCGCAGCACGCGCACGCCCACGTCGCCGCAGCCGACGATGAGCAGCCTGGGGCGGCGAAAGCGCGCGGGCAGCGCGCCGGAGGGGTTTTGGTTTGAGGGCAAAATCGAACGGCTCTTTGCAGAACCTTGAGGATACCCAAAGCATGACCAGCGCCGCGCCCGCAGCACCACCCTTTCAGATTTCCGTGCTGCCGAGTGGCCGCGCCTTTGCAGCCGAAGCGAACGAACCCATGCTGACGGCCGCCATCCGTGCCGGTGTCGGCCTGCCTTACGGCTGCAAGGACGGCGCCTGCGGCTCCTGCAAGTGCAAGAAAATATCGGGCACCGTGGTGCACGGCGAGCACCAGGAAAAAGCCCTGAGCGCGGCGGAAGAAGCCGCCGGCTTCGTGCTCACCTGCTGCGGCGTGGCGCACAGCGACGTGGTGCTCGAATCGCGCCAGGTGACCGACGAAGGCGCTTTTCCCATCCGCAAGCTCCCGGTGCGCATTGCCGCGCTGGAGCAGCTCTCGCACGACGTGATGCGCCTGCGCCTGCAGCTGCCAGCGACCGAAGCCTTCCGCTACCACGCCGGCCAATACGTCGAATTCATTCTGCAAGGCGGTGTGCGGCGTTCGTACTCGATCGCCAACGCGCCGCACACGCAGGAGGCCGTGGGCGGCGTGGAACTGCACCTGCGCCACATGCCCGGCGGAAAATTCACCGACCATGTGTTTGCCGGCATGAAAGAGCGCGACATCCTGCGCATCGAAGGGCCGTATGGCAGCTTCTACTTGCGTGAAGACTCCGACAAACCCATCGTCCTGCTCGCGTCGGGCACCGGCTTTGCGCCCGTCAAGGCGCTGATCGAGCAATTGCAGAAAAGCGGCAGCACCCGGCCCGTGGCGCTGTACTGGGGCGGACGGCGCCCGCGCGACCTGTACATGGACGCCTGGGTGCAAGAGCGCCTGGCCGAACTGCCGCAGTTGCGCTACATCCCAGTGGTCTCCGATGCCCTGCCGGAAGACGGCTGGAGCGGCCGCACCGGCTTTGTGCACCAGGCCGTGCTCGACGACTTTGCCGACCTCTCGGGCCACCAGGTGTATGCCTGCGGCGCGCCCATCGTCGTGGACAGCGCGCGCGACGCCTATTGCGGCCAGCGGGGCCTGCCAGCGGAAGAGTTTTTCGCTGACGCGTTCACTTCGGAGGCCGACAAGCACGGCGCTTGAAAACGGCCCCTGCCGTCCCGGCGGTGGGCGCGGACAGCGTGCGCAGGGCATTTTTTGCACAATAGCGCCATGAAACTCCGCACCCTCCTCCTTGCCAGCGCCGCCGCAGCCGCGCTGTTTGCCACCGGCGCGCAGGCGCAAGACGCATCGCACCCGATTCGCCTCATCGTCCCCTACGGCCCCGGCGGCCCGGTGGACGTTACGGCACGGGTACTGGCCGAAGGCGTTAAAGATGCCCTGGGCACGGTCATCGTCGAGAACAAGCCCGGCGCGGGCGGCAACATCGGCGCCGACATCGTCGCCAAGGCCGCGCCCGACGGCAACACCATCGGCATCGCCGCCACCGCCACGCATGCCGTGAACCCCTGGCTGTTCAAACGCATGCCCTACAACGCCGCCAAGGATTTCGCTGGCATTACCCAGATGGTGCGCATCCCCAACGTGCTCGTGGTGAATGCCAACATCGCCAAGCAGCGCCATATCGCCACCCTGGCCGACCTGATTGCCTACGCCCGTGCCAACCCCGGCAAACTCAACTATGGCAGCGGCGGCAACGGCAGTGCCGGCCACCTGGCGGGCGAAATGTTCAAGCAGCAGGCGGACATCTTTGCCGTGCACATCCCCTACAACGGCGGCAAACCGGCGCAGCTTGCCCTGCTCTCGGGCCAGGTCGATTTCAACTTTGACAACCTCGCCACCGCGGCACCCAACATCCAAAGCGGCAAGCTCCTGGCATTGGCCGTGACGAGCGCCCAGGCAAGCCCTGCCCTGCCCGGTGTGCCACCCGTGGCCGACACGTTCAAAGGTTTTGAAATCGACACCTGGTGGGGCCTGGTGGCGCCCGCTGGCACACCCAAGCCTGTCCTCGACAAGCTGAACAAGGCGTTTGTCGCCGCGCTGAACGCCCCAGAAACCAAGACCCGCTTTGGCCATTTGCTGGCCGAACCTGTGCCGACCACGCCCGAGCGGTTCGACAGCTTCATGGCGGCCGAGCGCGCCAAGTACAAGACGCTGGTGAAGGCGTCGGGCGCCACGGTGGATTGACCAACAGCCGCTCCATTTTTTAGATCAAAACGGCTGCTAGCGCTTATTGGACAAGCGCTAGCAGCTATTTTTTTGGAAGCATCAGGCGCGCGCCAGCGCCTGCGCGACCTGATCCAGCCGGTCCTGCCCCCAAAACAGCTCATCGCCCACGAAAAAGCTCGGCACACCGAAGACCCCGCGCGCGATCGCCTGGCTGGTGTTGTCCTTCAGCCGGTCTTTCACCGCTTGCTGGCCGATCTGGGCCATGGCCTCTGCCGCATCGAACCCCGCCGCCGTGAGCACAGCCGCCACCTCGGCCGGGTCGCCCATATTGCGCGGCTCGCCAAACATGGCGTGGTACATCGCCTGCATATAGCGCTGGAAGGGCTCGTCGCCCTGCATCTGCATGGCGACGGCGCCGCGCATCAGCGCCAGGGTGTGGATGGGAAACGCCGGGTTGCTGGCGATCTGCAGGCCCCAGGCCTGCGCCCAGCGCGCCAGGTCAATGTCCAGATAGCGCGCCTTGGCCGGCACCTCCGCCGGGCTGGCATTGCCCGTGGCCTGAAAGATACCGCCCAGCAGCACCGGCGTATAGACGATGCGGGCGCCCTGCGCTGCTGCCACCTTGGGCAACTGGTGCCAAGCCAGGTAGCTGTAGGGGCTGCCCAGGTCGAACAGGAATTCAACGGTTTTGGTCATGGGGGTCCTTGGGTGAGATCGGGGCAGCGGGCTACCAGCGCTCCATCCAGGGGCGCAGGTCGATTTCGTGGGTCCAGGCGTCGCGCGGCTGGGCGTGCAAATGCCAGTAGTTGTCGGCAATGTGCTCGGGGTTGAGGATGCCGTCCTGGTCCTTCAGCGCATAGCGCTCGGGGAAGCTCTCGCGGATGAAATCGGTGTCGATGGCGCCGTCGACCACCACATGCGCCACATGGATGTTCTTCGGCCCCAGCTCGCGCGCCATGCTCTGCGCCAGCGCACGCAGCGCATGCTTGGCGCCGGCGAAAGCGGCAAAGTTGGCCGAGCCGCGCAGCCCCGCCGTGGCGCCCGTGAACAAAATCGTGCCGCGCCCGCGCGCCACCATGCGCCGCGCCACCTCGCGCCCGGCGAGGAAGCCGCCGAAGCAGGCCATCTCCCAAATCTTGAAGTACTTGCGCGCTGTTTCGTCCAGGATGCTGCAAGGCACGTTGGCACCGATGTTGAACACCATCACCTCGATCGGGCCGACTTCGCGCTCGATGGTGTCCACCAGCGCCACCACCTCGTCCTCCTTGCGCGCATCGGAGGCAAAGCCACGCGCCTGGCCACCCAAGCGGGTGATCTCATCGACCAACGGCACCAACTTGTCGGCGCTGCGGCGGGTGACACAGGCCACCAGGCCTTCGCGCGCAAAGCGCTTGGCGATGGCGCCACCCGTGGCGTCGCCCGCGCCCACGATGAGGGCTGCGGGGCGCAGCGGCAGTTGAGTCTCTGTGTTCATAGTGGTCTAGGTTTAAGATAACGATCGTTATCGTAACGATCGTTATGCCACACTGCAAGCGTTTTTAAGGCACCCCCATGCGCTACCCCACCACCCACAAACAAGACACCCGCGCCCGCCTGCTCAAGACCACGGGCGCGTTGGCCAAGCGCCAGGGCTTTGCCGGCACTGGCGTCGACGGCCTGATGGCTGCCGCCGGCCTGACCTCGGGCGCGTTCTATTCGCACTTTCGCTCCAAGAGCGAACTACTCGACGCCATCGTGCACAACGAATTGCAGCGCTCGGGCAAGCTGTTCCACGGCAAATCGCGCAAGCAGTTGCTGCGCATCGTCGAGGGGTATCTCAGCCCCGCCCACATCGAGCAACCAGAGACAGGGTGCGCCATCCCCGCGCTGGCGAGCGAGGTCGCGCGCGCCAACGACGCGACGCGGCTGGCGTTTGAGCAGGGCGTGGTGGCCCTCAAGGACAGCATGGTGACCGTGACGGGCAGCGAGGCCGAGGCTTGGTCGGTGGTGGCGCAGTTGGTGGGGGCTGTGGCACTGGCGCGGGCGATGCCGTCGGCGGAGGTGCGGGAGGCGTTGCTGGAGGGAGTACTGGGGAGTGTGCGGGAGCAGCTTGGGGCAGCAGATCTTTCTGGTGAAGCAACATGACAATCCGACGGGTGTCTTAGCTTGCTGGCTACCTTGGACGCCGTGTAGCAAAACGCGGGATAGAGGTGGGCATGGGCACTCGCGCTGTGCTTGGCCCATAAAGTCAATGGCGCTAGCTGGTTGCGTCCGACCGGGAAACCTTGGCGAAGGCACGCCGTCAAAAGGACGGAATTGAGTGCATCTGACGCAGCGCCCACCATTCCGGGATCGGGGTCTGAGCACGCGTTTTGCTACGCAAAATCGTGATCCGACCCCAATGCCTGCGCCGTCCAGGCTCCCACCCTTGGCAAGGGCCGGCGGCCAAAAATGCGGGCACACCCGCCGTGCACCCGCCCGTGCAGCGAGATATAGAAATATGCCGTGAAATTGGCCTCTAGCGCTTATGGGGTAAGCGCCTACAGCTATATATTTCGAAGTAATTTCAAACGAGGACATTGCCCCAATCGACCCCGCCCCACCGCTCGATGGCCTGCCCCGCCACCCCCGCCAGCCACTCCGGCGCCACCCGCTCCGGCGCGAGTTCCGCCAGGGGCAGCAGCACGAAGGCGCGTTCGTGCAGGCGCGGGTGCGGCAAGGTGAGCCCAGCGCTCTCCAGGCGCACATCGCCGTAGAACAGGATGTCCAGGTCCAGCGTGCGCGGCGCGTTGCGGTAGGGGCGCTCGCGGCCCGCTGCCTGCTCCAGCGTTTGCAGGGCTTCCAGCAAGGCCTGGGGCGTGAGGAAGGTGCTGACTTCCGCGACGGCGTTCAAGTAGTCCGGCCCACCCGCATCCACCGGGGCACTGCGGTAGAGCGAGGACACGCGCAGCACGCGCGTACCGGGCAAAGCGCCAATGCCTGTAAGGGCGCTGCGCAGTGCGGCGGCGCGCTCACCGAGATTGGCGCCAAGGCCAATCCAGGCGGTGGTTTGCACTGTCACGGCAAGCCGAAATCATTCGTCGCCGTGGGGCGCCGCGCCGCCGTGCGGCTGGCCCGCCGGCGCTTCCCCGCCACCACCCGTGGGCTTGCGGCGGCGGCGGCGGCGCTTCTTGGGCGCGCCGGTTTCGGCGCCTTCGGCGTGCTCGGCCAATTCTGGCAAGACATCGCCGCTGCCAGCCGGAGCGGCCGCCGCTTCGCGCGGGACGCGCCGCGCTGCGGGCGCTGCGGAACGGGTACGGGGCTTTTGCTCTTCCCGTGCCTGCTCCATGAGATCTTCACGGCGGAATTCGTCGGCGGTGCTGTACTCCTGCCACCAGCTGGCCAGGGCTTCGTCCACCTCGCCGATGTCGGCGCGCAGGCGCATGAAGTCGAAGCCGGCGCGAAAGCGCAGTTGCGCCACCATGCTTTCGGGCACGCGGCCGGTGCGCTTTTCGAAGCGCGGCTGCATGACCCAGATTTCGCGCATGTCGGCGGCGAGCTTGCCGCGGCCGGAGACATCGCCGATGCGGCGCTCGAACACGCCATCAATAGCGTCCTGCAAGGCCGGTAGCGCGTGTTCGCCCTTGGCCAGGTGCCGCTCCCAGCCCGATTTGACGTCCTGCCACAGCACGCAGGCCAGCAGAAAGCTGGGCGCCACGGGTTTGCCTTCCTTGACGCGGCGGTCGGTGTCGGTCAGGGCCGCCAGGACGAAGGGCGTATCGGCGCGCTCGACCACCACGTCCAGCAGCGGGTAGATGCCCTTGGCCAGGCCCAGCTTCTTGAGCTGCTCGATGGTGGCGATGGCGTGCCCCGTCTGCAGGAGCTTGAGCATCTCGTCGAACATGCGGCTTTGCGGCACGTCGGCAAGCAGTTGCTGCGATTGCACCAACGGCGCAGCGGTCTTGGGTTCGAGCGTGAAGCCCAAGGCGGCCAGCTTGGCCACAAAGCGCACGGCACGGATGATGCGCACCGGGTCTTCGCGGTAGCGCGTGGCCGGGTCGCCGATCATGCGCAGCGTTTTCTTCTTGGCGTCCTCGATGCCGTGGTGGTAGTCGACCACGATCTGGCTTTCGGGGTCGTAGTACATCGCGTTCAGGGTGAAGTCGCGCCGTGTGGCGTCTTCGTCCTGCGGGCCCCAGACGTTGTCGCGCAGTACGCGGCCCGTCGAATCCACCGCGTGCTGCATGCCTGCCAGGGCGGCGCGCGAGGTTTTCTCATTGCCGGCGACCTGCTCGGCCGCCGCGTTGTCGAGGTAGGCGCGGAAGGTGGAGACCTCGATCACCTCGTTCTCGCGCCCGCGCCCGTGCACCACATGCACGATGCGAAAGCGACGTCCGATGATGAAGGCGCGGCGGAACAGGCCTTTGACCTGTTCGGGCGTGGCGTTGGTGGCGACGTCGAAATCCTTGGGTTTGAGACCCAACAACATATCGCGCACCGCGCCGCCGACGATGTAGGCCTCGAAACCGGCCTGCTGCAGCGTGCGCACCACGTCGATGGCGCGGCGGTCCACGCGCGCCGGGTCGATGCCGTGCACCGAGGCGGGCACCTCGACGCGCTTGCCGTAGGGGTGTGCCGGGCGCTTGCGCGCGCCGGAGCCGGCCTTGGAGAGCAGCTTGTCGATGAAATTCTTGATCATGGTTTTAGGGGACTTTTCAGCCCTGGGGAAACAGGTCCAGGATGCGCCAGCCGCGCTGCGCCGCAAGGGCGCGCAGGCGCGCGTCGGGGTTGGTGGCGATGGGTACGTTCACGCGCTCGAGCAGCGGCAGGTCGTTGGTGGAATCGCTGTAGAAGGTGCTGTGCACCGCGTCCCACGAGAGGTCCCGCGCCGCCAGCCATTGTTCCATGCGCCGCACCTTGCCCTCTCGCATCGAGGGAACGCCGCGAATCTCGCCGGTGAACCAGCCACCCGCATCGCGTTCGAGCTCTACGGCCAGCAGGTGCGGCACGCCGAGCAACTGGGCAATCGGGCGGGTGACGAATTCATTGGTCGCGGTAATGATGATGGGCGTGTCGCCGGCGTCCCGGTGGGCACGAATCAGGTCGAGCGCTGCCGGGCGAATCGCCGGCTGCACGACTTCGCGCAGGAACTGCGCATGCGCCTCGGCGGCCGCCTCGGCCCCGCGCAGGCGCAGCGCTTCGGTGGCAAAGCGTACGTAATCGTGCACGTCGAGCGTGCCGGCCTGGTAGTGGGCGTAAAACTCGGCGTTGCGGCGGCCGAACTCTGCCGGGTCGGTCCAGCCGATGCGCTGGGTGAATTCGCCCCACTCGTAATCCGAGTCGATGGGCAGCAGCGTGTGGTCGAGGTCGAACAGGGCCAACCGGGGTTTCTCGGATGCAATGGCAGACACGGGTGCAGTCATTTATTCAGAATCCAGCATGTCCTTGAGCAGCGGCACCGTGATGGCGCGCTGCTTGCGCAAGGCGTGGCGGTCGAGGCGGTCGAGCAATTGCATGAGGCTGCCCAGGTCACGCGAGAAGCGGCTGAGCATGAAATCCATCACCTCGTCGCCCAGAAACAGCCCACGCGCGTCGGCATGCTGGCGCAGCACGGAGCGGCGCTCGGTCTCGCCCAGCAGTTGCAACTGAAAGACATGGCCCCAGCCAAGGCGCGTGCGCAGGTCGTCGCGCAGTGGCAGGTCGGCAGGCGGCACGCTGCCAGCGGCCAGCACCCAGCGCGGCGCGCCGGTGGCGGGGCTCAGCGCGTTGACAAACCAATTGAATGCGGCCGCCTGTTGGCCCGTGCTGTAGAGCTGTACATCGTCGAGCAGCACGGCGTGCCAGCGCTCGTCAAAGGCGGGCGGGCGATCGGTCGTGGCATCGCACCAGCCACACAGCACACTCTGCTCGCGCAGCGCCTCGCGCACCGCACGCAGCAAATGGGTCTTGCCGGTGCCGGCTTCGCCCCACAGGTAGGTGGGCACGGGCGAGCGGGCACTGCCGCCCTCGACGGCCATGCGCAGATGCTGCAAGGCGGCGGCGTTCGGTCCGCTGAAAAAGCTGCCCAGCGTGGGCAGCGGCGCCAAACCAATGTCAAGCGCCAGCTGCTTCATGCAGAGCAGCCGCTGCGCACGGCACGCCGCTGGCCGCGCCGGGACGGCGCCCAGGCGAGAACAGAAGGATGGAAGCGAGAGAGGCTAAATTTCACAAAAAAGGAGGTTGAAGCACGCTGCAGCGTCTTGCGGCTGCGCATCTGCGCGCCTGCGTGGACGCCGAGGACCCAAGGTGATCGTGCGTACCGCAAAAACGTACATTTTAGTGTGCCGTGGGGCCGATGGTCCCCGAGCGCTCAGGCCTCAAGGGAGCTGGTCGCCTAAAATCTGCCTTATTGCGCGCCACGCGCGCCCCTCTTTGCAGCCACCAGCCCTTTCCCATGAGTTCTTCCACCCCTTCCGATACCAGCTCGCCCATTTCCTACAAGGACGCGGGGGTGGACATCGTCGCCGGCGACGCGCTGGTGGACCGCATCAAGCCGCTGGCCAAGAAAACCATGCGGGACGGCGTGCTCGCCGGTATCGGCGGCTTCGGCGCCCTGTTCGAGGTGCCCAAGCGCTACCAGGAGCCGGTGCTGGTCTCGGGCACCGACGGCGTGGGCACCAAGCTCAAGCTGGCGTTTGAATGGAACATGCACGACACCGTGGGCATCGACCTGGTGGCCATGAGCGTCAACGACGTGCTGGTGCAAGGCGCCGAGCCTTTGTTCTTCCTTGACTACTTCGCCTGCGGCAAGCTGGATGTGGACACCGCCGCCGCCGTGGTGGGCGGCATTGCCCGCGGCTGCGAGCTCTCGGGCTGCGCGCTGATCGGCGGCGAAACCGCTGAAATGCCCGGCATGTACCCAGCCGGCGAGTACGACCTGGCCGGTTTTGCCGTCGGCGCGGTGGAAAAATCCAAAATCCTCAACGGCTCCAGCGTGCAAGCGGGCGACGTGGTGCTGGGCCTGGTGTCCAGCGGCGTGCATTCCAACGGTTTCAGCCTGGTGCGCAAGTGCATTGCGCGCGCGGAAGAGGCCGGCAAAGTGCCCGCCACCCTCGACGGAAAACCGTTTCGCGCTGCGCTGATGGAACCCACGCGCCTGTACGTCAAGCCGGTGCTGGCGGCACTCGCCGCGCACCCGGTCGCGGACGGCGGCAGCCGCGGCATCAAGGCGCTGGCGCACATCACCGGCGGCGGCTTGTTGGAGAACATTCCCCGCGTGCTGCCGGACGACCTGGCCGTGCACCTTAAGCCAGGCAGTTGGCCGCAAACCGAGCTGTTTGCCTGGCTGCAGGCCACGGCGGCCATTTCCGACGAGGAAATGAACCGCACCTTCAACAACGGCATCGGCATGGTGCTGGTCGTCGCGCCGCAAGACGCTCAGGCCGTCACCAGCTTGCTGGCCGGCGCCGGCGAGGCGGTACACCGCCTGGGCCAGATTGCGCCGCGCGGCGACGGCGCGGCTGTCGTCGTGGCGTGAGCAAGACCCCGCCCGCTTCGCCGGCGCCGCTGCGCCACCCGCTGCGTGTGCCTGGGCAGGTGCCGCTGCCGCGCGGCGTAGCGCTGGCCAGCTACCTGTTGGTGGCTGGCGGCTTGCTGCTCGTCATGCGGCACGGGCTGTTGCCAGGGCTGCTGTGCCTGTGCCTGGCGTTCATTGCCACGCGGGCGCTCACGCGCTGGCTGGTGCCGCTGTGGCCCGGCGCTGCCGCCTCGCCAGCACCGGCGCGCGGCGCCCAGATCGTGGCGGCAACGCTCGTCGTGCTGCTGCCTGTGGGGCTGCTGGCGTTTGCCGTGACGCATTCGCGCGGCTACGTGGTCGAAGCGCCGCTGCAGTACCGCGAATTGCTCGACTACATGGCGCGCACCGTGCTGGAGCTGCGCGTCAAGCTCCCGCCCGACGTGGCGGCCCATTTGCCCGACGGCGCCGACGCCATCCAGCGCACCATTGCCAGCTACCTGGCGGCCAAGGCCGGCGCGCTCGCCATGGCGGGGCGCGCCTGGCTGGGCGGCCTGCTCTATGCCTACGTGGGGCTGCTGATCGGCGCACTTGCCGCCGTGCGCACCGTCGCCCCCAGAAGCGGCCCACTGGCGCTGGCACTGGCCAAGCGCCTGCGGGTGTTTGCCGAGGCGTTCCGCCAGATCGTCGCGGCACAGATCTGGATTGCCGCCTTCAACACCACGCTCACCGCCATTTTTCTGCTGTTCCTGATGCCGCTGTGGGGCGAGCGCCTGCCCTACACGCCGGCACTGATCACCCTGACCTTCGTGGCCGGGCTGGTGCCCATCGTCGGCAACCTGCTGTGCAACAGCGTCATCACCATCGTGGCCCTCTCCGTCTCGCCCCAGGCTGCCGCCGCCTGCCTGGCGTTTCTGGTGCTGATCCACAAGGCCGAATATGTGATCAACGCCCGTGTGGTCGGCCAACGCACGCAAATCGGCGTCTGGGAGCTGCTCACGGTGATGTTCGTTGCCGAAGCCGTCTTCGGCCCGGCAGGTCTGGTGGCGGCGCCGCTGTTCTATGCCTACCTGAAGAAAGAGCTGGCGGCGGCGGCTCTGGTGTAGCCGCCCCTTCGGACTGCGTAGAAAATAGTCTGAAATTGATCGGAAAATGTCCGGGTAGACAATAGCGCCCAGGGGCTAGCGCAGGCACCATAAGCGCTGCAATCTTCACCAGCCCAAGGACATTGTCATGAAAACCTGTCTTATTGTGATCGACGCACAAGAGTCGTTTCGCCACCGCCCCTATTTCACGGACGCCGACATGCCGGCCTACCTGCAGGCACAGAACGCACTGATTGCGGGCGCTGGCGCGCTGGGCCTGCCCATCGTGCGCGTGCTGCACAGCGACGGCCCGCCGAGCGCCGACAACCCGTTCGCGCAAGCCTCCGGCCTGGTGCGCCCGCTCGATGGGCTGGCCGACTTCACCGCCGCCGCCAGCTTCACCAAGTCGCGCCACAGCGCGCTGGTGGGCACGGGCCTGGACGTGTGGCTGACGCAAAACGGCATCGGCCGCCTGATCGTCAGCGGCATTCGCACCGAGCAGTGCTGCGAGACCACCACGCGCCACGCCAGCGATCTGGGCTGGCAGGTCGATTTCGTGCCCGACGCCACGCTCACCTGGGACATGGTCCAGCCCGATGGCCAGCCGCTCACGGCCCGCGACATCAAGGCGCGCACGGCGACCGTGCTCACCGGGCGCTTTGCACGCATCTGCACGGTGGACGAAGCCCTCTCCCACGCCCGTACGCACGCCCTGCCATGAAACCCCCGGCCCCGGCGCCTGTTCACGTCTGGTTTGCGCTGCTGCCCGGCAGCCTGGCGCTGGACTGGGCCGGGCCGGCCGAGGCCCTGCGCTCGGCCAATGCGCAATTGGTGGCCGCCGGCCAGGCCGAGCGCTTCGTGCTGCACTTTGCCGCCCCCTCGCCAGTGGTGGCCAGTTCGGTCGGTGTGCAGCTCGCCGGGCTCGTGCCCTTGCCGGGCGAACTGCCGGCGCCCTCGTGGGTCATCGTCGTCGGGATGGCGGGCGGCGACATCGATGTCTCTGGCGACGACGCGCAGCAGCTGCTGCACTGGCTGCGCGGCCTGCGCTTGCGCCAGGGCCAGCTCGAACTGCTCACCGTCTGCGCCGGCGCCGTGCTGGCGGCCCACGCCGGGCTGCTCGCCGGGCGCCGCGCCACCACACACCACCAGCACCTGGAGGAACTCGCCCGAACCGAGCCGCGCTGCGACGTGGTCGCCAACCGGGTGTTCGTGGCCGATGGCGCGCTCTACAGCAGCGCTGGCGTCAGTACGGGCATGGACCTGGTGCTGCACCGCATCGCCCAGATCTGCGGCCCGGCCGTCGCGGCGCAGGTGGCGCAAACGCTGGTGCTGGCACTGCGGCGCGGGCCGGACGACCCGCAGATTTCACCCTTCATGGCCAACCGCAACCATTTGCACGCCGGCGTGCACCGGGTGCAGGACGCGGTGTGCGCCGCGCCGCAGGCCAGCTGGAGCGTGCCGGCGATGGCGGACGTCGCCCACACCTCGCCGCGCCACCTGACGCGCTTGTTCCTTGAACACGCCGAGATTGCCCCGCTGGCCTGGCTGCGCCGCATCCGGCTGGCACGGGCGGAGGCGCTTTTGCACGCCGGCCAGAACGTCACACAAGCCGCCGAAGGCGCCGGGTTTGCGTCAGACACCCAATTGCGCCGCGCCTGGCGCCAGTTCGGCCGACCGGGGTCGCCGGCACACCCGCCGGCCAGCTCGGCCGCATGATCCAGAGATTTCTATAATTTTGATAGCTAGATAGGCTTACGGGCATTGCGGTAAAGGCCAATTTATCTGCTATTTGTCAACGAACTGGCGCGCCATGAAGGCCCAGATCAGCGCCGTGGCATCCGGCCCGCTGGGGTCGCTGTAGGCGGCGCTCGCGGTGCCGCCGCTCCAGGCATGGCCGAGGCCCTCGATCTCGCGCAGCACCACTTGCACTTTGCCGCGTGCACGCCACTCGGTCACGCGCATGGCGCGCCGGGCACCGCGCTGCTGCACGCGCACGGGACCTGGCTGCGCGCCCAGTGCGTGTGCCCACCAGGCGGCGGTGCGGCGCGCGCTCTGCAGCGCCACCACGCCGTCGGCGTCACCGTGCAAAAGCAGCAGCGGCGGCGGCGCGATGGCGGCAGATCCGGCGTCGGCAGCGGCCAACCCCTGCGGCTCGCGTTCACCCCGCATCGCCGCCAACGCCGTGGCGGTGGACTCTGCGCTGCCGGGCGGCGCACCGGAATGCATCGCCACCGCACAAAAGCGCTGCGGCGCCAGCAGTGCCATCTGCCCCGCCATGCTGGCGCCCGCCGAGAGCCCGGCAACGCCAATGCGCGCCGGATGCACCGGGTGGCGCTGCGCCACCTGGTCGATAGCGGCAAGCAGCGTCGCCGCCTCGGCGTCGGCCCGGCCATTGCGGCGTGCGAACCAGTTCCAGCAGCCCTGGACGTTCGCCATCCGCTCCTGCTCGGGGTAGAGCACCAGAAAGCGCTCGCGCGCCGCGCGCTGGTTCATGCGCGTGCTGGCGGCAAAGCCGTGGGCCGTTTGCCCGCAGCCGTGCAGCATCACCAACAGCGGAAGGCGCGTGCGGCTGGTACGGCTGACACCCGGCGGCACGTAAAGCTGGTAGCGCCGCGCGCCCGCCGGGCCGGGCGCGATGCCGGCAAGCCACTGGCCCAGCGCTGGTTTTGTGCTGATCGCGCGGACGGTTTTGCGCGCTGGCTGGCGCGCTCGAAGCGCCAGCGGCCCGGCAGGCGCCGACACGCGCTTGGGGCGACGCTTGGTTTTTGCCGCAGGCAGCGTTTGCAGGGCGCGCGCCATCGCGCGCAGGTTGCGCTGGTAGGCGCGCGTGAACGCTCCCAGCAAGGGCATCTTGGGGCGACGGGCCATCAATCTCCAGACAAAGCCATGGTGCGGTGGGTGGGTGGACGGGGTCAGCCGGCCATCTCGGCGCGAGCAGGTGGCGAATGGGGCTACCGTATGGCGCGGCGCAGCGTCTGCAGCCGGTCGGCCAGAATTTCAGTGTTGTCGTCGCCGCGCACATGGTGCAGATAGGTTTCCAGGTCTGCCACCGCCAAGGCTGCATGGCCGCACTCAGCATGCGCCAGGCCCCGGTCGCGCACCTCGTCCCAGGCGGCGGGCAGCAGCAGCACCAGCCGCTCCTGCACCGCCAGCAGGCGCTGCCAGTCGCTGCCCGCGCGGTGCACTTCCTTCAGGTTGCGCAGCATGCGCGCGATGATCTCGCGCGGCTGCGCTGCCTGCAGGTACAAGCCCAGGGGGGGTTCGGCGCCGTCCGGCAGGCCGCCGGGCTGAAACGGCGCCAGGCGCTCAAGCAGCTCCTCGCGCGAGAGCGATTCGCCAGTGAACGGGTCGATCAGCACCTGCCCGCGCGGCAGCAGCGCCTTGACCATGAAGTGGCCGGGAAAGGCCACGCCGCGCACGTGCAGGCCCAGGCTCTGCGCCAACTCCAGCCAGAGCACGGCCAGGCTGATGGGAATGCCCCGGCGCGTACGCAGCACGCTGTTGAGGTAGCTGTTCTCGGCGTCGTAGTAGTCGTTGACGTTGCCAGCAAAGCGCAGGTCGACAAAGAACAACTGGTTCAGCGCACGCAGGCGCTCCAGGGCCGGTGCATCGCGCGCCACGGTGCGCGCCAGCCGCGCCGCCAGTTGATCGACTTCGTCCAGCAGAGCCTGGACATCCAGCCCGGGGTACGCGTCCATGGCGAGGCTGGCGGCTGTCTCCAACAGGGGAAACTGCGCATCGCTTTGCACCAGCGAGGCGAAGTATTCCAACGGGGTGGGAAGTTCAAGGCTCAGGGGCATGCCGATATCCTAGCGGTTGGCCGCCAACGCTGCACGCAGGTCAGTGCCGCACAAGCGCGCCCACCCGCAGCCCGGCGAGCCACAGCACACCGAAGTACAGCAGCGCTGCCGCCGCCATACAGGCAGCGAGCAGCGCCGCGCGTACGCCGTGCGCATCGCCCATGGCAATCCAGGAAAAGTGCGTGCTGAACCACGACAGCAGCGCCCCAAGCAGCAGGCTGGCCGCAAGCACCTGCGCACCCAGAAGCCGCCAGCCAGGTTCCGGCCGAAAGCTGCCGCGCCGCAGCAGACCCAGCAGCAGCCACCCCGCATTGACCAGTGCACCCAGACCAATCGACAGCGCCAGGCCCGCGTGCGCCATGCGCGGCACCAGCACCACATTGAGCAACTGGGTAATGACCAGCACGGCAATGCCAATCTTCACCGGTGTGCGCACGTCCTGGCTGGCGTAGTAGCCGGGCGCCAGCACCTTGATCGCCACCAGCCCCAGCAGGCCGGCGCCGTAGCCTGAGAGCGCCACGGCAATCTGCACCACGTCGTCAGCTTTCAGTGCGCCGTGGTGGAACAAGGTGGCGACCAGCGGCGTGGCAAAGGTCAGCAGTGCCACGGCGCTGGGCACGGCCAGCAGCACGACGATGCGCAGGCCCCAGTCGAGCATGGACGAATAGCGCGCCGTATCGCCCGCAGCGCGCGCGGCGGTGAGCTGCGGCGTCAGCACCACGCCCAGCGCCACGCCCAGCAGCGCGGTGGGAAACTCCATCAAGCGGTCGGCATAGAACAGCCAGGTGACGCTGCCCGGCGCCAGGTACGAGGCAATCTGCGTATTGATGAGCAGCGAAAGCTGTGCCACGCCGACACCCAGGAGAATGGGAGCCATCAATTGCAGCACCCGGCGCACGCCGGGGTCGCGCGCCGCGTCGCGCAGCTGCGCCCAGTGCATGCCAATGCGCGGCAGCAGATCGAGCCGCAGCAACGCCGGTATTTGCACGCCCAACTGCAACGCCCCGCCCAGCACCACACCACCGGCCATCGCATAGATGGGCTCAATGCCCCAGCGGCGAAACAATGGTGCGCCGAACCAGGCGGCGCCGATCATGGCGATATTGAGCAGCACCGGCGAGACGGCTGGCACGGCAAAGTGCTTCCAGGTGTTCAGAATGCCGGCCGACAGCGCCACCAGCGACATGAAGCCGATGTAGGGAAACATCCAGCGCGTCATGACCACCGCAGCGGCGTACCCCTCGGGGCTCTGGCGCAGGCCGCTGGCCAGCGCCCACACCAGCAGCGGCGCCCCGAACACACCGAGCATGCAGGTGACCAACAGCGCCCAGAACAGCACCGTGGCGACGCTGGCAATCAGCACACGGGTGGTCGCATCGCCCTGCTGCGCGCGCGTTGTCGCCAGCACCGGCACAAACGCCTGGCTGAAAGCGCCTTCGGCAAACAATCGCCGGAACAGGTTGGGGATACGAAAGGCGACGTTGAAGGCGTCGGTCAGCGCATTGGCGCCGAAAATGGACGCCATGAGCAGGTCACGCACCAAGCCCGTGACGCGGGACGCCAGGGTAAGCAACGAAACGGTGGAGGCGGATTTGAGCAGAGACACAGGCTGCGAAGTGTATGCGCTGGCTCTGGCTGGAGCGTGGAAACAGCTGGTAAAACGCCCGCAGGCTATAATGGCTGGCTTCGCTGGCAACATCCTCAGACCCTAGGAATATTTACCATGGCATCCACCAAGCCCAAGAAAAAGAACCCGCGCCTCGCGTCGGGCCGCAAACGCGTCCGTCAAGGCACCAAACTCAACGCAGCCAACACCTCGCTGCGCTCCAAATACCGCACGGCGGTCAAGAACGTTGAAAAAGCCGTTCTCGCCGGCGACAAGGTCAAGGCCACCGAACTCTTTGGCAAGATGCAGGCTGTGGTCGACACCATTGCCGACAAGGGCATCTTCCACAAGAACAAGGCCGCTCGCGACAAGAGCCGCCTGTCCACCAAGGTGAAAGCCTTGGCACTGGCCGCCTGACCCTCTTCAGGCAAACAGCCCGGGTGGCCCAGCCGCCCGCCGTTTGACACGGGTGCGCTGCCAGCAAAGCAAAAAAGCCGTCGCAAGACGGCTTTTTTGTTGGGTGAAACCCAAGCGCGCGACGCGCGCCTTTGCTGGCACCCTGCTGCTTTGGGGACAGACCTGACGCGGCGAGAGCCGTGGCAGCTCTGTCCTCAACACTTCAATGGATGTTTGCGCGCAGCGCGCCTTTGCTGGCACCCCGCTGCTTTGGGGGCAGGCCTGGCACAAGCCGTGGCAGCTCTGCCTTCTGCCTCTCAAGGGATGCTCAGCGCTTCTTCTCCACCGGCATATCCGGCAGCAAACACGCCTCTGCCACCTGCAACTCGTTGTCGCGCGCGAAGTGCATGACGAAATCCCAGGCCATGGGCTCGTAATCGCGCAGCTTCTCGTTCACCACCACGCATTTGATGCCATTGATGACCTTGGGAATACACCAGGGTGAATAGCTCAAGTGGCTTCCAGGCTGTACGCCACCTGGCCGAAAACTGCTCATCACGCCAGCCAGGCGCTCGGCCCAATCGCTCGGACGGAAAGTCTTGCCAGCAGACGTGATGCCCTGGATGAAAACTTCTTTGGAGGACGGTATGGCCATCGGCAGGAGAGTGGTTCAATCGGCAGCAAAATACTTGCTGCGCCGCAGCAGGAATTCTAACTCTTATATAAGAGCTGGCCTACCTTTTTCAGGCACGCGCTGGCCATCAGCCCAAAACATGGCATTACTGTGATGCGCAATCGTCAACAGGTCAGCGCCGCATCCGCCCTAGAATCGCCTCTCGATTTTGCGCGCCACCCTGGCGCCATGCCTGCCCTGGAGAACCCCGCATGACTGCATTGATTGAGGCTGCCTCGCCCCACGTGATGAACACCTATGGCCGCGTGCCGATCGCGCTGGAGCGCGGCCAGGGCTGCCGCGTGTGGGACGTGAACGGCAAGGAATACCTCGACGCCTTGGCCGGCATTGCCGTCAACACGCTGGGCCACAACCATCCGCAACTCGTGCCGGCGCTGTGCGACCAGATCGGCAAGCTGATCCACACCTCCAACTATTACCACATCCCTGGCCAGGAGCAGCTGGCCGCCAAGCTGGTGCAGCTCTCGGGCATGAGCAAGGTGTTTTTCTGCAATTCAGGGCTGGAGGCCAACGAGGCCGCGCTCAAGATTGCCCGCAAGTACGGGGTAGACCGAGGCATCGCCAAGCCGCAGATCGTCGTGTACGAGAAGGCCTTCCATGGCCGCTCGATTGCCACCATGTCGGCCACCGGCAACCCGAAGATCCACAGCGGCTTCGGCCCACTGGTCGAGGGTTTCATCCGCGTGCCAATCAACGATATCGCCGCCATCAAGGCCGCGACCGAAGGCAACCCGAATGTCGTCGCCGTGTTCTTCGAGACGATTCAGGGCGAAGGCGGCGTACACCCCATGCGCGTGGAATATCTGCAGCAGTTGCGCCAGTTGTGCGATGAGCGCGAGTGGCTGATGATGATCGACGAAGTGCAGTGCGGCATGGGCCGCACCGGCAAGTGGTTTGCCCACCAATGGGCCGGTATCGTGCCCGACGTGATGCCGCTGGCCAAAGGCCTGGGCTCGGGCGTGCCCATCGGCGCCGTGGTCACCGGCCCGAAGGCGGCCGACGTGCTGCAACCGGGCAACCATGGCACCACTTTTGGCGGCAACCCGCTGGCCATGCGCGCGGGCAACGAGACCATTCGCATCATGGAAGAAGATGGTCTGCTGGCCAACGCAGCCGGTGTGGGGGCCCACTTGATGGCAGCGCTGCAGCGCGAGCTGGGGAGCTTGCCGGGTGTGAAGGAGATTCGCGGCCAGGGCCTGATGATCGGCGTCGAGCTGGCCAAGCCCTGTGGCGCATTGGTAGCGCGTGCCGCCGACGCCGGGCTGCTGATCAGCGTGACGGCGGAGAAGGTGATCCGCATCGTGCCAGCGCTTATCCTCACTCCCGACGAAGCCGACGAAATCGCCACCCGGCTTGCCCCGCTGGTGCAAGCCCTGCTGGCCGAATGAAGCGCACTGCGCCTGATGCCATGAAACACTATCTCCAATTCAACGACCTGGACGCCAACGAGTACGCGTACCTCTTCGAGCGCGCCGCGCTGATCAAGAAGAAATTCAAGTCCTACGAAAAGCACCACCCACTGGTGGACCGCACGCTGGCCATGATTTTCGAAAAGGCCAGCACGCGCACCCGTGTAAGCTTCGAAGCCGGCATGTACCAGATGGGTGGCAGCGTCGTGCACCTGACCACCGGCGACAGCCAGCTCGGCCGCGCCGAGCCCATTGAGGACAGCGCCAAGGTCATCAGCCGCATGGTCGACCTGGTGATGATCCGCACCTTTGAGCAGACCAAGATCGAGCGCTTTGCCGAACATTCGCGTGTACCCGTCATCAACGGCCTGACCAACGAGTTCCACCCCTGCCAGATCCTGGCCGACATCTTCACCTTTCTTGAGCACCGCGGCACGAATTCGGAAGGCAAGCCCGACCTGGCTTGCCTGGCCGGCAAGACGGTGGCCTGGGTAGGCGACGGGAACAACATGGCCAACACCTGGCTGCAGGCCGCCGAGTTGCTGGGCTTCAAAGTCCATGTCAGCACTCCACGTGGCTATGAAGTCGATGAGAAATTGGCCGTTGGCGCAGGTGGAGCAAGCGCTGACAGCTATCAATTTTTTAGCAACCCATTGGATGCTTGCCGGGGCGTCGACTTGGTCACCACCGATGTCTGGACCAGCATGGGCTACGAGGCCGAGAACGAAACCCGCAGAAAAGCCTTTGCCGACTGGTGCGTGGACGAAGACATGATGGCCGCCGCCCGCCCCGACGCCCTGTTCATGCACTGCCTGCCCGCCCACCGCGGCGAGGAAGTCACCGCCGAAGTCATAGACGGCCCCCAATCCGTCGTCTGGGACGAGGCAGAAAACAGGATGCACGTGCAGAAGGCACTCATGGAGTACCTTCTGCTCGGTCGGATTGCATGAAATGCAAGCCGATGGCGCGCCAGCGCTAGCAGCCTGTTTCGGCGCAGGCTCCTATCCGCGCAGCAGATGTGAAGCAGCCGCAGGCTGTGTGCCGAAGCCCAAATCGCCCCGTCCGGAAATTAATTGGAATCTGACCCCAATTCTTTGCACCCTTGCCTGAGCTGCGGTGCCTGCTGCGCTGGCTTTCGGGTGGACTTCGCCGTGCAGGAGCGCAGCGACCAGGGCGGCTGCGTGCCCGAGGGGCTGACGGTGGAGGTCACCAGCACCATCAGCCGCATGCGTGGCACCGACCACGCGCTGCCCCGCTGTGCTGCGCTGACAGGCGTGGTGGGAAAGCACGCCGCCTGCGGCATTTACGAATGGCGGCCGTCGCCCTGCCGGGAATTTGCCGCCGGCTCCGAGGCCTGCGAGCGCGCGCGGCTGCGGCGCGGCCTGGCGCCCTATCCCTGGTGAGCCATACGGGCGCCTGCGGACCGCAGCGCCAGCTCAGTCAAGGGTAAGAATGGTGCAACCTGTGGTCTTGCGCGCTTCCAGGTCGCGGTGCGCCTGCTGTACCTCACGCAGCGGGTAGCGCTGGTCGATGTGGATCTTGACCTGGCCACTTTCCACCACGGCAAACAGATCGTCGGCCATGGCCTGCGTGGCTTCGCGCGTGGCCATGTGCACAAACAGCGTCTGGCGCGTGACATACAGGCCGCCACGCGCGCCCAATGACGCGGGCGCGAACGGCGGCACCGGGCCGGAGGCATTGCCAAAGCTTGCCATCAGGCCAAAGGGGCGCAGGCAGTCGAGCGACTTTTCCCAGGTGTCCTTGCCCACCGAGTCGTACACCACCTTCACGCCCTTGCCGCCGGTGATCTCTTTGACGCGTGCGGCGAAGTCCTCGGTGCGGTAGTTGATGGCGTGCGCCGCGCCATTGGCAAGCGCCAGCTGGCACTTGGCATCAGACCCGGCCGTGGCAATCAGCTCCAGACCGAGCGCACGGGCCCACTGGCAGGCAATCAGGCCAACACCCCCCGCAGCGGCGTGGAACAGCACGGCGTCGCCACGGTGCAGGCCTTCTACCGGCAAGGTTTTCTTGAGCAGGTACTGCGCCGTCATGCCCTTGAGCATCATCGCGGCACCGGTCTCGAAGCTGATCGCGTCGGGCAGGCGGCAGACGCAACGCGCCGGCATCACGCGCTCGGTGCTGTAGCTGCCGGGCGGGTTGCTGGCATAGGCAGCGCGGTCGCCCACACGCAGGTGCGTCACGCCCTCGCCCACCGCCTCAATGACGCCTGAGGCTTCCATACCCAGCGTGAGCGGCATGGCGTTGGGGTACAGGCCGGTGCGCTGGTAGACGTCGATGAAGTTCAGGCCAATGGCGCGGTGGCTGATGCGCACTTCGCCCGGCCCAGGGTCGCCCACCTGGATGTCGACCAACTGCATTTCTTCCGGGCCGCCGTTCTGGCGAATCTGTATGGCAAGGCTCATGGTGTCTCCTGAAGGGGGCTCAAAACCTTGAATCGTGCCATGTTTGCACGCGCTCTGCTGGGCGCCGCTACAGTGGCGGCATGCAAGAAAAACTCAGTGCCCGCACGGCCGTGCTTTTGGGCATTCCGCCACTGCTGTGGGCGGGCAATGCCGTGGTGGGCCGGGTGGTGCACGACATGGTGCCGCCGCTGACCCTCAACTTTCTGCGCTGGCTGCTGGCCTTCCTCATTCTGCTGCCGCTGGCACACGGCGTGCTGCGGCGTGGCAGCGGCTTGTGGCCGCACTGGCGGCGCTACGCCTTGCTGGGCCTGCTGGGCATCGGGCTCTACAACGCGTTGCAATACCAGGCGCTGCAGACCTCCATGCCGATCAACGTGACCTTGGTGGGCTCCAGCATGCCGGTGTGGATGCTTGCCGTAGGGGCGCTGTTCTTTGGTGCGCGCATCACCTCACAACAGTTGCTGGGCGCAGCGTTCTCGATGGCGGGCGTCCTCACGGTGCTCAGCCGGGGGCAGTGGAGTGCGTTGCTCGCGCTGCGGCTGGTGCCAGGCGACTTGTACATGCTGCTGGCAACCATTGCCTGGGCGTTCTACAGCTGGCTGCTGGTGAAAACCAGCGAACCCACCCAATTGCGTGGCGACTGGGCGGCGTTCCTGATGGCGCAACTGGTCTTCGGGCTGGTCTGGTCGGGCCTGCTGGCCGGCAGCGAGTGGGCCAGCGGCCGCACCGCCATCGATTGGGGCTGGCCGCTGGTGGCGGCGCTGGTCTTTATTGCGGTGGGCCCAGCCGTGGTGGCCTACCGCTGCTGGGGCATCGGGGTGCAACGCGCTGGGCCGGCCGTAGCGGGTTTTTTCTCCAACCTTACCCCACTGTTTGCCGCACTGCTCTCGGCGGCATTTCTCGGCCAGGCGCCCCATGCCTACCACGCCGTAGCCTTTGCGCTGATTGTGGGCGGCATCCTGGTGTCTTCGCGCCGCTGAATTTTGCTTAAGGCGGTGGCAGCAAGGCCAGCAAATCAGTGATCGGCATGGGCTGGCCCAACAGATAGCCCTGGTAAAAGCTGCAGCCATAATTGCGCAGCAAGGCACGTTGCTCTTCGGTTTCGACCCCCTCCGCAATCACCTCGAGTTCCAGGTTGTGGGCCATGCCGATGATGGTTTGCACGATCACTTCGTCGGTCGGGCGCGTTCCCAGGTTGCGTACAAACGACTGGTCGATTTTGAGCTGGTGCAGCGGCAAACGCGTGAGGTAGGCGAGCGACGAATAGCCCGTGCCAAAGTCATCCACTGAGAACCGGATGCCACGGGTACGCAGCTGGAGCATGCGGGCAACGGTTTCCTCCACGTTGTCCAGCACCAGCGATTCCGTGAGTTCCAGGGTCAGCAGATGGGCGCGGGCGCCCAGGGAAGCCACCTCGCCGAGCACCTGCTCGACAAACCCTGCATGGCGGAACTGGCGGGCGCTCACATTGACCGACAGTTGCAGTTTTTCGCAGCGGGGGTCTTGCTGCCACCGGGCCAACTGCGCACAGGCCGTGCGCAGCACCCAGTTGCCGATCAACACGATGAGATCGCTTTCTTCGGCAGCCGCTATGAAGGCAACGGGCGGTACCAGTCCACGCTCTGGGTGTTGCCAGCGCAGCAGTGCCTCGGCGCCCACCATGGTGCCATCGTACGCAAACTGAGGCTGGTAATAGAGCAGGAACTCGTCGTTGCGCAGCGCCGATTTCAGGTCGGTTTCCAATTGCGCCCGGTTGCTGATCGCCGTTTGCATTTGCGGGTCGAAAAAGCACAGCCCATTGCCATGGCGTGCCTTGACCTGGTACATCGCGATATCCGCCTGGCGCAGAAGTTCGGCTGCCGCCTGGGGCACCTGACCAAACAGCGTGGCGCCCAGGCTGGCAGTGATCTGGTGCGCATGCTCCCCCAACGCATAAGGCTGCTCAAGACTGCACAGCAGCTTTTCAGACACGCGCTGGGCCTGGGCGGCGGCCTCCACCGCAGTGCCGGAGAGGTCATTGAGCATGATCACGAATTCGTCTCCGCCCAGCCGCGCGACGGTATCTGCGCCCCGCACGCCATCGCGCAGCCGACGCGCCACCTGCTGCAGCAAGGCATCGCCCATGTCATGCCCCAGCGTATCGTTAATGGTCTTGAACTGGTCCAGGTCCAGAAACAGCAGCGCACCGAGTTGACTGGAGCGCTGCGCACGCTCGGTCGCCTGGCCCAAACGGTCCAGCAGCAGGCGGCGGTTGGGAAGCCCGGTCAGTGGATCGTAGAACGCAAGCGTCTCGATTTCGGCCTGCGCACGCAGCACGTCGGTCACGTCGCTGTAGGTGATCACCATGCCGCCGTCGGGCGTGCGGTGCTCCATGATTTGGAGCGTCCGGCCATTGGGCAAGACCTGCTCATGCGGCCCAACCGAGTTCTTTTGTGCCGCCAGGCGTTTGTCTATCCAGGCGCTGCGTTCGGCTTCGCTCGCCTGCGGCAGGTGGTGCGATACGGTCGCCTCAAGCACCTTGCGGAACGGCAGTTGCGGCGCCATGACACCGGCAATCCAGGGAAATATTTCGTCGAAGCGCTGATTCCAATGCACCACCCGGTGCTCGCTGTCGAGCAACACGAAGCCGCTGGTCATGGCTTCGAGCGCCTGGTCGAGCTGCACTTTCGACTCTGCAAGCGCGTGGCGTGCCTGGCCAATGCGGTGCAGGTGCGCGGTAAACATATAGGCGGCAGCCAGGCACATCAGCGCAAATACGGCACTGACGACTGCCACGGCCTGGGCGTCATCACGCCAGGATTCCAACGCAGCACGCTCGGACAGGCTGGCGGATATCCACAGGTCGTCGTAGATCAGCGAGCGCGCCACCACCCGGCCCGGGGCACCGGTCAGCCGTGTCGGCATGTCCCAGGTCGGCGGCGCGACGGGCACTTGCCGCAATGGCGCCAGCGCAGGCGCAGCAGCACCGCTGGCGGGCAGGGTGAACATACGCCTGCCGTCTCCCATTTCAAGAACGACCTCCAGACCCGGAATCTGCGCGTCCTGCGCCAGCACCGAGGCCAGCATGGCAACGGGCACTTCGGCGACGGCCACTAACCGCTCGCCGCTGCGCGTATGCAGATGGCGTGCCAGGAATATGACGTCCTCCGAACTGGCGAAACTGCGGACCGGGCCGCTGAGCACCACCACAGCCACGGCCGGCGCCAGCGCCTGTTGCACAAAACCCTCGGGCAGTTGCAACTGCACCCTTGCCCCACGCGGATCGGAGGAGGCCAGCACCTGCCCCTTGGCATCGAGCACGGCCAACAGCCGCACGCTCAGATTGGGCCGCGTGGTGCGCGCCAGCATGGCGCTGGCGGCCTCGGGGGGCACGCCATTGGTGGCAGCGTCGTCCAAGCCAAGCACCTCACCCACACTGGCGAGCAAGATGTCGACGCCCAAAAATGCCCGATTGAGTGCCGCCTGGGCACCAGAGACGTAGCGGACCAGCTCGTGATCGGCTACTTCAAGCGCCGTGTTGCGGGTGGAGAGAATCTGCGCCGCCGCGACCAACAAGATCGCGCTGGCAAAAAAAACCACCACCGCCCAGACGGCCGACTGCGCACGTGCGGGCAGCGCCGGCTTCATGGCGAGTGCGCCGCCAGACCGGATACCCGACCAATGGTTTGGGACCAGACCTGCGCGCACTGCGGGCCACAGCGTTGCAGCCAACGGGGCAACACGGCACTGGTGAAAATTTCCCGGCTGCGCACGGTATCGGCCGCGCTTGCGGGCACGATGCGCATCTTGCCCGGCCGGCCGACCACACAACCGGGTTTGCCACTGTTGCAGACCAGCCCCTGGGCGGTATCACGCTCGGATTCGGCCCAGACCGCCGCTTCAAGTTTCGGCAATTCCCTGCGCAGCAAGTCCTGCAAATCCATCGGCAAGGCCTGCCAGGCTGCCTGGTTGGCGCCAAAAATAGCCATGCCCCAATTCAGCGGCAAGGCATACAAATGGGTTGTCAATTCTGGTAGTCCGATGGTATTGCCCGACAGGGTGCCGGTGATCGCACAATCGAGCGCCCCGGCTTCAAAACGCGGCACAAGCTGCGCAAAGGCCGTGTGCACCGGCTCGGCCCCCAGGGCTTCGACAAAATCTGCCTGTCCTACCGACGATACCCGCACGCGCCAGCCTTTCAAGTCGCTCAGACTGGCAATCGGTTTCTTGCAAAACAGCATTTGCGCCGGATAGACGTAGATGGCAAGGGCTTCTATCCCCTGCTCTTCGCGCAGCGCGCGCTCCAGATACGGCCGAAACGCGGCAAGATGGGTCCGCAGCGTTGGCATGTCCGGATTCAAACCCACCAGATCAGGGGCGGCATACTGCGGAAACGTGCCGACGAGAGAGCTCATGAGCACGGTGCCAAACGGCACCACGCCCAGCTGCAAGAACCGCAGCATGTCGGCGCCCGGAAGGCCGGCGCGGTCAAACGGCACAATGTTGGCACGGTACTTGCCTGCACTCAAGCGCTCGAGTTCGTGCGACCAGAACGGTTCTTCCAGCTTGGTGTACTGGCTGATTCCAGCCAACCCGCCCACCACACGCAGCGTCATCACAGGCCGGGTGGCAGTGGCGGCCGCGGCCTGCTGGGCCAATGCCCCCCGCGCCCACAGCAAGCCCTGGCACAGCACCAGCAGCAAGCAGAGTATTCGCAGAGGGCGCATGGGATGGGACAAGAGGCTCTCCACTTGCATTTCAAAGACATCGAAGGTGCACATTGGGCTCCAGCATCGGGCCATTCTGCACCACTGGCGGCTCCTGTCCAGACAGGTGGACGGTGGTTTTTTTCAGAACGCCCCGGGGTACGCGCCCCCATCCACCAGCACGTTTTGTCCGGTCAGATAGCCCGCATGCACGCTGCACAGGAAGGCACAGATAGCGCCGAACTCGTCTGCCTGGCCAAAGCGCCCTGCGGGAATGCTGGCGCGCTGTGCCTGGCGCACCTCCTCTGTTGTTTTGCCGCTGCGCGCGGCGGCGCCGGCAAAGGTGGCGGCCAGCCGGTCGGTATCGAACTTGCCCGGCAGCAGGTTGTTGATGGTGACGCCATGCGCCGCCAGCGGGCTGCGCGCCACACCGGCCACAAAGCCCGTGAGTCCGCTGCGTGCGCCATTGGACAGGCCCAGAATATCAATGGGCGCCTTCACGGCGCTCGACGTGATGTTGACGATGCGGCCAAAGCCGCGCTCGGCCATGCCATCCACGGCAGCGCGGATCAGCGCGATGGGGGCCAGCATGTTCGCGTCCAGGGCGGCGATCCAGGCGTCCCGGTCCCAATCGCGGAAATCACCCGGCGGCGGGCCGCCCGCATTGGTGACGACGATATCGAAATCCTTCCCCGGCCCGCCAGGGACCGAGAGCGCTGCCTCGCGGCCTGCCTCGGTGGTGATGTCCGCAGCCACCGTCAGCACCGAAATATTCGAGGGTTTTTGGCCTCCACCGCTTATACCGTCTCGATATTCAGCTTTCAATTCAATAGCAACCTGTTGCAAGGCGGGCGCCCCCCTTGCATTGATCACCAGGTTGACGCCTTCGCGTGCCAGTGCCCGCGCGCAGCCCAGGCCAAGGCCCTTGCTCGCGCCACACACCAAGGCCCATTTGCCGGCAATACCCAAATCCATAACAATCCCCTCGCTCCGCCATCCGTGGCGCCAACGCATGATAAGGGGACTGATTGATGAAACCCGGACCGATCTCGCGCGCCCTGCTGGCGGCGGCCGTTGCGGGCGCTGCACTGGCCTTGCCAGCCCACGCCCAGCAGGACGCCTCCGTGATCCAGCGCACCACCGAACTGCGCGACGCACCCGGCACCACCGGCGCCAGCCTGGGCGCATTGGCGGCCGACAGCCCGGTGGAGCGCACCGGTGAACGCAAGGGCTCATGGATCAAGGTGCGCACGCCGCAGGGCACTGCCGGCTGGGTGCCCATGTTTGACGTGGGCACGCGCGCCAGCGCTGCGCCAGCGGCCGGCAATGCCGCGACCAGCGGCTTGCGCAGCCTGGGCAGTCTGTTTGGCGGCAACACGGGCACGACCACGGCCACCTCCACCGCGGGCATCCGGGGGCTGGATGCCGAGGACATTGCCAATGCGCAGCCCAATCCTGCCGCCGTCACTCAGGCAGAGCAGCAGCGCGTGAATGCAGAACAGGCCAGGCGTTTCGCCGGTGCCGCCTCACTGCAGGCGCACCAGGTCGCGGCATTGCCTGAGCCCGCGCCTCCCGCCTCCACATCGGCGCCCGCTGGCCGCATCAGCCCGATGAACGAAAACATCAGTCCCAACTGAAGGGGGTGCCATGCACACGATTCAAATTCCACGTGCCGCGCTCCAGCCCATGATCCGGGCGGCGATCGCCTGCGCCGTCCTGGCGCTGGCGCCGGCCCTGGTCCAGGCGCAGGATGTGATGAACCTGCTCAACTCGTTGGGCAGCCGGGCGGGAGGCACGTCCCCCGGTGGCCTGCTGGGCACGCTGACGGGCAACAACTCCGCCCCAGCCGCTGGCCAGGGCGACGACCTGATGGGCCTGCTCAGCCGCTCGGTGGAGACCATCGACGAGCCGCATGAAATCGACATCGGCCGCCAGCTCGCCGCGGTGCTGCTGGGCAGCAAGCCGCTCTACCCCGATGAGCGGCTGCAGCGCTATGTCAACCGGCTGGGCCGCTGGATCAGCCTGCAGTCCGAGCGCCCCAACCTGCCCTGGACCTTCGTGGTGCTGGACGACACCGGCTACAACGCCTTTGCGGCGCCGGGCGGCTATGTGTTCGTCACCAAGGGGCTGATCGACCGCTGCGCCGACGAATCCGAGCTCGCCGGCATCCTGGC
>Ga0208272_100174_pt1 | contig 38463 bp, 29 predicted proteins | sample LakWasM129_HOW14_2_FD_183939 | JGI IMG/M metagenome (GOLD analysis project Ga0208272, IMG submission 183939) | Freshwater sediment methanotrophic microbial communities from Lake Washington under simulated oxygen tension - Sediment Metagenome... | ecosystem: Environmental > Aquatic > Freshwater >... | reverse complement strand
CCACGTAACCCAGGCCAATGATGGCAATGTGTGCGTTCGATAAATTCATAAAGCTGCAGTGAGCAAGGCCGACGCCGTGGCGCCTTAAGCCCCTATTAAGAAAATGGTGCTTGGCGGGCGCATTCTAAAGTTGGCAGGCCTACAGAGGCCTTGTTAATATCAAAAGTCGGCTCACTGTGTCTGTCACGTAAAAGTGGCGCCGGGACTGCGCTTTATACTGCGCCGGTTGCTCTGCACCGCTGCTTTATAGAAAGTTCCCTTGCCAGCCATGCCCCATTGCCGCTCGATTCTTTATCGTCTGCACTCCCTGCTTTTTGTGGCGGTGGTCGCGTACGGCCTGACAGGTGGCCCCGCAGCGGCGCAACAAGGCACGCCCATGCGCGGCGAAGTTACTGCTGCGGCCACCCCCCCCACGGCAAGCCGCGGGCTTGATGCCCCCGCACGCAAGCTGCAAGAGGCCGGCGCAGTGCCCAGCACGGTCGATTCGGACTACAAGATCACCCCCAATGATTTGCTGGAGATTGAGGTATTCGGCGTGAGCGAGCTCAAGCGCACGGTGCGCGTGAACACCAGCGGCCAGATCGCCATGCCGCTGATCGGCACGCTGAGCGTGGCGGGCTTGACCCCAGCCGATGCCGAGGCGCTGATTGCGCTGCAATACAGCGGCAAGAACTTCCTGCAGGATCCGCAGGTGTCCATCTTCGTGAAAGAGTTCACCACGCAGCGCGTCACGCTCGATGGTGCGCTGAATAAGCCGGGCGTGTACCCGCTGACGGGGCAGATCACCCTGCTGCGCGCACTGGCCATGGCCGGTGGCGGCGGGCAGTTGGCCGATATGGAAAACGTGATGCTGTTTCGCATGACGCCCGCCGGCAAGAGCGAGTCAGAGAAATACGATGTGCTCAAGATTCGCAAGGGCGAGGCGCCCGACCCCATGCTGCAGAACGACGATGTGGTGGTGGTCAACCGTGTGGAATCCCGCGTTACGCTGCGCGACTCGCTGTTCCGCGACATCATCGATACGCTCAACCCCTTTGCTTCCAGCTACCGCAACGTCGCAACCCCCAATTGAAGCCCGCTCGCCACGCGAGCGCCCTGGGGTGGCACGCCGCCCTTTTTAGTTTTTCTGCGCGCCATGTCCCAAGACCCTCAACACCCCGAGCCTGACCACCTGCCCGCTGCACACCGCGGGCCCGCCCCTTCGCACGCGCTGCAGCTGCGCGGCAACCATGCGCTGGGCATGCCCATTGCGCAGGCGCCAGCCCCGCAGGAAGAGGACGACGACACGCTCGACCTGCGCGACCTCTGGCGCATGGTGGTCAAGCACAAAGGGCTGCTGGTGTCGGTGGCCATTGGCGGGCTGCTGGTGGCTTTGCTGCTGAGCTTCATCAAAACGCCGCTGTACCTGGCCACCACCACGGTGCAGGTGGACAAGCGCGCCGCGCGCGTGGTGAAGTTTGCGCAAGACGCCGACGCGAACCAGGATGTCGATGAGCGCACGGCCTTGGGCACGCAACTGGAGCTGCTCAAGAGCCGGGTGCTGGCCGAGCGGGTGATCGACGAACTGCAACTTGACCGCCAGGGCCTGCCCATGCCCACGGCGGCAGCGCCTGCGGGCGACGCGGCGCCTGCCGGCAGCGATGCAGAGCCCGAAGCGCCCGAAGCCACTGGCTGGCAGGCCATGATGGGCAACCTGCTGGACCGCATCAAGGACAGCTACGGCAAGATCCGCGAGCCGGCATCGAACAGCGCCGAACGGCTCAACCGCGAACAGGTGTTGAAGGCTTTTAACGACACTGTGAAAGCCGAGCAAGTGCGAAATTCGCGCATGCTGCGCGTCCAGGTGGAAAACGCCAGCCCGCAACTGGCGGCGCGCATTGCCAACAGCGTTGCCGAGGGCTTCATCGCGCTGAACCTGGAGCGGCGCATGGATTCGTCGTCCTACGCCAAGACGTTCCTGGAAACGCAGCTCGGCCTCACCAAGGCCAAGCTGGAAGAGTCGGAGCGCAAGCTCAACGAATACGCCCGTTCGCGCAACATTCTCACGCTGGATGAAAAGACCAACGTGCTGAACCAGACGTTTACCGAATATTCCACAGCGCTCACCAAAGCCGAACAGGACGTGATCAAGACCGATTCGGACTATGAGGCGATTCGCACGGCGCCCGACACGTCGCGCCAAGTGCTCGAGAGCAAGACGATTCAGGACTACAAGGCCCAGATCAGCAAACTCGACCAGGACTATCAGGAAGCGGGCAAGGTCTACAAGGACGACTTTCCCAAAATGAAGCAATTGCGCGCGCAGATGGACGAACTCAACAGCCGGATCAAAGCCGAGGTGCAAAGCATTCTGGCTTCGGTACGCAACCAGGCACAAACCGCCAAGCGCCAAGAGCAACTCATTCGCTCCCGACTGCAGCAAACGCGCGCCGAAATCATGCAGGCGCAGGACCGCAGCGTGGACTTCAACCTGCTCAAGCGTGAGGTGGACACCAACCGCGAGCTCTACAACGGCCTGCTGCAGCAGGTAAAAGAAGTGGGCGTGGCCGGCGGGGTGGAGACGAACAACATCCAAGTGGTGGACAAGGCCGAAGTGCCGCTGTTCCCCTACAAACCGAAGCTGGCGCTGAACGCTGCCATTGGGTTGCTGGCGGGCATCGTGCTGGGCCTGGGCATCGTGTTCCTGATGGAATCGATGGACGATTCGATCAAGTTTGCCGACGAGGTCGAAAAGCTCCTGCAGGTGCCGCTCTTGGGCGTAATCCCCAAAGTCAAGGAGAAAACCAACCTGACCAGCCTGGCGCTGCTGGTGCACGAAGACCCGCGCGGGCATATCGCCGAGGCCTACCGCTCCGTGCGCACGGCGCTGCAGTTCTCGACGGCAGACGGCGCGCCGCGCCGCCTGGTGCTGACCAGCACGACCAAGAACGAGGGCAAATCGACCACGGCGCTGGCGCTGGCCATCAACTTCGCGCAGATGGGCGCCAAGGTGGTGCTGATCGACGCCGACATGCGCAACCCCTCGGTGCACAAGTACCTGAACCTGCCGAATACGGCGGGCCTGTCGAACTACCTCTCGGGCCACGGCAAGCCGGGCGAGATCACGCGCATGAGCGCGATCGACAACCTGATGGTGATCACCGCAGGGCCGATTCCGCCCAGCCCGGTCGACTTGCTGACCGGCCCGCGCCTGGGCGAGCTGATGGACCTGCTGGAAGTGCGCGGCGCGCAGTACATCATTTTCGACGGGCCACCGGTGCTGGGCCTGGCCGACGCCATCGTGCTGGGCAACCAGGTGCATTCGGTGTTGTTTGTGGCGCAGGCCAGCCAGACGCGCAAGAGCCACATCAAGGACGCCTTCCGGCGCCTGCGCATGGCAGGCGTCATGCCCTGCGGCGTGGTGCTGACCAAGACCACGGCGCAGAACACTGCCTACTACACCTACGACAACTACTACGGCTACGGCGTGGATTCACCCGCACCCAAGCCACCGGCTGCCGGCCAGGGCGATCGCACCGAGCCTTCGCTGACGGCGGCCTGAGGCCGCGCCAGCCGAGCAGCCGGATTTCCCATGCCCAAGAACGCCCTGGCCAAGGTGCTGCTCGATTTTGGCCGCACGCCTGGCCGCTACGCGCTGCGCCTGCGTGAGCCGCGTGAGCTCTACGCCCAGCTCGACACCGTGGCGCTGTGGGCGCAGGGGCGCGTACCCGATGCGCTGCAGGCCCAGGCGCAAGAGATCAAGGCAGCAGCGGTGCTGTTCATCCAGCGCGCCTGCTTTGCGCAGGAGAACACCCACTACCAGGTGCTGGGCCTGATGCCCGGCGCGGTTGACCCCGAACTGCTGCGCACCCGCTACCGCGCACTGATCCGCCTGACCCACCCCGACATGGGCGTGCAGGGCCTGCCCAGCGGCGCCGCCGGCATGGTGAACCGGGCGCAGGAGGTGCTGGCCAACCCCGAATTGCGCGAGCGCTACGACCAGCAGCTTGAAGGCAGCGCGCGCCCCGCTTGGCAAGGGGTGGCACCTGCGCCCGCGCCCAGCACGGCCGACGTGCGCAGCATGCAGCGCCGCCGCCTGGACAGCCACCACCACGCGGGCCTGGGCGAGCGCTGGCGCGCGCTGTGGGCCCGCTACCCCACGCAGGCGCGGCTGCTGCTGACGGCCACGGGCGTGGGCGTGCTGGTGCTAGGCCTGCTGACCTGGGCCGCCAACGATGCGCCTGGCGGCGCGCTGGTGGTAGCCCGCGCGCCGGCAAAAGCGGGCGCCGCCACGCCGCAAAGCCTGGCACGCAGCCCCGTGACCCAGACTGCGGCACGACCTGCATCCACCGCTCCACAAACGCGCACCCCGACAGCAGCGCCGCCCGCAGCTCTGGCAACAGCCAACAGTGAAGACCACAAGGCCGACCTCACCTTGTCGCGCGACGTGCTGTGGGCTGCCGAGCCGGCCAGGCCATCCGCGGCACATGCGGCAGCCGCCACAGAGGGCGGCGGCGCCACACCTACTGCACGTGCACCCGCTACCGCCCAGGCACCGTCGACGCCGCAGCCCCAATTCGTTGCCGATGCAACAGCACTCCCCCGCAGCCCGACCCCCGAGCCGCGCGCGGCACGCGAGCCGAGCGCCACGCGCGTGGCATTGAACAGCCACAGCGACGACGCCCTGGCTGCGCCGCCGGCGCGGGCAACGCCCGAACCGATACAAACGCCGCCAGCCACCTGGACCACAGCCGCGGCAGCACCCATGCCTGCGCCCACCCCCGCCCCCGCGCCCCCACCCACGCGCCCGGTGGCGACCGCACCGGCACAGCCGCCAGCCCCGGCAGCACCGCCTCCAGCGCCGACGCCGACGCAGGTTGTGGCGGCTGCCACCGCGCCCACACCGCAGTGGAGCGTGGACGTGCCTGGCGCAACGCAATATCTGCGCGACCTGATGGTGCTGCTTGAGCGCCCGCAGGAGGCCAGCCGCACGAATGAGCTGCTGCGCAGCATGAATGTGAAGGGCAATGTGATGGCACCCGGCCTGCGGCTGGCGCGCGACTACCCACAGCTCAAGGTCAACGCGATGGCGCTGTCGGAAACGCGGCGTCCCGGGACGCTGGATTTGCACGGCTCGGTGCTGATCACAGCGCAGAACCCCCAGACCGCCGCCAGCACCACCGTGCGCTACCGTGTATTGGCGCAGTTCGTTGGCGCAGAAGGCGGCACTGCCCTGACCCGGCTTGACATGCAGGAGTCCGAATGAGATCCAGCCCTGCCCGCCGATTGGCGCGCGCCACCTGGATAGCCCTGTGGCTGGCGCTGGCCGGCGTGCTGTGCGTCTGGGCCTGGCCGCAGCAGATTGAGCGCGGCTGCTGGCTGGCGGAGTGGCCGTTTGAGCAAGGCTGCAGCGACTACAGCTCGGGCAAGCTGGAGACCACCACGCCGACCCAGCAGATTGCGCACCTGGAGCGCAACATTGGCGACGGACGCGCCTACTTGTGGCTGACCACCAACCTGGCTGGGCAGAGCGACGACCTGGCCACGCCTTTGCTGCCCTGGCTGCAAAAGCTGGCGCCGCACGACGATCAGGCGCTGACCCTGCAGGCCTCGGCCAGTCTGCGCAACGAGGACTACGCGAGCGCCGCCAAGGCCTTGACGCTGCTGGTCGAGCGCGGCGAGGCCAACGCCCGCGAGCCGCTGGTGGCGTTGATGCTTGAGCCCACCACACAGGATTTCGTGCGCGCACAGCTCACGCCGCAATCGCGCTGGCTCGACCCGGTGCTGAATTCGCTGAGCGCGCAGGTTCCCGTGGATGCCCTGCAAGCTTTCGTGAGCGAAGGCTGGAAGCTTGGCGTGCTGCGCCCGAACACGGTGCTCGGCCAGATTGAGCGGCTCAAGCGTGACGGCTACTGGCTGGACGCCTACAGCCTGTGGGTGGCGCTGCTGGGCCAGGTGCACGACGGCTTGTACAACCCCGGTTTCGACCGGCGCGCGAGCCTGCGCGGTTTCGACTGGACCTGGCCGCAGCAGCGCGCTGGCAAGGTGGGCGTGCAGGTGGCGCAGGTGTCCGCCGCACCGCGGCCCGGCAATATGCTGCAGGTGGAAATGACCGGGCGCGCCGCCCTGCCCCAGGCTCTGGTGAGCCAGCCGGTGGTGCTGCTGGGCACCCGGTACCGCCTCACCGGGCGCTACATGAGCGACCGCTTGCGCTCGCGCGAGGGCCTGGTGTGGGCGCTGCGCTGCGCTTCAGGCGACGAGCGCTTTGCCCAGACCGAGGTGCTCGAAGAGACGCAAAAGGAGTGGCGCAACTTCGAGCTCGATTTCGAGATGCCGGCCGAGTGCGAAGGCGCAGCCCGCCTGCAACTGGAAGCCACCGCCGCCTGGGAAGCGCGAGCAGGAATCGCTGGGGTGATGTATTTTGACGACTTCGAGTTGCGCCCCCGCGCGGCCGAGGCTTCCCAATGATCGACCTGCATTCCCACCTTCTGCCTTGCATTGACGATGGCGCGCGCTCGCTGGAGATGTCGCTGGAGATGGCACGCCAAGCGGTGGACGCAGGCACCCGCATCATGGCCTGCACGCCGCACATCTACCCCGGGCTGTACATGAACGACAGCGCCGGCATTGCGGGCCACATCAAAAAACTGCAGGCCGAACTGGACGCGAATGGCATCGCGCTCAAGCTCACGCGCGGGGCCGACGCGCACCTGGTGCCCGAGCTGCTCGAAGGCCTGCAAAGCGGGCGTGTGCCGACGCTGCACAACTCGCGCTACTTTCTGCTGGAGCCTTCGCACCACGTGGCGCCGCCGCATTTCGAGGATTCGGTGTTCCAGATCATGGCGGCCGGCTTTGTGCCGCTGGTGACGCACCCCGAGCGCCTGGTGTGGATCGAAGACCACTACCCCACCTTTGTGCGCCTGGCCGAGCGCGGCGCCTGGATGCAGCTGACGGCAGGCTCGATCACCGGGCGCTTTGGCAAGCGGGCACGCTACTGGAGCGACCGCTTCCTGGACGATGGTCTGGTGGCGGTAGTAGCCAGCGACGCCCACAACACCCGCGCCCGCAACCCGCGCATGGACGAGGCGGTGCAGCGGCTTATTGAATGCGCCGGCAAGGACGAAGCACGCCGCATGGTGCTGGGGCGCCCGCAAGCCGTGCTCGACAACCTTGAGCCGGGTGCGGTGCCGACCGTGCCGGGCCTGGCCTCCGGCAAGGCCCGGGTGGGACAAAAACCCTGGTACCGGCGCCTGTTTGCAGGCCGGTAGCGCACTGCCGCGCGGCGTTAAGCCGGCGTCACGTGCTATGAAATTCGCATTCCGACGTATAGTGTCCGGTTAGCGAAATGAAACATCTTTTGAACCTTTTGGCCGCCGTGGCCTTGCTCGTGTGGGGCACCCAACTGGTGCGCACGGGCATTTTGCGTGTGTTTGGGGCCAGTCTGCGCCAGCTCATTGCGCACAGCGTGCGCACGCCGCTCGCCGCCGCCCTCTCGGGTGTCGGAGTCACGGCGCTGGTGCAGTCAAGCACGGCGACCGCGCTGATTGTTTCGGCCTTTGTGGGCCAGGGGCTGATGGGCCTGGCGGCGGCGCTGGCCGTCATGCTGGGGGCGGATGTGGGCACCAGCGCCATGGCGGTGCTGTTCTCGCTGGATCTTTCCTGGCTCTCGCCGCTGTTCATCTTCGTCGGCGTGGTGCTCTACGTCTCGCGCCAGGACACCACGGCGGGCCGCGTGGGCCGCGTGTGCATCGGTCTGGGGCTGATGCTGCTGGCGCTGCGGCTGATCAACGATTCGGCCACCGAGCTGACCCGCTCGGAGACAGTGCGCACCCTGCTGGGCGCGCTGACCAGCGACATCATGCTGGAGATCACGGTGGGGGCGATTCTCTCGATCGTGTCGTATTCCAGCCTGGCAACCGTGCTGCTGACCGCCACCCTGGTCGGCCCGGGCGGTGTGCCCGCCATCGTCGGCCTGGGGCTGGTGGTGGGCGCCAACCTGGGCAGCGGCCTGCTGGCGGTGATCACCACCATGCGCTCCAGCGTGGAGACACGCCAGGTGCCGCTGGGGAACCTGATTTTCAAGTTCGTCGGCGTGATCGTCATGGCGCCTTTGGCGGCCCCCTGGCTGCTCTACGCCCGCCCGCACATTCCTAGCGACGCGGCGCTGGTGGTGCTGTACCACCTGGTCTTCAATGTCGTCATGGCGCTGGTGTGCATTGCCTTTACCAAGCCAGTCGCCAGCCTGGTCGAGCGCCTATTGCCGCGTGAGCAGGCCAACCCGACCGACACGCGCCCGCGCCACCTCGACAACTCGGCACTGGCCACGCCGTCGCTCGCCATTTCGTGCGCCGCGCGCGAAGCGCTGCACCTGGCCGATGTGGTGGAGACCATGCTGCAGGGCATCCACACGGTAATCCGCACGGCCGACCTCAAGCTGTCGCAGGATTTGCGCAAGCTCGACGACACGGTCGATGGCCTGTATTCGGATATCAAGTACTACATGACCAAGATCTCGCGCGAAGCGCTGGACGAGCGCGAGGGGCGGCGCTGGGCAGACATCATGGGCTTCACCATCAACATGGAGCAGGTGGGCGACATCATCGAGCGCATCCTGATCGACATCGAGGACAAGAAGATCAAGCGCGGGCTCAAATTTTCCGAGGCCGGCATGGAGGAAATCAACGACCTGCACGCACGCCTGCTCGACAACCTGCGCCTGGCGATGAGCGTGTTCCTCAACGGCAACGTACGCGACGCCAAGAAACTGCTGGAAGAAAAAACCCGCTTTCGCGAGCTGGAACGCGACTACGCCGCCGCGCACCTAGTGCGCCTGCAAGACCGTTCTGTGCCCAGCATGGAAACCAGCTCGCTGCACATTGACCTGATCAGCGATTTCAAGCGTATCAACTCGCTGCTGTGCTCGGTGGCCTACTCCGTCCTGGAGCATGACAACGCGCTGGCGCCCAAGCGGCCGCACGCGGGCAGCGGCGCGGCCTGAGCAGGCTGCGGCGCACAGCGCCTCAGCGGCGCGTCAAAGTGATGGGTTTTGTCGCTGCTTGCGCGGGCGAACCCGGCTTGGGCCCGCAACCGCCGCAGTCGCTGCACGCCGAAGAGCAGGACGGCGCCTTGCCCAGTTCCGGCCGGATGGCCGCTAGGCGCCGGCGCAAGGCGCCGGGCATCAGGTACCAGAGGGCGTACACCACGGCCACCAGCACGGCAGCGTTCACTGCAAGGTTCTGCCACATCTTTACGCTCCCATCGCCAGGGCGATTCGGTAGGTGATGAAACTGCCCGCATAGGCCAGGGCAAAGAGGTAGACCATCATGACCAGCGCCAGGCGTGAGGACCCGGTTTCGCGCCGCACGGTGGCCAGGGTCGAGAGGCACTGCGGCGCGAAAATGAACCACACCAGGAGCGAGAGCGCCGTGGCCAGCGACCACTGCTGTGCGATCAGCGGGCCCAGTTGCGCGGCAGTGTCATCCCCTGTGGCCGAGAGCGCATACACCGTGCCCAGCGAGCTGACCACCACCTCGCGCGCCGCCATGCCGGGCACCAGGGCCACGGCAATCTGCCAGGTAAAGCCTATGGGTGCAAAAACCACTTCCAGCAGCGAGCCGATACGGCCCACCAGGCTGTACGCAATGGCCGGCCCGGCGCTGCCTGCCGGCGCCGCCGGGTAGGTGGAGAGAAACCACAGCAGGATGGTGAGCGAGAGAATGATGCCGCCCACGCGGCGCAGGAAGATGCGCGCACGCTCCAGTAGGCCCACCGCGAGGTTGCGCACGCTCGGCCAGCGGTAGGCGGGCAGCTCCATGATGAGCGGGGTGGGCGCCAGCTTGCCGCGCCAGAGCTTGAGCACCCAGGCCACGGCCATGGCGCTGACAATGCCGCCCACATACAGCGCGAACATCACCAGGCCCTGCAGGTTGAACACTCCCGCCACGGTTTTCGAGGGGATGAACGCGGCAATCAGCAGCGCGTACACCGGCAGGCGCGCCGAGCAGGTCATGAGCGGGGCGATCATGATGGTGACCAGGCGCTCGCGCCAGTGCGTGATGGTGCGTGTCGCCATGATGCCGGGCACGGCGCAGGCAAAACTCGAGAGCAGCGGAATGAAGGAGCGGCCCGACAGACCCACCGTGCCCATCACGCGGTCGAGCAGGAAAGCGGCGCGCGGCAGGTAGCCCGAATCTTCCAGCGCCAGGATGAAGAAGAACAGGATCAGGATTTGCGGCAAAAACACCAGCACGCCGCCCGCCCCGGCAATGATGCCGTTGACCAGCAGGCTGCGCAGTGCGCCTTCGGCCATGTGCGCCGACACCCACTGGCCAAGGCCGTCCACCACGCCATTGATCGCATCCATGGGCACCTGCGCCCAGCTGAACACGGCCTGGAACATGAGGAACATGGTGGCCGCCAGCAGCAGCATGCCCCACAGTGGGTGCAGCACCACGCGGTCAATGGCGTCGTCGCGCCGCAGCAGACCTTCGGGCTCGGTCACGGCCAGGCGCATGATGCGCTGCACCTCGACCTGGGTTTGCAGCACCTGCTCCAGGCCGTGCGGCTCCCAGGGCTGGGGTTTGGTCTCGGCCGCGGGGCGCCAGCCATCAAGAAAACGCAGCAGCTCGGCGGCGCCGCCCTTCTGGATGCCCACGGTTTCCACCACCGGCATGCCCAGTTCGGCCTGCAGCCGCTCACGGTCGATGCGGATACCGGCGCTGCGGGCGGCGTCGCTCATGTTCAGCGCCAGCACCATGGGCACCCGCATGGCCCGGGTTTCGAGCACCATGCGCAGGCCGAGCTGCAGGTTGGCGGCGTTGACGACGCAAACCAGCAGATCGGGCAGCGCCTCGCCAGCACGCTTGCCGGTAACGACGTCGCGCGTCACGCTCTCGTCCGCGCTGAGCGCATTGAGGCTGTAGGCACCCGGCAGATCCAGCACCCGCAGGCGCCGGCCGGAAGGGGTGAGCAGCACGCCTTCCTTGCGGTCGACGGTGACGCCAGCGTAGTTGGCGACCTTCTGGCGACTGCCAGTGAGCAGGTTGAACAGCGCGGTTTTGCCGCTGTTGGGGTGGCCCAGCAGCGCCAGTTGGTCAGGCGCAAGGCCGGCTGGCGCGCCTGGGGAGGACATCGATGCCGTCATACCGGCACCGCCAGCGCAGCGGGCGGCATGGCCCCCACCCGCACCAGTGCAGCTTCGCGCCGGCGCAGGGCAAAGGTGCTGCGCCCGACGCGCACCGCGAGCGGATCGCCACCGCCCATGGAACGGGCCATGACGCTGACGCGCTGACCCGGCAGAAAACCGATTTCCACCAGGCGCAGCAAGACATCGTGGTCTTGCGGCTCGGCGTTCATGTTCAGGCCCTGCACCCAGGCGTCGGTGCGCAGCGGCAGGTCTGCCAGGCTGCATTCGACAGCGGCGCGGGTGGCCGCATTGTTGGGAGGCATTTGGCTCACGGCAAATCTTTGGGAAAGACAATAGGAATAGTTCTCATTTTATAAAGTTCCGGGCAAAAGCGGGAGGTTTTTCAGCAAATAGGCGGCGAAAACACCAGAGTTTGCGTTGGCGCAAAGCGTTGGAGTCTCACAACGCGCGCCGCGCCACACGGCCGTGACAGCGCGCGCAGGCCGCGCCGTGTAGGCTCCTGCCATGCAGCAGACACCCTCGGCAGAGTCCACAGCACTTCCCGACCTAGCGCCCACACCTTCCCCCCCGAAAACTGCGCTGTGGTTCATGCTGCTGGCGCTGCTGTCGGCTTTTGCGCTGAGCCAGGCCTACCGCACCGTCACCGCCATCATGGCCACCGGCCTGCGGCACGACTTTGGCCTGACCCCTGCGTCGCTGGGCGCGTTTGCCGGCCTGTTTGGCCTGTCGTTCGGTGTTGCGCAGTTTTTCATGGGCATCGGCATGGATGTGGTCGGCCTGCGCCGCACCGTGCTGAGCGCGTTCCCGCTGACTATCGTCGGCGCGGCGCTCTCGGCCTGGGCGCCCGGTTATCCGTGGCTGATGCTGGGGCAGTTGCTGATCGGCGTGGGCTGCGCACCGGCGTTTCTGGCCTGCACCGTGTTCATCGCCCGGCATTTCCCCAGCGCACGCTTTGCCTTCGTGTCGGGCATTGCCATGGGCGTGGGTGGGCTGGGGCTGCTGTTTACGGGGACGCCGCTGGCCTGGCTGGTGCAGCGCGCAGGCTGGCGCAGCGGGTTCGTGCTGCTGGCCGTGCTGTCGGCGCTAGCCTGGCTGCTGATCTGGCGCCGCGTGCACGAGCCAGCCCTTGCCGGCCCGCCGCCTGAGCGCGAACACTGGCGCACGGCGGTGCGGCGCTTTGGCGCGCTGTTTGTGCTGCCGCACACGCTGGGCATCCTGCTGCTGGGCATGGTGGCCTACGCGTCGTTTCTGGCGCTGCGCGGCCTGTGGATCGGGCCGATGCTGATCGAGCGCTACGGTTTCACCCTGGTGGGCGCGGGGAACATGGCGGTCGCCATGTCGCTGATTTCGCTCTTCAGCCCAGCCCTGTTTGGCCGCATCGACCCCGGCCCGATGCGCAGACGCCGCTGGGTGGTGAATTTCTCGCTCGGCATCTCGGTGCTGTACCTGGGCGTGGGCCTGGCGCAGCAGGTGGTGCTGAACCTGGCACTGGTGCTGGCGATTTCGGTGCTGTCGGGCTATTCGGTGCTGCTGTACTCCGATGTGCGCTCGTCCTACCCGAGCGACTTGACGGGGCGGGCGCTGTCGGTCTTCACCATGGCGATGTTCCTGGGCGTGGGACTGATGCAGTCGCTTACCGGCTGGGTCGCCGGTTGGGCGCAAGGCCACGGGGTCGAGCCCTACCGCGCCGTGATGACCACGATTGCCGCAGCGCTGGCACTGGGCTCGACGGCGTTTCGCTACCTGCCAGAGTCGCCGCTGCTGCATCAGCACAGCCCGCAGGAGGCGGGGCACGCAAAAAATTAGCACAAAAATGGGCGCTAGCGCTTATCCCTATTGCGTGGGCAGCTATCAAAATAAGAATAATACAGCCGCGACAGCACAAGCCAGCCCCACGGTGTAGGCTGTCAAGACAGCACCCTATGTCCGCTCCCCAAATGACTCCGCCAACGCCGCAAGGCACTTGCCCACCCACTGCGGCGCCTGTGCTGGCGCGGCGCTGGGTGATGCTGCTGGCGCTGATTGCAGGGTTTTCGCTGAGCCAGGCGTTTCGCACCGTGACCGCCATCATCGCCACCGGGCTGCAGGGCGAGTTTGGCCTCTCGCCGCAAGCCCTGGGGCTGTTTGCCGGCGCCTTTGCGTTTGCCTTTGGCGGCATGCAGATGTTCATGGGCATCGGCATCGACCTGTATGGCGTGCGGCGCACGGTGCTGGCGGCGTCTCCGCTGACCATCGTGGGCGCGCTGCTGTCGGCCCTGGCACCGGGCTATGGCGCGGTGCTGCTGGGCCAGGTGCTGATTGGCCTTGGCTGCGCGCCGGCGTTCTTGGTGTGCACGGTGTTCGTTGCGCGCTATTTCGAGCCGCGGAAGTTTGCGTTTGTTTCAGGCCTGGCGATGGGGCTGGGCGGCCTGGGCATGCTGTTTACCGGCACGCCGCTGGCGTGGCTGGTGGCGCAGTGGTCCTGGCGCGCGGGTTTTCTGGTGCTGGCGGGCCTGGCCGTGCTGGCCTGGCTGCTGATTGCCTGGCTGGTGCACGAACCCGAGGGCGCTGGGCACGGCGCGCCGCCGGGCGAATCGGTGGCCGTGGCGGTGCGCAGCTATGGCGCGCTGTTTCTGCTGCCGCACACCGTGGGCATTTTGCTGTTGTCGCTGGTGACCTATGCCGGCTTCCTGACGCTGCGGGGCCTGTGGCTGGGGCCGGTGCTGATCGAGCGCCACCATTTCAGCCTGGTGGCCAGCGGCAACGTGGCGCTGCTGGTGTCGCTGATCTCCCTGGTGGGCCCGGCCTTGTTTGGGCGCGCGGACCCCGGCCCGCAACGCCGTCGCGGCTGGATCATCGGGTTGACGCTGCTGGTGGGCGCGATCTTCGCCGCCATGGCGCTGGTGCAGCACAGCTGGGTGGACGTCGGCGGCGCGCTGCTGGTGGGCTTCCTGTCGGGCTACATCGTGCTGCAGTACGCCGACGTGCGCTCGGCCTACCCGCCCGCGCTGACCGGGCGGGCCATGGCGGTGTTCACCATGGCCATGTTTCTGGGCGTGGCGCTGGCGCAGTGGCTGACTGGCGTGGCGGCTGCGGTGGCGCAAGACCATGGCGTGGAGCCGTACCGGGCGGTGTTCGGCCTGCTGGCCACGCTGCTGGTGGCCGGGGCGCTGGCGTTCTGGCTATTGCCGGCGCCGCCGGCCACGCGGGCCTGACGCGACGCCCGGAAGACTTCTCGCTACGATCTGGCACTCTGGTTGATTCCCCTCATACGCACGCCCATCCCCATGCGCCAAGCCATCCTGAACCTCGAAGAATCCAAAATCCGTGAAGTGGCCAACGCCGGCATGGGGCGCGGCGACGTGCTGCCGTTCTGGTTCGGCGAAAGCGACGAGGGCACGCCCGAGGCGGTGCGCGCGGCGGCGATTGCATCGCTGCAAGCGGGCGAGACCTTTTATTCGCACAACCTGGGGCTGCCCGAGTTGCGCCAGGCCGTGGCCGATTACGCCAGCCGGCTGCACGGCCCGGTGGCAGTGGAGCGCATCGCCATCACCTCGGGCGGCGTGAACGCACTCATGCTGGCGATGCAGGCGCTGATCGATGCAGGCGACGAGGTGGTGGCCGTCACCCCGGTGTGGCCCAACCTCACGGCGCAGCCGCTGATTCTGGGCGCACGCCTGCGCTGCGTGGCGCTGCAACCCCAGGCGAACGGCGCCTGGACGCTCGATCTGCCCGCGCTGCTGGCGGCCATCACACCCCAGACCCGGCTGCTGGTGGTCAACGCCCCCAACAACCCCACGGGCTGGACGCTCTCGCGCGCCGAGCAGCAGGCCATCCTGGCGCACTGCCGCGAGACCGGCACCTGGATTCTGTCGGACGAGGTGTACGAGCGCCTGTACTACGCCGGGGGCTCGGCCCTGGGCGCGGCGCCGTCGTTTCTCGACATCGCCAATGCACACGACCGGCTGGTGGTGGTGCAGAGCTTTTCCAAGTCCTTCCTGATGACCGGCTGGCGCCTGGGCTGGCTGACGATGCCGGCGGCCATGACGCCGCAGATGGGCAAGCTGCTGGAGTTCAACACCTCATGCGCTCCCGTGTTCGTGCAGCGTGCTGCCTTGATCGCCCTAGAGCAGACCGAGGCCATCACGCCGCGCATCGTGGCCCACCTCAAGGGCTGCCGCGATACGCTGGTGCCACTCTTGCAAGCCGTTCCCGGCGTGCAGACGAGCAGCGCGCCGGGTGGCATGTACGCCTTTTTGCGCATCGCTGGCCACAGCGATTCACTGCAGCTTGCCAAGCGCCTGGTGGCCGAGGCCGGCCTGGGCCTGGCCCCCGGCATTGCCTTCGGCCCCGAAGCAGAGGGCTGGCTGCGCTGGTGCTTTGCTTCTAAGGACGTGGGCCGGTTGGCGCAGGGTGTGCAGCGGCTGGAGCGCTGGCTGGCGGCGCAGCGCTGACATCCGCCATCCTGTGCATTTGGCCGTTTCTCAGCGCCATTACATGGCCTGCGTGCCGTACAGCCAGGGCAGATCCAGCAAGCGCGGCCCCAAGGTGCGCAGCGCCGCGTCGCGCCCCCAGCGCAGCACCCCGGTGGCATGGAAGATGCGGCCATTGCGCGCCGAGCGCGCCTGCACGCGGGCGTTGCGTTGCCAGCGGTTGAGGGCGTAGCGGCGCAGGCGCAGGGAGACCTCCACGTCGTGCATGGCGAGCGCACGCTGCAACTCGGCCGCATCCTCGATCGCCATCCCCGCGCCCTGGGCCAGGTAGGGGCGCATGGGGTGGGCGGCGTCGCCCAGCAGAGCCACCAGCCCGCGTGCCATGTCCGTCGGCCCCGCCACCGGCGGTCGGTCGCACAGCGGCCACAGGCGCCACTGGCCCCGGCTGTGGGCGACGGCGCCGATGGCGTCCTGCAGCGCGCTGCAGGTGCCGGCCAAGGCCGCTTGCAAATCGGCGGCCTGGGCGCTGTGGTCCCAGTCTTGCAAGTCGTCGGGCGCCTCGCCGTGCACGATGACCACCAGGTTCTGCAGCTCGCCCCGGCGCACCGGGTACTGCACCGCATGCAGGTTGGGGCCCAGCCAGGCGGTGATCTGTGATGTGCGCATGCGCTTTGGCAAGCCCCCTTGCGGCACCAGCGCGCGGTAGGCCAGGTGGCCCGAAAAACGCGGCCGCCCATCGCCCAGCAACTGGGCACGCACCGTGCTCCACAAGCCGTCTGCGCCGACCAAGGCGTCGCCTTCGATCTCACGGCCCCGGGCGGTGCGCACCTGGACCACGTTGTCGTCTCCCTCGGCAAAGCGGTCGATGGCAACCCCCGCGTGCAAGTGCAGCGACGGTTGCTTCAACAGCGCTTCGAGCAAGAGCGCATGCAGGTCGGCGCGGTGCACGGTGCCATAGGCGGCGCCGTAGCGCGCAATGGCCGCCGCACCCAGATCCAGCTCGGCCAGTGCTTGCCCGCTGAGCGCACTGCGCACCTGCAGGCGCTCAGGGAACGCCGCCACCGCCTGAAACGGCTTTTGCAGCCCCCAGGCCTGCAGACAGCGCACGCTGTTGGGACCCAGCTGAATGCCGGCACCCACTTCGCTGAAAGCCGACGCGCGCTCGTACAAGCGCACGTCCCAACCGGCATGGGTGGCCGCCAACGCAGCCGCCAGCCCCCCAATGCCGCCACCCGCCACGAGAAGCTGTTCGCTCATGCGCGGCGCCCACGCACTCGGGCCACCTGGCACGCCGCCACACCCGCCGCTGTGCCTGCCACCGCCTCAAACTTCCAGCAACTGCCCCAGCACGAAGGGCAGGATGCCCCCGGCCTGGTAGTAGTCGATCTCGATGGGGGTGTCGATGCGCAGCGTCACCAGCACCTCCTTGCGCGAGCCGTCAGCCCGGTGGATCACCAGGCGCGTGTCGCTGCGCGGCGTGAGCGCCGGGTCGGGCAGGACGTCGATGCGCTCGCTCCCTTCCAGCCCGAGCGATTCCCACGAATCGTCACCCTTGAACTGCAGCGGCAGCACGCCCATGCCGACCAGATTGGAGCGGTGGATGCGCTCGAAACTGCGCGCCACCACGGCCTTGATGCCCAAGAGCTGCGTGCCCTTGGCCGCCCAGTCGCGGCTCGAACCCGTGCCGTACTCTTCGCCGGCAAAGACCACGGTGGGTGTCGCCTCCGCCATGTACTGCATGGCAGCGTCGAAGATGAACATTTTGGAGCCTTGCAGCGGGCCGTCGTTCTGGTAGAGCGTAATGCCGCCCTCCTCGCGCGAGCCATCCGCCGTGGGCGGCACCATCAGGTTCTTGATGCGCACGTTGGCAAAGGTGCCGCGCATCATCACGTCGTGGTTGCCACGGCGCGAACCGTAGCTGTTGAAGTCCTGCTTCATCACGCCGTGCTGCAGCAGCCACTGCCCGGCCGCCGAACTTTCCTTGATGGAGCCGGCGGGCGAGATGTGGTCGGTGGTGATGGAGTCGCCAAACAGCGCCATGATGCGCGCTCCCAGTACGCTGGGAAGTTTTGGATCATTTTGGCCTCTAGCGCTTGCTGCACCTGACTTGTTTGCTCCGTTTTTTGCAATGAAATCGGCAAAGAACGGCGGTTCGGCAATGTAGGTGCTCTTGGGCCACTCGTAGGTCATGCCGGTGCCGCCGTTGATGCGCTCCCAGAGCTTGCCCGGCTCGCCGGCGATGCGCGCGTAGTTTTCACGGAAGGCCTTGCCCTTCATGGCGTACTTCATCAGCGCCTGCACTTCGTCGCTGGTCGGCCAGATATCGCCCAGGTACACATCCTTGCCGCCCTTGCCCTGGCCCACGGGTTCGGTCATCAGGTCGGCGAGCACCGTGCCGGCAATGGCGTATGCCACGACCAGCGGTGGGCTGGCCAGGAAGTTGGCCTTGATGTTGGGGTGGATGCGCGCCTCGAAATTGCGGTTGCCCGAGAGCACGGCGGAGCAGACCAGGTCGTTGTGCGTGATCACTTCGTTGAGCTCGGTGGTGAGGTCGCCGGAGTTGCCAATGCAGGTGGTGCAGCCATAACCCACCACGTCGAAGCCAAGCTTTTGCAGGTACGGCAGCAGGCCGGTTTCCGTAAGGTACTCGGTGACGATGCGCGAACCTGGGGCCAGCGAGGTCTTGATATGCGGCTTGACTTTGAGCCCTGCCTTCACCGCCTTCTTGGCCAGCAGGCCCGCCGCCAGCAGCACGCTGGGGTTGGAGGTGTTGGTGCAACTGGTGATGGCAGCAATCAACACGTCGCCGTTGCCTACCGTGACGTCGGACGCGCGCGCCCCCGTGGTATGGGTTTCCGAGTGCGCGGCAGCGAGCGTCGGCTTGTTGGCCTCCATCTCCAGCAGATGGCGCGGGGCGCCATCGGGCGTGGGTGTCTCTTGCGGCGTTGGCTCGCCACCCACTTGCTCACCCGTGTGAATATGGAACCGCGTGTGCAGCGACTCGGCGGGGCGGTTGAAGCCGGCCTGGGCATTGGGCTTGCTGAACAAATCGGCGAACTGCGTGCTGAGTTTGCCCAGTTCGATACGGTCTTGTGGGCGCTTGGGGCCGGCCACACTGGGCGTGACGCTGCCAAGGTCCAGGTGCACGACTTCCGAGTAATCGATCTCGCCAGCCTTGGGCACACCAAACAGGCCCTGGGCACGGAAATAGGCCTCGAACGCCTCGATCTCGGTCTTGGTGCGGCCCGTGCCGCGGAAGTATTCGATGGTCTTCTCGTCCACCGGGAACAAGCCCATGGTGGCGCCGTATTCGGGCGACATATTGCCGATGGTGGCGCGGTCAGGAACGGAGAGTGAGCGCGTGCCCTCGCCAAAATACTCGACGAATTTGCCCACCACTTTGTGGCTGCGCATCAGCTCAGTCACCGTGAGCACCAGATCGGTGGCGGTAACGCCTTCGCGCAACTTCCCGGTGAGTTCCACGCCGACCACGTCGGGCGTGAGCATGTAGAGCGGCTGGCCCAGCATGGCCGCCTCGGCTTCGATACCGCCCACGCCCCAGCCGACCACGCCAATGCCGTTGATCATGGTGGTGTGGCTGTCGGTGCCCACCAGGGTATCGGGGTAGTACACCTTGTCTTTGCTCTTGTGCACGCCGCGCGCCAGGTATTCAAGATTGACCTGGTGGACGATGCCAAAACCCGGCGGCACGACGCCCAGCGTGTCAAACGCCTGCATGCCCCATTTCATGAATTCGTAGCGCTCGCGGTTGCGCTGGAATTCGAGCTTCATATTCAGGTCGAGCGCGCTTTTCTTGCCGTAGTAGTCGACCATGATGGAGTGGTCCACCACCAGGTCTACCGGGACGAGCGGCTGAATCTTGCGGGCGCTTTTGCCGCACTGCACGGCAGCACTGCGCATGGCAGCCAGATCCACCAGCAGCGGCACGCCGGTGAAATCCTGCAGCACGACGCGCGAGACGACAAACGGGATTTCTTCGGTGCGCGGCGCCTGGGGAGCCCACTGCGCAAGCTCCATCACGTGGTCGGGAGACACCTTGCGGCCGTCGCAATTGCGCAGCACCGATTCGAGCACGATGCGAATGGAGATCGGCAGGCGCTTGATACCCGGATATTGGCGCGCCAGCGCAGGCAGGGAATAGAACTGCCCCTCTTTGCCCGAAGCCGTCTTGAATCGCTTAAGCGTGGAAGCAAAAGCATGTCGTGCGGGGCGTGGGGTTGCTGAGGCCATGGCGCTAACTCCTGAAATGCGGTGATGGGGCCATTCTGGCATCCTCCCGCGACGCTGCAATGGCCAGAGCTACCGCAGGGGCACTTTGCGCACAGGACGCGGCCCTTGCGAAGCCAGTTTTTTTGTTTTCAGAAAGGCGACCAGTTCACGGTCCGAGCGACGGATGTGCAGCGACAACCAATCCCGCATCAGGCTCGACAGCTGAGATGCCACAGTGATGCTGCCCGCTTCCTGCTTTTCTGCCAGCGCCATAAGCTCGGCAATAATTTGTTTGTGTTTTTTGCGGTGCCCCATAAGCGCAGGGAAAGCACTGCTCTCCATCAACTGCTCTTCCCTGGAAAAATGCTGCTGGGTATAGGTGATGAGCCGCGCCATCACACCGGCCACCACCGCCTGCCCTTGGCCCTGGCTGGTGGCAGTGTGCAGCTCATTGACCAGTCCCACCAGTTGGCGATGGTCCGCATCGATCTGGCCATGATCGATCTCCAAGTCAGGCCCCCATTCAAAATATGCCACGCTGCTTCCCTACTGGAGGGCCAAGGCCCGCCCGCCCGGCAGTTTGAACACGCTGACCGCCTGCACCAGCGCTTGCGCCTGCGTATCCAGTGACTGCGCTGCCGCAGCAGCCTCCTCGACCAGCGCCGCATTGCCTTGGGTCACCTGGTCCATCTGCCCCATGGCGGTGTTGATCTGGTCGAGCCCGCTGGTCTGCTCGCCGCTGGCCACGGCCAGTTCTCCCATGATGTCGGTCACCCTGCGCACATTGACGACGATCTCGTCCATGGTGCTGCCTGCCTGCTCCACCAGTCGGCAGCCTTCCTCCACATTGCCGACAGAGGCTTCGATCAAAGCCTTGATTTCTCGTGCTGCGGTGGCCGACCGCCCTGCCAGGCTGCGCACCTCCGTAGCCACCACGGCAAACCCCCGGCCCTGGTCACCGGCCCGCGCAGCCTCCACCGCCGCATTCAGTGCCAGGATATTGGTCTGGAACGCAATGCCGTCAATAACGCCGATGATGTCGGCGATCTTGCGCGACGACACATTGATGGCCTCCATGGTATGCACCACCTGTGACACCACGGCACCGCCACGCACGGCCACATTCGCGGCATCCGCTGCCACCTTGTTGGCATGCTGGCTTCCTTCGTAATTCTGACGCACCGCAGCGCCAATCTGCTCCAGAGATGCGGCGGTCTGTTCCAGCGAGGCTGCCTGCTCTTCAGTCCGTTGAGACAGGTCCAGGTTGCCCGCGGCAATCTGGCCGCTGGCTGAGGAAATGGCGTCCGAACTGCCCCGCACACCACCGACAATCTGCGCAAGCGATGCACTCATCGTCCGCAGCGCCTCCAGCAATTGGGCCATTTCATCTTGGCCCTCGGGCTGGATCTGCCCGGTCAGATCGCCCTTTGCCACCTGCTGCGCCACACGCAAGGCTTGGGCAATGGGATGGGTAATGGAGCGTGTGATCAGGACGGCGGCAGCCACACCAATCAGAAGCCCCAGTAAAACCAATCCGCCCATGAGTTGTTTTGATAACGCAATATCCTGCTGTGCCTTCACACCACTGGCAACGACAATCCGCTTTTGCAATGCGGCCAGGCCGGCAATCGAGGTTTGCAGGGTTTCAATGGCCTGCAAGGTTTCCCCATTCATCAACTGCACGGCTTCGTCGTGCTGGCCCTGCCCCACCAAGGCAGCCACCTTGGTGAAAGACTGAACGTATTGACCGCGCTTTTCTTTGATCTCCGCTAGCAATAATTTGCCTTCCGGCAACTGAACCAACTTCTCCAGCGTAAGCAGTGCCTCATCAATGGTTTTTTTGTTTTTGGCAATGGCCTCACCGATCTGCGTCTGTTGCTCCGGACGGGATGACACCAGCAATTCCAAGGTGCGTTTGGCGTTGGCCTGAGCAGCGGCATTGATGGTGCTGGCGGCGTCGGCCTTGACCCAGTCTTGCTCAATGATGCGGCTGTTGGCCTTGCCCGCAGCAGAGAACTCCACCACCGCAGCTCCATTGCCGATGAGCATCAGCACCAGCAAAAGCCCAAATCCCAAGCCCAAACGGCGCCCTATGGGAAAATTGCTTAGTTTCATCAAACCCCTCCAGTGGATAGAAAACCGCGACAAAGCGACTATCGACGGTTTTCCAGGAGAGGTGGACGGCCTTCTCGTTCAATCGTGATGCAAATCAAGCGCTATATGCTATTTCCCTACGGCGATGCACACCCAGCGCCTACCTTGCATGGCCTGCTACCTGCATTAGGGGGAGGTCACGGCTAACCGCCTGGCATCTCTGCGCAAGAAAGCAGCAATTAAGGCCACAACTGCAGTGGAGAGGGGGAAGATCTCATCGAAGTGAATGCTGCACATGCCTATTCGGAAGAAGTTGTCCGAGTGTGCAGCCAGGGCATAAGAAAACCCGCCGAAGCGGGTTTTCTTAAATGGCGAATTGCTCGCGGTTCTGGTCCTGAATCCAGCGCGGTGGCTTGCCGCGGCCGGTCCAGGTCTGGCCCGTGGCGGGATTGCGGTATTTGGGAGCTACTTTGGAGCCGCTGCTGGAACTGCGTGCGCGGCCTGAGGGGAATACGTCCTGTGCGGTCAAACCAAACTCGGCTACCAACGCCCGAACCTGGGAAACCGCACCGGCCAACTCCAGTTGACGGGCTTGCTGAATTTGTTGTTCCAGGGCTTCGCGCTGCTTCACGAGTTCTTTGTAACTTGGCATGGTGCTTCTAACGATTTGGGTGGAGGAGCTTTGATTATAGAAAAAAATATTGGCCTTTGCAGGGATTCACCCTAGCAATTACCAATTCATTTCGGGGCGGCGCTGCATTCTCATCGCAATGCACTAGCATGGTGCACTGATGTGAATGGATACGATCGAGAGGTTTTCATCCTCGTTGCAGCAAAATTCCATCAGATCAATCGGCTTCAATCGCCTCGTCTGCAAATTCAGGCAATTGCCTGCGTGCCCGCACGCGGTCGATTCGGCGCCCCTCCATCGCCAACACCTCAAATAGCCAGCCGGCACAGGCAATGGTTTGCCCAACGTCGGGTAGGTTCCCCCATTCGGCTATCAATAATCCTGCCAGCGTGTTGTATCGCCCACGATCCTCGTCGGGAAGTTCTTCGATGTCGAGCCGGGCCTTGAGTTCCGGTATCGGGATTTGGCCTTCCAGCAGCCAGCTGCCATCGTCCTGCACCACGGCCCAGGCGTCCATATCCACATCCGGCTGCAATTCGCCCGTAATCGCTTCGAGTAAATCCCGTGGCGTCATGATCCCCTGCACCACGCCATACTCGTCCACAACAAACACCAGACGCCCGAGGCGGGTGCGAAATTGCTCCAGCAATTCCATTCCCGTCAGGGTTTCGGGCAAATAGGACGCTGGCTGGGTATATTCACCAATCTCGCCCGGCGCCTGCCAGCCCAATTCAAGCAATCGCGCCACGCTGACAACGCCCACCACATCGTCCAGTGATCCACGGCACACGGGGTACCAGGAATGGGCGCCTTTTTCTCCTGCTGCGCTTGCATGCTGCAGGGCTTGCGCAACGGTATTGCTGGCATCCAGCCAATCGACGTCGCCGCGCGGCACCATGAGCGATGTCAGGGGCCTATCGTCCAGATGGAACACGTTTTGCACCATCTGGTGCTCGTGGTGCTCGATGACGCCCGCATCGCGCCCTTCGGCCAGGCTGGCGCTGATTTCCTCTTCCGTGACGGCACGGCCGGCCTCGTTGTTCACACGCAGCAACGCGAGCACCCCTTGCGTCGAAAGCGACAGCAGGCGCACGAAGGGCCGCGCCACGCGCGCCAGCCAGGTCATGGGGCGTGCCATGGCACGCGAGACGGCTTCAGGGTAGAGCTGGCCAATGCGCTTGGGCACCAGTTCGCCAAACACAATCGTGATGAACGTGATGACCGTGACCACAATGGCCGTGGCAGAAATGCCGGCCGCGCCGGCAGTCATGCCCAATCCCATCAGTTTGAGTGCCAAGGCTTCGCTGAAAGCGGCTTCCCCCAGAATGCCGTTGATCATGCCGATGGAGGTGATCCCCACCTGGACGGAAGAGAGAAACTGGGTGGGGTTCTCAAGCAGCGCCAGCGCCGCCTGGGCACCCTTGTCGCCAGCTTGCGCCATGGCGGTCAGCCTGGCTTTGCGACTGGACGCGAGCGCCAGCTCCGACATCGCAAAAGCGCCGTTGAGCAGCGTCAACAGCGCGATGAGGAGAAAATTCATGAATCCAAAAGAAACAACGACACGATGGCACTGTACTGTATTGGCGACTTGCAAGGCTGCGACGGCGCATTCGAGCGCCTGCTGGCGCATATTGGATTCTCAGCCAGCCGCGACACCGCCCTGCTGCAGGGCGATCTGGTGAACCGGGGGCCCGATTCGCTTGCCGTACTGCGCCGCTGTGTGGCGGCCGATGGCGCGCTCTTGTGCCTGCTGGGCAACCACGATCTGCACCTGCTTGCCGTCGCTGCCGGGGCCCGTGCGCCGGGGCGGCGCGACACGCTGGACGCCGTGCTCAACGCACCCGATCGCCCGCTTCTGCTCGACTGGCTGCGGACGCAGCCATTGGCGCGCCTGCACCCGCATGGCGGCGAGACCTTGCTGGCCGTGCATGCCGGCGTGCTGCCGCAATGGAGCGCCGAATACACCGTGGCGCTGGCGGGCGAAGTGCAGGCAGCGCTGCGGGAGCCGGATTACGCGCTGTTCCTGCGGGCCATGTACGGCAATACGCCGGCCCGCTGGAGCGACGCGCTGCAAGGCAGCGAGCGCCTGCGCGCCATCGTCAACGGCTTGACGCGCCTGCGCTTTTGCACCCCTGATGGCGCCATGGATTTTTCCAGCAACGAATCGGCGACCGAGCCGCCACCAGGGCTGCTGCCCTGGTTCGAGCTGCCTGGGCGGCGCACCGCTGGCCAGCTCGTCACGTTTGGCCACTGGTCCACACTGGGCAAGCTCGATCGCCCTGACCTGCTGGGGCTGGACACCGGCTGCGTCTGGGGGGGATGCCTGAGCGCGGTGCGTTTCGGCAAGACCCTGGCGCAACGCGAGTGGCTGCAGGTGGCGTGCCCGCAGGCGCAGAAACCAGGCTGAAAACGCTATCTAAAAAATAGCTGGATACGCTTGTAGATCAAGCGCTAGAAGCCAATTTCTCTTGAAATTCAGGCTCGCAAGCCTGCGCCGCTTCAGGCGCAGGCGCCTTGAACAGCGCCGCCACCTTGCGCCGGGGCTTGATATTGGGAGAGGCACCGCTGCGCGCCGGGCGCACGGTCGCTTCCCAGCCTGGGGCCGCGTCCGTCTGCGGGGCTTCGTAGGGCTTATCGAAAAACGGGTCGCGCGACACCGGCACAGGACGGAAGCCGCTGCGCGCACGCTCCGGCCGCTCGAACCGCTCGAACCGCTCGGGACGCTCGCCACGTGGGGCGCGGGGCGCGGCATGGCGCCCCTCCCCCTCCTGCCAGACGCGCCGGCCGTCGTTGAAATGGCCGCGCGGGCGCTCTTCGTCGTATTCCAGCGCTTCGATCTCGATCTTGGTCTTGAGCAGTTTTTCGATGTCGGCCACCAGGCGCGCGTCGCTGCCCGAAACCAGCGTGACGGCGAGGCCCGAGGCACCGGCGCGGCCCGTACGGCCGATGCGGTGGACATAGTCTTCGGCGTTGAACGGCACGTCGAAGTTGAAAACCGCCGGGACGTCCTTGATGTCCAGGCCGCGCGCGGCCACGTCGGTGCAGACCAACAGATCGACTTCGCCGCTCTTGAACGCTTCAAGCGCCTTCAAGCGTTCGTCCTGGCTCTTGTCGCCATGCAGCGCCGTGGTCTTGAGGCCCTCGCGCTCCAGGCTGCGGGCCAGGCGCGCGCAACCGAGCTTGCTGTTCACAAAGATGAACGCCTGCTTGATGCCCCGGCTCTTGAGCACCTGGTGGATGGCGCGGCGTTTGTCGTCGTCGCCCGCGCTGTAGAAATGCTGCTCGACGGTGGAGGCCGTCTCGTTGGGCCGCGCCACTTCGATGGTGACCGGGTTTTGCAGGTAGCTGCCCGCCAGGCGCTTGATCTCGGGCGAGAACGTGGCGCTGAACAAGAGCGTGGTGCGCTGCTTGGGCAGGTACGAGAGGATGCGCTGCAGATCGGGCAGGAAGCCGATGTCGAGCATGCGGTCGGCCTCATCGAGCACCACGTATTCGACCTGGTTGAGCACCGCGTTCTTGGCTTCGATGTGGTCCAGCAGGCGGCCGGGCGTGGCAACCAGGATTTCAACGCCCTTTTTCAGCTCCAGCGTCTGCGGCTTCATGTCGATGCCGCCAAACACCACGGTGCTGCGCAGCTTGGTGTACTTGGCGTACAGCGCGACCTGCTGCGCGACCTGGTCGGCCAGTTCTCGCGTCGGCAGAAGCACCAGGGCGCGCACCGGGTGGCGCGCGGGCGAGGTGGAACTGCTTTCGTGCTTGAGCAGGCGCTGCAGGAGCGGCAGCGAGAACGCCGCCGTCTTGCCGGTGCCGGTCTGGGCGGCGCCCATCACATCCTGGCCCGTCAGAACCACCGGAATGGCCTGCTCCTGGATGGGGGTCATGGACTCGTAGCCCATTTCGGCCACGGCGCGCGCCAGCGGCTCGGCCAGCGAAAGATTGGAAAAGGAACTGGTCAAACTGGTCATTAAGGCGACGCTGAATAAGCTTGCGCGATGCAGCGCGCCCTGGATCGGGATGGGCTGCAAGGCGCAAACCACAGCGATAGCCGCAGCTATCGCGAGGGTTTGCAACGCCGCAGACCGTCCCGAGCCAGGGATGCGCCGTGCGCGAGGGGCTTGTTCAGCGTTGCCTAAGCCCGCTATTGTCGCACCGTGAGTCGCAGGAGGCCAGCGCCGCCTCCCGCAGGGGCTACAGAGCGCGCGCCGAGAAGGTGTCGCAACGCTGAAGGCTGCCGCTTTGCAGCCCCGTATCGAACCAGTGCTGGCGCTGCGCACTGGTGCCGTGGGTAAAGCTCTCAGGCACCACCGCACCGCCACCGGCGCGCTGCAAGGCATCGTCGCCAATCTTCGCGGCCGCGTTCATGGCCTCTTCGACATCGCCCTGCTCCAGGATCTGGCGCCCCTGCTGGGCATGGTTGGCCCAGACCCCGGCAAAGCAGTCGGCCTGGAGCTCAAGCCGCACCGACAGCCGGTTGTAGTCGGCCTGCGAAACCCGGCCACGTGCCTGATCCATCTTTTGGCTGATGCCCAGCAGGTTCTGCACGTGGTGGCCAACCTCATGCGCAATCACATACGCCTGGGCAAAGTCACCCGGTGCGCCGAGCCGGTTCTTGAGCGTTTCGTAAAACCCGAGGTCGATGTACACCTTGCGGTCCGCAGGACAGTAAAACGGCCCCATGGCCGACTGCCCGGTGCCGCAGGCCGTAGGCGTGGCGCCGCGAAACAGCACCAGATGCGGCTTCTGGTACGTGCCGCCCTGCTGACGGAAAACATCGGTCCAGACGTCTTCGGTATCGGCCAGCACGGTGGAGACAAAGCGCGCCATCTTGTCGTCCACGGGCGGGCGCCTGGCAGGCGCCTGCTGGACCTGCGCCGGGCTGCCGCCACTGAGCAGCCCCAGGATGGTCAGCGGGTTGATGCCCAGCACCCAGCCGCCAAGGAGCGCCACCACGATGGTGCCAATGCCAATGCTGCGCCCGCCAAACCCCGGCATGCCCCCACCGCCGTCGCGCCGGTCTTCAACGTTGTCGGATTCTCTATTGCCTTCCCATCGCATATGCGGCTCCTTAGTGTCCTGAGTTGGAAGTTCGTTGATGAAATAAAGATGTCGAAATCGTCTCCAAGCCAGACGCAAACCACAGCGATAGCCATCGCTATCGCGAGGATTTGCAACGCAGCATGGGGGAGATTCTCGGCGTCTTTATGAAACGAATTTCCAACTCAGGACACTAGCGGGCGGCAGCCCTGCTGCGGCGCCATTATGGTGTGCCTCATCAGTGCAGGTGCCGGCACAGGGACCGAGGGCGATCACGCCTTGGGCAGCGTCACGCCCACCTGGCCCTGGTACTTGCCGCCGCGGTCTTTGTAGCTGGTCTCGCAGACCTCGTCGCTCTCGAAGAACAGCACCTGGGCGCAGCCCTCGCCCGCATAAATGCGTGCCGGCAGCGGCGTGGTGTTGGAGAACTCCAGCGTCACGTAGCCTTCCCATTCGGGCTCGAAAGGGGTGACGTTGACGATGATGCCGCAGCGCGCGTAGGTGCTCTTGCCCAGGCAGATGGTCAGCACGTTGCGCGGAATGCGGAAGTACTCCATGGTGCGCGCCAGCGCAAAGCTGTTGGGCGGGATGATGCAGCTCTCGCCATGGAAATCGACAAAGCTTTTCTCGTCGAAGTTCTTCGGGTCCACCACCGTGCTGTGGATGTTGGTGAACACCTTGAATTCGGGCGCGCAGCGGATGTCGTAGCCATAGCTGCTGGTGCCGTAGCTGATGATTTTCTGGCCCGCTACTTCGCGCACCTGTCCGGGCTCGAAGGGCTCGATCATGCCGGTCTGCTCCGCCATGCGGCGAATCCATTTGTCGCTTTTGATGCTCATCGCAGGTGTCCTGGGTTGGAAGTTGACTGAAAAAGGAAAGGGGTCGAAATCGTCGTCAGGCAAGGCGCAAACCACAGCGATAGCCGCAGCTATCGCGCGGATTTGCAACGCCGCATGGCGGCGATTCTCGGCGCCTTTCTGAAGCCAGCTTGCAACCCAGGACGCCACGTCCTTGGCAGGTACTATGGTTTCGATAGCTGTATGCGCTTATGGAATATGCGCTAGAGCCCTATTTTGCTTGAGAAATCACTGTGCTTTCAATCAGCCTGTCGTCGCCGAGCACGATCATCGCGAAAAGCAGCTCTTCCAGGTTGCACGCCTGCGCCGTGCGGCGCGCCAGGAGCGGCGTAGCCTGCGGGTTGAGCACGACGAAATCGCCCTCGCAGCCGGGCTGCAGGTTGCCGATCACGCCACCCAGGCCCAGCGCCTGCGCCGCACCCGCTGTGTGGCGCCACCACAGCGTGGAGGGCGGCAGCGACACGCCCCGCTTGGGCAGGACGCCTTCCACCGCCGTGCGCCCCACATAGTAGGCCGCCATCATGGTCTGGAAGGGCGAAAAGCTCGTGCCGCCGCCCACGTCGCTCGCCAGGCCGTAGCGGAAACCGGCGGCGTCGGCACGCGCGAAGTCGAAGAAGCCGCTGCCGAGGAACAGGTTGCTCGTCGGGCAGACCGCCGCCGCCGTCCGGCGCTCGCGCATCAGCGCGCGGTCGACCTCGTCGAGGTGGATGCAGTGCGCGTACACGGCCCGCTCGCGCATCAGGCCGAAGCCGTCGTACACCGCCAGGTAGCTGCGCGAGCGCGGGAACAGCTCGCGCACCCAGCGCACTTCGTCCAGATTTTCTGCCACGTGCGATTGAATCCACACGCTAGGGTGGCGCGCCGCCAGTTCGCCCGCGCCGCGCAGTTGCTCGGTGGTGCTGGTGGGCGCAAAGCGCGGCGTGATGGCGTAGCCCAGCCGGTCCACGCCGTGCCAGCGGCGGATCAAGTCTTCGGAATCAAGCAGGCTTTGCTCGGTGGCGTCGCGCACGCCGTCGGGCGAGTGGCGGTCTTGCAGCACCTTGCCGCAGATAAGGCGCAGGCTGCGGCGCTGCGCCTCGGCCATCAGCGCATCCACCGACTGCGGGTGCGAGGTGGCAAAGGCCAGCGCGGTGGTCACGCCGTTGCGCAGCAGTTCATCGACGAAGAATTCAGCCACCTGCGCGCCATGCGCGTCCATGTGAAAGCGGCTCTCTTCTGGAAAGGTGTACTGCTCCAGCCAGGGCAGCAGGCCCTCGGCGGGCGAGCCGATGATGTCGGTCTGCGGGAAGTGGATGTGCATGTCCACGAAACCCGGCGCGATGATGCGGCCAGGCAGGTGCGTGACCGGATGGCCGGCGAACTGGCGGTGCAGTGCCTGCCAGGCACCAGCGGCCTGCACGCGCTGGCGGCCCTCGGCATCGGGGGCCACGGCGAGCAGGCCGTCTTCGTCGTAAATGGCCCGACCATCGTCGGAAAACCGCAACAGGGCAGCACGGTAGATTTGCATGGGCGAGAGCTTAGCGGACCCAAAGACTCATTTCTTCGGCGTGCTCCCCCGTTTTAGGTGCACGCATTGCGCACGCCGATGGAAACCGGCACGGCCCAGGCCAGGGCCACCGTGCAAGGGCCGCCCCGCCGCACCGGTGGCGTCCCCCTGCCCGCAGCGCGCAGCGATGCGAGAGCGGGGGGAAGCGGCGCAGCCGCACAGGGGGGTGCTTCAAATATGCACCGCGTGCCCCAGCGCCCGCAGCGCCGCTTCCTGCACCGCCTCGCCCAGCGTGGGGTGGGCGTGGATGGTGCCGGCCACGTCTTCGAGCCGCGCGCCCATCTCAATCGACAGGGTGAACGCCGCCGCCAGCTCCGCCACCCCTTGCCCCACCGCCTGCCAGCCCACGATGAGGTGGTTGTCGCGTCGCGCCACCACGCGCACAAAGCCTTTGGTGGCTTCCAGCGTCATAGCGCGGCCATTGGCGGCAAAGGGGAAAGCAGCGTCGGTGCAGTCGAGCCCGGCGGCACGCGCCTCGCCCGGCGTGCGGCCCACCACCACCACTTCGGGGTCGGTAAAGCACACGGCGGGGATGGCCATGGGCTCGAAGCGCCGTGCCTGGCCCGCAATCACCTCGGCCACCACTTCGCCCTGCGCCATGGCACGGTGCGCGAGCATCGGGTCGCCCGTAAGGTCGCCAATGGCCCAGACATTGCGCATGGAGGTGCGGCACTGCGCGTCCACCGCCACAAAGCGCCCCGCCATGTCGAGCTGCAGCGACTCCAGGCCAAAGTCCGCAGTGCGCGGCCTGCGGCCCACGGCGACAAGCACGCGGTCGGCGGGCAGCGCGAATTCGTCCGCGCGGGCGCTGCGCACATGCACACCGTGCTTTTCGTCAAAACCCTGCACGCTGCAGCCCAGGTGCAGCACCACACCGCTTTTTTCCAGCGCATCGAGCACGGGCTGCGTCAGCTCCTCATCGTAGCCGGGCAGGATGCGTTCAGCCGCCTCGACCACCGCCACCTCAACGCCCAGCTTGCGGTAGGCCATGCCGAGTTCGAGCCCGATGTAGCCCGCGCCCACCACCACCAGGCGGCGCGGCAGGGTTTCGGGCGAGAGCGCACCCGTCGAAGACACCACCGGCCCGCCAAAGGGCAGCATGGGGAGCTCCACCGGTTCCGAGCCGGTGGCCAGCAGCAAATGCTCGCAACGCACCTGTACGGCTTCGCCTTCGGCGCTCTGCACGCGCACCGTCTTGCCATCTTCAATATGCGCCCAGCCTTTGATGACCTGCACCCCGGCCTTGCGCAGCAGCGCGCCCACACCGCCCGAGAGCCGGTTGACGATGCCATCCTTCCAGCGCACCGTCTGCGCAATGTCGAGGCTGGGCGATTGCACCCGGATGCCCAGCGTCGAGCCGCCCGCATGGTGCTGGGCCCGCTCGAACTCATGTGCGGCATGGATCAACGCCTTGGACGGGATGCAGCCAATGGTCAGGCAGGTGCCGCCCAGGCGCTCGCCCTCGACCAGCACGGTGGGAATGCCCAGTTGCCCGGCACGGATGGCGGCCACGTAGCCGCCGGGACCGCCGCCGATGACCAGCAATTTCGTTGTAATGTCCTTCGTCATCGCCTCACTCCACGAACAACAGGGCCGGGGTTTCGAGCAGCGCGCGCATGGCCTGGATGAATTGCGCGGCGTGCATGCCGTCGACCACGCGGTGGTCGAACGAGGAGGAGAGGTTCATCAACAGCCTGCCCACCACCTGACCGCCCCGCAGCATGGGCCGCTCGACGATGCGGTTGACGCCGACGATGGCCACCTCGGGGTGGTTGATGACCGGCGTGCTGGCAATGCCGCCCAAGGCCCCCAGGCTGGTGAGCGTGATGGTGGAACCCGACAGCGCATCGCGCGCCGCCTTGCCACTGCGCGCGCCTTCGGCCACGCTGGCAATGCCGGCAGCGCAGGCCCACAGGTCCAGGCTTTCGGCGTGGCGCAGCACCGGCACCATGAGCCCGCCCTCGGTCTGCGTGGCCACGCCCAGATGCACGCCGGCGTAGCGCGTGACCACGCCCGCCTCATCGTCGTAGCGGGCGTTGATCTGCGGAAACTCGCGCAGCGCCAGCACCATGGCGCGTGCCAGGAAGGGCAGCACCGTGAGCTTGCCGCGCGTGGCGCCGTGCAGTTGGTTGAGCTTGGCGCGCAGGGCCTCCAACTCGGTGACGTCGATCTCTTCCACGTAGCTGAAATGCGGAATGCGGCGCTTGGACTCCTGCATCTTCTGCGCAATCTTGCGGCGCAGACCGATGACGGGGATGGCCTCTTCGCCATGGCGTTCGGCGTAACCCGCAGGGCCTTGGGCGGGTGCCTGGCCGCCGCTGGCCGCATGGGCGTCCAGGTCAGCCTGCAGGATGCGCCCGGCCGGGCCGCTGCCGTGCACGAAGCGCAGCTCCACGCCCATGTCGAGCGCGCGCTGGCGCACGGCGGGGGATGCGAGTGGGCGCTCACCTGCCGTGCGCACCACGGCGGGCGCACCGCGCGGCGCTGCAACGGGGCGCAAGGACGCGGGAGCCGCTTCCGCCGGAGCCACGCGTTGGGCCGGTGCGGCTGCAGGCGGATCGTTTTTCGCTACCGAAACAGGAGCTTCTGGCGCTTGATGGGCGGGCGCTGGAGCCGAATTTTCCTTTAAATTCCCGGCACCCTCCACTTCCAGTCGCACCAGCTCCGAGCCGACGGCGATGGTGTCGCCCACGCTGCTGCCCAATGCCAGCACCTTGCCGGACACGGGCGACGGAATCTCTACCGTGGCCTTGTCGGTCATCACGTCGGCAATGGATTGGTCTTCGGCCACCACATCGCCCGGCTGTACGTGCCAGACGACCAACTCCACTTCGGCAATGCCCTCGCCAATGTCGGGCACGCGGATTGCGTAAATACCCATGGTCATGCCTCCACTGCGCGTTTGAGCGCCGCGCCAACGCGCTGCGGCCCAGGGAAATAGGCCCATTCCTGGGCGTGCGGGTAGGGGGTATCCCAGCCGGTCACGCGCTCGATGGGGGCTTCGAGGTGGTAGAAGCAATGCTGCTGCACCAGCGCCGCCAGTTCGGCGCCAAAGCCGCCGGTGCCCGTGGCCTCGTGCACGATGACGCAGCGGCCCGTCTTCTTGACGGAGGCCACCACGGTCTCCAGGTCCAGCGGCCAGATGGTGCGCAGGTCGATGATCTCGGCGTCCACTTCGGTTTCGCGCGCCGCGCATTCCGATACCCAGACCATGGTGCCGTAGGTCAGCACCGTCACCGCCTTGCCGGGGCGGAACACCGCCGCCTTGTCGAGCGGCAGCGTGTAGTAGCCCTCGGGCACCTTGCCCATTTCGTGTTTGGACCAGGGCACGACCGGCCGGTCGTGGTGGCCGTCGAACGGGCCGTTGTAGATGCGCTTGGGCTCCAGGAAGATGACCGGGTCGTCGTTCTCGATGGACGCAATCAGCAGGCCCTTGGCGTCGTACGGGTTGCTGGGCATGACCGTGCGCACCCCGCAGACATGCGTGAAGATGGCCTCGGGGCTCTGGCTGTGCGTCTGCCCGCCGTAGATGCCGCCGCCACAGGGCATGCGGATGGTGATGGGCGCCGTGAAGTCGCCCGCCGAGCGGTGGCGCAGGCGCGCTGCCTCGGAGACGATCTGGTCCATGGCTGGGTAAAAGTAGTCGGCAAACTGGATTTCCACCACCGGTCGCAGCCCGTAGGCGCCCATGCCCACCGCCGTACCGACGATGCCGCCTTCCGAAATCGGCGCATCGAAACAGCGCGATTTGCCGTATTTGGCCTGCAGGCCCTCGGTCACACGGAACACGCCGCCGAAGTAGCCCACATCCTGTCCGTAGACGATGACGTTGCTGTCACGCTCCATCATCACATCGAGGCCCGAGCGCAGAGCCTGGATCATGGTCATGGGCACGGCGCCCGCCAGCGCCGCAGGGTTTTTTTCTTGTGTTTCCATGGCTCAAACCCCCAACTGCTGGCGCTGCCGGCGCAGGTGCTCCGGCATTTCTTTGTAGACATCGTCAAACATGGTCGCGGCGCTGGGCACGCGGCCATCGAGCAGGGTGCCGTAGCTTTCGGCTTCCTTTTGCGCCGCAATCACCTCGGCCTCCAACTCCTTTTGGGCAGCGTCGTGGCGCGCTTCGGTCCATTCCCCTATGGCAATCAAGTGTTGCTTGAGCCGCGCTATCGGGTCACCCAGCGGGAAGCGCTGCCAATCATCGGCCGGGCGGTATTTGGACGGATCGTCCGACGTGGAATGCGGCCCGGCGCGGTAGGTCACCCACTCGATCAGCGTGGGGCCGTTGTTGGAGCGGGCCCGCTGCGCCGCCCACTGCGAGGCGGCGTAGATGGCCAGGAAGTCGTTGCCGTCCACCCGCAGCGAGGCAATGCCGCAGCCCACGCCGCGCTGGGCGAACGTGGTGCCCTCACCGCCCGCAATGGCCTGGAAGGTGGAAATCGCCCACTGGTTGTTGACCACGTTGATGATGACCGGCGCGCGGTACACGTGGGCAAAGGTGAGCGCGGTGTGGAAGTCGGCCTCGGCCGTGGCGCCGTCGCCAATCCAGCCCGACGCAATTTTGGTATCGCCCTTGATGGCCGACGCCATGGCCCAGCCCACGGCCTGAATGACCTGGGTGGCAAGGTTGCCCGAGATCGAGAAGAACCCGGCGCGTTTGTATGAGTACATCACCGGCAATTGCCGGCCCTTGAGCGGATCGCGCTCGTTGCTCATGAGTTGGCAGATCAGCTCCACCATGGAGATGTCGTCCCGCGAGAGCAGCAGGCCCTGTTGGCGGTAGGTGGGAAAGCACATGTCGCCGTCTTCGAGTGCCTGCGCATGGGCCACGGCAATCGCCTCCTCGCCCAGGCACTGCATATAGAACGAGAGCTTTTTCTGGCGCTGCGCGACCAGCATGCGGGCGTCGAAGATGCGCGTCTTCATCATGGCCCGCAGGCCGCGGCGCAGGCGCTCGGGGTGCAGGGCCGGCGCCCAGGGCCCCACGGCCTGGCCATCTTCGTCCAGCACGCGCACAAGATGCTGGGCCAGGTCGGCCGTCTCGGCAGCGGGGCAATCGGGTGGGGGTCTGCGCACCGCGCCAGCGGGCGATACGCTCAAAAAAGAAAAATCAGTCTTGCAGCCGGGTCGCCCAGTAGGCTCCGGCACATGCAGCTTGAGGGCTGTGTGCGATGTCATCCACGGTCTCCGTGCGCGATGGTGTCGCGCCATGGTTTCGGGTCGGGCGATGCGCCAACTTTCAGCGTACGCCCTTCTTGCGCGGTAGCGCAACCGGAAATTCTAAGCCCGGAACCCCAGGTTGCTCAGCACGGAACTTGTTGCTCCGGCACGGCGTTGCTGCACAAGCCCAAAAAACGAAACGAGACGAGACGCCCCACCCCAGACGGAGACGGAGCTATGCCATGGCACTCACGGGCACCGTTGTCGCTCGCTCCCGTTGCGTGAACCGGTTGGGCTGGGCCGCGCGCACAACGCCGTCCCCTGGCGCTCAAGGGTGCGTGCCAGCCACATGCACGTTTGACAGCGGAAGGCCCTCTTCGCTGCCATCGGCCAGAGTTGATGCGCTCAAAAAATAAGCGAAACTGAAACTACAAGACGCCTCAGTCAGTGTTGGGCTGAAAACAGCAGTTTTTAGAGCCCCCCTACAGGGTTTTTTTATTGCGCAAGAATTCTTCAATTTTCGCTTCAGGAACCCCCGGGCTGAATAGGAAGCCCTGAATTTCATTGCACTTTAGCAGCCGAAGAAGCTTGGCCTGCTCATTGGTTTCTACGCCTTCCGCGATAACCCGCAAGTTCAGGGAATGCGCCAAAGAGATGATGGCAGAGACGATGCTCCTATCGTCAGCATTGCTGGTCATGTTGATGATGAATGCCCGATCAATTTTTAATGAATTGATCGGCAACTTAGCGATATAGCTGAGCGAAGAGTAGCCCGTTCCGAAATCGTCAACCGCCACCTCAACACCCATTTCCCGAATAGCATAAAGCTTCTGAATGTTGGCCTCGACATCCTCCATAATCAGGCTCTCGGTAATTTCAATCTCCAGCCCACCGCTGTCTCTTCCTAAACTGCTTAGTACGCGTTCTACAGTACTGACGAAATCTTTTCTTCGTAGTTGAACTTGCGAAACATTGACGGCAATGCGAGGGGCGGTCAAGCCTTTCGCCTGCCATCCACGGAAATCCGTCATCGCTTGCGCCAAAGCCCAGGCGCCCGCCTCAATGATCATCCCGGTTTCTTCAAGCAGTGGAATGAATTTCCATGGCGGGACCAAGCCGGTTTCCGGATCGTTCCAGCGCATCAACGCCTCCACCCCCACGATCTGGTTGCTCTTGAGATCGACTTTAGGCTGGTAATGTAGAACCAGTTGTTCTAGCTCGAGTGCCCGACGCAGCTTGTTTTCAAGTGTCAGCTTCTCGGCGACCCGGGCATTGAGCACCGGGGTATAGAACAAATACTTGTCACCCGAGAGCTTGCTTTTCTTCAGAGCAGCTTCGGCGTTGCGGAACAAGGCATCGGCATCTTTTCCATCGTTAGGGAAAATAGCGATACCCGTTCTGGCCGATATGCGCAGTTCCTGACCTTCCAGCGTGAAGGGTCTACCCAGGGATGTCGCAACCTGACTCTCAAAGAAGCGCACCACATCTGCCTCTTCCCTGATATTTGACAAAACCATGGAAAAACAGTCTGCGTTGATACGCGCCAGATGGTCCACCCCAACCCCCGTTTCAATTAGGCGCTCGGCTACCATTTTCAGCAATGCATCCCCAGCGTGCCGCCCAAACGTCTCATTGATACCTCTAAAACGTTCCAGATCGATGGCCAGTACCGCCACTGTTTCTCCACTTCTCACGTCATGCAAATGCTGGCCCAAGCGATCGTAAAACACCGTGCGATTCGGTAGACCGGTAATAGCATCATAGTAGGCCAGATAATTGAGTCTCCCTTCTTTTTTCAGGTTATCCATGGCGAATGAAATATCTCCCGCTATTTCAATCAAAAGCCGCATTTCCTCCTCATCGAAAACACCTGTTTCCGCCGCATAGAGCACGAACACGCCGACCGGCTTACCCTCCAGAATGAGGGGGAGCACTACCACTGAGCGGTAGCCACGGCTTAGCGCCTCGTCGCGCCAGGCGGCCATGCGTTCGTCGCTGGCGATGTCATTGCAGATCACCGGCTTCGCTTCGGTCAAGGCTTGTGCGGTTAACGCACAACTTCCTGGTGCGTCATCATGGGTTGTCAAATTGACCTGCGCCAGATATCCGTCATCGTGGCCAGCCTGGGCGACCGGCGCCACCTGCTGGCTGTCTGCGGCATATTTTCCTATCCACGCAAAAGTAAACCTACCTTGATCCACCGCGATGCGACAGGCTTCCCTGAACAACTCCCCTTCCTCACGGACACGCACAATTGTTGTATTGATGCCGCTGAGCACGCTGTAAATTCTATTTAGGAACTCAATCTTTGATTCCTGCACCTTGCGCAGAGTGATGTCGCGCGCGATGGTGGACAAATACTCCACCGATTCGTTGTGTCCCTTGTGGGCGAGAATCACCTGAAGAACCGGAATCTCGCGGCCGTCCGGCCCGAGGATGGCCGTTTCCCCACTCCATACCCCATGGCTGAGCGCATGCGGAATACCTTCCTCCATCACCAGCTTGCCGGCCCATTCCGGATAAATATCCTGACTTCGGATCTTTGGCAAATCCTTCTCTTCAATCCCCATCAATTGCAAGCCTGCCTGATTGCTGTAAAGCATTCGGCCATCCAGCGTCGCGGTACCAATCAAGTCGGGGGTTGCCTCAATGATCGCTACCAGCCGCGCCTGCTCCTCCTGAATACGCTTGCGCTCCGCGACTTCCAGCGTCAGCGCGGCGGTCCGCTCCTGGACCAACTGCTCCAAATGCTCGTGCAACCTGGCGCGCTCCAGCGCCACCGCAACTTGGTTGCCGACGACGCACAGCATCTTCAGCTCCACTTCGTCAAACAGACCCTGCTCAGGCCCGACCAGGTTCATAACGCCCATGGCCCGTTCACCGGTCCACAAGGGCACGCTGGCGTGGTACCGCAAGCCCTGCATGTCGCCCTTGCCCCCTTTAAAGCGTTCGCATTCCATGATGTTGCCGACATGGCCCAACTCTCCCGCAAGAAAACGGCGCCGGCAGTCGCACAATCCATCCATGGCACCTTCACGCAACAAGGCTGGCGGCAGATTGCGCGCGGCCACGGTCCGGAAGCTCGACTCCCTTTCCCATAGCGATATCCAGCCAGCCTGAACCCCGGGTAACTCCAAAGCCCGCTCTAATGCAACTTCTGCCACCTCACGTTCGGTAATTGCTTGGCGGATTCAAAACTGAAGCGCAACACCTGCCAACCTCTAAGGTCAGCAGATGCACTCCTCCCCTTCGCATTACCAGCAGCTCCAGCCTGAAGAGCGCGTCACCATCGCCAGCCTGACGCAGCAGAACCACAGCGTGCGGGCAATTGTGAACCGCCCCGGGTTTCGTGGAGGCCGTTTGGTTTAAGTCAGGCC
>Ga0208272_100172_pt1 | contig 38979 bp, 38 predicted proteins | sample LakWasM129_HOW14_2_FD_183939 | JGI IMG/M metagenome (GOLD analysis project Ga0208272, IMG submission 183939) | Freshwater sediment methanotrophic microbial communities from Lake Washington under simulated oxygen tension - Sediment Metagenome... | ecosystem: Environmental > Aquatic > Freshwater >... | reverse complement strand
TCACGTTGAAGCCAAACCAGCCGACGATGAGAATCCAGGCGCCCAGGGCCAGAAACGGAATGTTCGACGGAGGGTGGGCCGAGATCCCGCCGTCCTTGCGGTAGCGGTTGGCGCGCGAGCCCAGCAGCAGCACGGCCGGCAGTGCAATCCAGCCGCCGACGGCGTGCACCACAACGGAGCCGGCAAAATCGTGGAACTCGGCGCCGCTGACGCGGGCGATCCAGGCCTGGATGCCCAAGTGGCCGTTCCAGGCGATGCCCTCGAAGAACGGGTAGACAAATCCGACGATGGCGGCGGTTGCGATCAGTTGCGGCCAGAACCGTGCGCGCTCTGCAATGCCACCCGAGATGATGGCGGGGATGGCCGCCGCAAAGGTGAGCAGGAAGAAAAACCGCACCAGGCCAAAGCCGCTTTGCTGCGCCAGTTGGTCGGCGCCCACGAAAAAGTGCGTGCCGTAGGCGACGCCGTAGCCGACCAGAAAATAGACCACGGTAGAGACCGAGAAATCGACCAGAATTTTCACCAGCGCATTCACCTGGTTCTTTTTCCGCACCGTTCCCAGCTCCAGAAAAGCAAAGCCTGCGTGCATGGCCAGCACCATGACGGCGCCCAGCAGAAGGAAAAGGGTGTCAGTGCCCTGGCGTGTGGCGTCCATGGAGTCCTTTGGTGCGGCAAGTGGGGAAACAGGGCGCCAAAAAGGCGCCATGCACACTTTTGAGCAAAAAATGCGCCAGGCTGGAGCAGCCTTTGGGCGCCGGATCTGCACCGCAATCGAACGCACATGCACCACCGGTGTGCGCGCCCGCACGACCCTGGGGCAAAAAAGGCCGGCACCCTTGCGGGGCGCCGGCCTTGCTATCGAAAAAATAGCTGTTAGTGCTTACCGCATAAGCGCTAAGAGCAGTTTTCCTTATTTTGCTGCTGCACGTGCTTGTGCCAGCCAGCTGTCAAACGTCTTCTGGTGTGCCTTGATCCAACCCTCGGTGTGGCGGTCGATGTCGGCGGCGGTGTTTTCGCCCTGGGCCATGCGGTTGTTCTGCGCGTTGATGTCGTTGATCGACAGCTTCATCACTTCAAACAATTTGCCGGCGGCGGGGTTCTTCTCCACAAAGGCCTTGTTGGCCACGATCTGCTGCTTGTTCACCACGAAACCATAGTTCTTGCCATTGGGCAGTTTGGTGTCGAGGTTCGCTTGCGCACCGGGCAGCGAGGAGAACGGTACCTCCAGCCAGACCACGTCCTTGCCGGGCTTGAGCTGCGCGCTCACCCAGTAGGGCGTCCAGGTGTAATAGAACACTGGCTTGCCAGCCTTGAAGCGGGTGATGGTGTCGGCAATCAGCGCCGAGTAGCTGCCCTGCTGGTGCGTGACGGTGTCCCGCAACTTGAAGGCGGTGAGCTGGTGCTCGATCACGGCTTCGCAGCCCCAGCCTGGATTGCAGCCGGTCAGGTCGGCCTTGCCGTCGCCGTCGGCGTCAAACAGCTTGGCGATTTTCGGATCTTTGAATTGCGCGATGTTGGTGATGTGGTACTTGTCGGCCGTTTTCTTGTCGATCAAGTAGCCCTGGGCCGCATGGTCCGAGTACACGCCCTTGCGCGAGAGCTTGGCGTCGCCGCCGGCGTTCTTGTAGAAATCGGCGTGCATGGGGTTCCAGTGGTCGGCCATGAAGGTGGCGTCACCATTGGCAATGGCGATGTGGGCCGTGGGGTATTCCACTTCCTTGATGGGCTTCACGTCGTAGCCCAACTTTTCCAGTGCCTTCATGACCAGCTCGGTCTGGAAGGTTTCCTCGGCGATCGAGCTCTTGAGCGGCTGGACCTCGATGCCCTTGCCGGGCATGGATTCGGTTGCTACGGCGGTGCCAGCCAGGCCGAAGGCGAGCGCTGCGGCAGCGAGCAGGCGATGGGCTTTGAAAGCTTGGGTATGCATAGATGTCTCCTTGCGGGTGAAAAAACAGGGGAGGTCGTCACCCGCGTGCGGATGAAGAGTAGGTGAGCTCGGTCTGTGGATCTGTGGCGGCAGGTGCTGGTGTGGACTTGGCAGGGCGCACCAGGCGCAGCACCAGTCCTGCCGGGCCGGTCTGCCACCAGTGGCGCACACCGCGGCGCGGCTGGCCCATGGCCTGGGTGATGCGGTCAAGCGTGATGGCCAGCAGCACGATGCCCAGGCCGCCGACAGTGGCCAGGCCCATGTCGAGGCGGCCAATACCGCGCAGCACCATCTGGCCCAGGCCGCCGACGGCGATCATGGAAGCGATCACCACCATGGAAAGGGACAGCATCAGCGACTGGTTGATGCCGGCCATGACGGAAGGCATGGCCAACGGCAATTGCACCTTGAGCAGCATCTGCATCGGCGAAGCGCCATAGGCACGCGCCGCCTCGATCAGGTCGGGCCGCACCTGGCGGATGCCCAGGTTGGTCAGGCGCACCAGCGGCGGCAGGGCAAAGACGATGGTGACGATGACGCCCGGTACGTTGCCAATGCCAAACAGCATCACCACCGGCACCAGGTAGACAAAGGCCGGCGTGGTCTGCATGGCGTCCAGGACGGGCCGCATGATGCGCTGCGCCCGATCGCTCGAAGCCAGCAGGATGCCCAGCGGCAGCCCGATGACGACGCAAAACACCAGCGAGGTGAGCACCAGCGAGAGCGTCACCATGGCCTCGGGCCAGATGCCCAGCATGGCCACGATCAGCAGCGAGACCACGGCGCCGATGGCAATCAAGCGCCCGGCAAACTGCCAAGCGAGCACGCCGAGGAGGGCAATCATGGCCAGCGAAGGAATGCTGGTCAGCAGGCTCTCCACCCAGTTGAGCGTGCCGTCGATGGGCACGCGCATGGTCTGAAAGAACGGCCGAAAATTCTGCACCGCCCAGGCCAGGGCGTGGTTGATCCAGGCCTCAATGGGCAAGGAGCCATCCCAGAGCTGGTGCAGTGCAAAACCGGTGTGGTGGTCTGCGGCGCTGGCCTGTGATGCCAGTGCGTCTGCAGTGTTGGCGGGGGCGTCCAGCCAGCCGCTGGCGGCTGCCGGGTCGGGTGTTGCCGTGGTCACTCCCCAGGCATCGGCGCCAGGGGGTGTGGATGCCGTGGCTGCAGGCGCTGCGGCAGTGTCCCAGGGGGAGGACATTGCGGCTGCGGCATCGCTGGCATTCGCCCAGGGGTTGGTGTCCGTTGGCGGTGCGAGAGGGGTGTCTTGCGCTGCTTGCGCCAGCAGTACGGTAACTGTGGATGCGTTCATGGTGTGTCCTTCAGGCCGCCACAGCGGCAACTTGCGCGCTCGAAGCGGCTGGAGCTTCAATGTGCGGGGTGTCGCGGTCGAGAAATTTGAGCAGCGTGGTCTTGCTGATCACACCTGCCAGGCGACCGCCCTCCTGTAGCACCGGCACGGCGCAGGGCGCATGGGCGACCTGGCCAAACAAGTCGGCCACTGGAGCCTCCGCGGCAATCGGTTGCAGGTTGGAGAGAAACGCGTGCTGCAATCCAAGTGGCCCTCGGTGGCCGTCGAGCGCATCGCGCAGCGATTCGGCCGATACCGTCCCCAGGTAGCGGCCTTTGGGATTCACGATGTAGGCAAAGTCGCGGTCGTCGTTCTCGATGAGCTTGAGCGCGGCGCGCGAGCCGCGGTCGGTATGCTCGGAGACGATGGTGAGCGGCTTGCGCACGATGTCGCCAGCTTTGAACACTGCGGCCGCGTCCACCCCACGCACAAAGCTGCGCACGTAGTCATTGGTCGGGGCGCGCAGGATTTCGTCGGGCGTGCCCACCTGCACCACATGGCCGTCTTTCATGATGGCGATGCGGTCGCCAATGCGCATGGCTTCGTCGAGGTCGTGCGAAATGAAGACGATGGTGCGGCGGCGAATCTCCTGCAGGCGCAGCAACTCGCTCTGCATTTCGGTGCGGATGATGGGGTCAAGCGCTGAGAAAGCCTCGTCCATCAGCAAAATGGAAGGGTCGGAAGCGAGCGCGCGTGCCAGCCCGACGCGCTGCTGCATGCCACCCGAGAGCTCGTCGGGGTAGCTTGCACCCCAGCCGGCCAGGCCCACCAACTCCAGCGCCTGCGCTGCCTGGCTTTGCCGCTCTTCGCGTGCTACGCCGGCCAGCTCCAGACCGAGCGCGGTGTTGTCCTGCACCGTCATGTGCGGCATCAGCGCAAACGACTGGAACACCATGCTGATGTCCTTGCGGCGCAGGGCGCGCAGCGCTGCGTCCGAGAGCTTGGCCATGTCCACGCCATCGACCAGGATGCGGCCGGCGGTGGGCTCGATCAAGCGGTTGAGCATGCGCACCAGCGTTGATTTGCCGGAACCCGACAGCCCCATGACGACGAAAATCTCGCCTGGCTCAATGGTGAAATGCGCATCGAATACGCCAATCGACTGGCCGGTGCGCGCAAGGATCTCCGCCTTGCTGCAGCCCTGGCGCACCAACTCCAGAGAAGCCTGCGGTGAATCGCCAAATACCTTGAAGGCGTGCTCAATGGTGACTTGTTTGGCCATGGTGGGATCTCCTCGTGTCGGAACCCCGCATAGCCCGCTTGAAGCGGACTGGGCTGGGTTATGGGGCCAATGCGCAGCATGGCCAGCAAAGTGCACTGCCGCCCCACCGCTGGCAGGGTTTTGTTGGCAGAGCAGAGAGGTCCGGACTATCCAAAGGGATGGCCGGAAAAAGAAAAAGCACGCTGTTGGCGTGCTTTCTTTCAAAAACCTTGTGCCCGGAGGGCGTCAGGTCGGGATTACCCGTAAAACGGGTTTTAAAACACCCGTAAATTATACAAATTATGCTAATTTGAGTAACAACAGTGGTTATACGTTTTGTGTTAGAGGCGGGCTGTGTTGTCTGTTGTGTCCTTGAGCCGGTCAGGGCGCCGCCGTCTGCGGTCCATGAACCAGGCCAGGAACGGCAGCAGGACGAGTGAGCCTGGAATCACCCAGACGAACAAATACGGACTCACCGAAGACGCAGAGCGCATCACATTGCGCAGATGCGCGCGCTCGGTGGTCGTCCAGGCGCCCCGCTGGCGCTGGCGAATCAACCAGACTATGGAGCCCTTCATGGTGGCAAGCTCGCTGCGAAAACGTGTTTTCTCGCGTGTATTGCCTGCCAGGAAGGAGCAAAACCATTCCGGCGCGCGCTCCATACGCCGCTGGAAGGCGGTAGTGGAGTTTGGGTCGAAGGCTTCGGCGGGAGGCTGCCGTTCCACCGCGATCAAAGAATGGCCCGATTCGGAGGGAGAACACGCACCCATGGCAGCTTTGGCTAGCGGTGTAACTCGCCCGAGCGCTCGGGCTGGTAGGTTACTTCGGCTACGCGCACCGTCATGCAGGCGCCACCTGGTACGGGCCAGGCCAGTTCGTTGCCCACGGACAGGCCCAGCAAAGCGCTGCCGACCGGCGCAAAAATCGAAATGGCGTTGGGCGTGCTGCCGGCGTCGCGCGGATAGACCAGCGTGAGGCAAAAATCTTTGCCCGTCTCCTGAATGGAGAATTTCACCGTGGAATTCATGGTGACGACTTCCGGCGGCATATCGGCGGGGTTGACAATGTCTGCGCGGTCAAGTTCTGCCTGTAACTGCGTGCGGCCTGGGAAGCTCGCGCCCGCAGAGGTCTGGAGCAGCGTTTCCAGGCGCTCCAGATCCAGGGACGAGACAGTGAGAGGCGGTTTGGGCATGGCAGGCACTATTTGGCGGGGCAACGGGCCAGTGTAGCCCTGCCGGAATTTCGCACTGCGGCATGCTGGTATTTTTGCCCCAAATTGGGTTGGCATGTCAACGCGCAGGGCGCCTGGCGGCTTATGGGTGCTTGCCCCGCGCCGCGCCCACGCTTGCGGCTGGGTAGGCACCTTTCTCGCACCATGTCCCAATCTTCCCTTCGTAGCCCTTGGCTGGACGCCACCAAAGGCGCCGCCTGCCTTGCCATCGTGGCGCACCATCTCTCGGTCTATGGCCCGCTCTCCGACACGGTGCGGCCCTTTGCGCCGCAGTTGATGGCCTGGCTCTACGACTATGCGCGCATGGCGGTGCAGATTTTTCTGGTGGTGGGCGGCTATCTGGCCGCGGCGAGCCTGGCGCCCGCTGGCGTTGCGCGGTTTGAAGCAGCGGGAGTGCAGATCGCGCGGCGCTTCATGCGACTGGCCGTGCCTTATGCGGCAGCGCTGCTGACGGCGGTCGCCGCCGCGGCGCTGGTGCGTCCCTGGCTGGACGATCCCAGTGTGCCGGACAGCCCGCACCTTGCCCAATTGCTGGCCAACGCGCTGATGCTGCAGGATGTGCTGGGCCAGCCGGCTCTTTCGGCCGGCGTCTGGTATGTGGCCATTGATTTCCAGCTGTATGCCGGGGCGGTTCTGCTGCTGGCGCTGGCGCGCCGTCTCTCTGGTGGGGCAGCCCAGTGGGCCGCACTGGTGGGCAAAGTGCTGGTGGTGGCGTTGTGTGCCGCGTCGCTGCTGGTGTTCAACCGGTTTGCCGCGCTCGATGCTTGGGGGATTTACTTTTTTGGCTCGTATGGGCTTGGCATGGCAACGCTTTGGGCCGTGCGCAGTTCTCACCCCGGCCGCTGGCTGCTGGCGCTGGCGTTGCTAGGCGGCTTGGCGCTCGCCGTTGATTTCCGCCTGCGTATTCTGCTGGCGCTGGGCACTGCTGCCTGGCTGGCCTGGCTTGCCTTGCGCGCGCCATCCGCCAGGCCCTCGCGTGCCGAAGCCCTGGCGGCGCCGTTGATTTGGGTGGGTCAGCGCTCTTACTCTGTGTTCCTGGTGCATTTTCCGGTCTGCCTGATGGTGAATGCGCTCTTCGCCTATGCCTGGCCCGGCGAACCGCTGGTGCACGCTATCGGGCTGTTGAGTGCGTTCGGCCTGTCCATTGCAGCGGGCTGGTTGCTCTACGAGCGCGTGGAGCGCCACGGCGCCACCGCCTGGCAGGCCTTGCGCTGGGAAGCCCAACTTATGGGCGGCAGCTTGTTGGTGGCCCTGACGCATGGGCACTTAGTGGGCTAGGCCTTTTGCCGGCGCGGGTGCCCCATCGGGGTCAGGAATGGGCGCGGCAGGCGCTGAACAAATCCCGATCGGCTTGGTACGCTGAGGTCTGCACATCCATCAGGCCCAGCACCGAATGAAAGTAGCTGTCCTGCGTGATGTGTCGGTCAGCCAGATCGCGCTGCAGGCAATCCGTGTGCACACCTGAGCGTGCTTGCATGGCGGGTGAGAGCCAGGTGATCCAGGGGACGTGCTTTTGCACATCGGGCGCGATGCTGTACGGCAAACCGTGCAGGTAGATATTGTTCTCGCCCAGAGACTCACCATGGTCGGCGACATAGATCATTGCGGTATCGGCCTTGGGCTCCTGGCGCTCCAGCCAGTGCAAGGTGTCGCTCAGGAAGGCGTCGGTCTCCACAATGCTGTTGTCATAGGCATTGACGACTTCTGCCTGGCTGCACTCCTGCAAGGCGTTGGATTGGCACTCGGGCTTGAACTTCTTGAGGGCCGGCGCGGAGCGGTGCGCATACGCAGGGCCGTGGCTGCCCATCTGGTGGAGCACGACCACGGTTCCGCGCGCACGCTGCTCCGCTGGCAGGGCGGCGAGCCGCTTATCCAGCCCCACCAGCAAAATGGGGTCCAGGCATTCGCCGCCCGCGCAGAGCTGCGGGTCTTTGAGCGCCGTGGTGCTGGCCGAGGGGACGCGTGCGCAAATGCCCTTGCAGCCTGACTGGTTGTCCAGCCAGAGCACGGCCAAGCCCGCGTGCTGGAGCACGTCGAGCAGGTTTTCATAGTTGCTCTTGCGTGCTTCGTACGCGGTTTTCCCCAGATTCGAAAACATGCAGGGCAGGGCCGTCGCGGTGCTGGTGCCGCACGACCAGGCGTTGCGCGCACTGGAGAGGTCTTTGCGCGCCGAGAGTTGCGGCGTGGTGTCGCGGGCATAGCCGTTGATGCCGAAATTGCCGCTGCGCCCGGTCTCGCCCACTACCAGCACCAGCAGAGGAGGTTTGGTCTGCCCGGTGTAGCTTGCGCCCAGCTTGGCGTCGCGGCCAAGCGGCAGCAGGGTATGCGTGTCCATGCGCAGCGGGCGTGCCGCCAGGTCGCCCAGGGCATAAACGGTATTGAGCGGGTTGATCAGGTAGCGCAACTGCGGCTGGTTGCGCATGGTGGAGGAAAACTCCTGGAATACCAGCAAGATGCTTGCCACCACCAGCCCCACGCAGGTTAGCAGCAGGGCGGTGTTGCGCATCACCTGCCGCAGGCCCGATGCATGGCGCAGCGGCCTGCGCCACAGCCACCACAGCGGCGGAGCCGCCAACGCGAGCACCATGGCCAGCATGCGCCAGGAAAACAGGTCGCCGGTTTCGCGCACGTCGGTTTGGAAGACGTTCTGCAGCATGCTCGAATCGATGGCGATGCCATAGCTGAGCATGAAGTAGGCGCCGAAGGCGGCAAACAGAACCAACAGCGTGCCTGCCGGTTTGAGCGTCCAGCGCCAGGCGAAGAGCGTGAGCACGGCTGTATTGCCAGCGGCGATCAGAAACCCGAAGGCGAAAAAAAATAGCCAGCCATGCGCAGTGGCACCGGCTGCGTGGGTGTTTGCCAGGGCGCGCCACAAGGGCCAGTTGCAGACGGAAGCCAACCAGACTGCCAAGGGCAGCACGATCGTGACTGGATGGGCGGCGCGGGGTTTGGTTAGGTTTGTGGGCATCACGTGGTGCGCAGCACGGCGCGGCGCTGGTGAGCGCAAGGAGAAATGTATCAGGGGTAGATTAGCCGCCGCCGGTTAAGTGCAGTTTATTTAATGTGACGCCCGCAAAGGGAGGACGCCAAGTTGCGCCGCATGGTGCTCCAGATGGTCTGCGACGAAGCTCTGCACGAAGTAGTACCCGTGGTCGTAGCCTGCATGGCGGCGCAGGGTGAGCGGCTGCCCGGCTTGGGCACAGGCGGCCTCGAAGCGCTGTGGATGGAGCTGCTCCGCCAGGAATGGATCGGATAGACCCTGGTCGATCAGGATGCCGGCAGGAAAAGGGGGTTGCTCGCACGCTTGCATCAGGCCCGTGGCATCGTGTGCGGACCATTGGCTTCGGTCCGGCCCCAGGTACCCGGTAAACGCTTTCTCGCCCCAAGGACACTGGCTGGGCGCGCAGATCGGAGCGAAGGCAGAGACCGATCGGAACAGTGCGGGGTGGCGCAGCGCGAGTGTCAGCGCGCCGTGGCCCCCCATGGAGTGGCCGAAGATGCCGATCCGCGCCGTGTCGATGGGCAGATGCTCGCCCAGAAGCGGCAGCAGTTCCTGTGTGAGGTAGCTCTCCATGCGCCAATGCGGCTTCCAGGGCGCCTCGGTAGCGTCAAGGTAGAAGCCGGCGCCGACGCCAAAATCCCAGGCATCGGCTTCACCTGGCACGTTGGCGCCGCGCGGGCTGGTGTCGGGTGCCACCAGGGCCATGCCCAGCTCGGCCGCTGACCGCTGGGCGCCAGCCTTCACCATGAAGGTTTCCTCGTTGCAGGTCAGACCTGCCAGGTAGATCAGCGCCGGCACCTTGGCCCCCTCCAGCGCTTGCGGCGGCAGGTAGACCGAAAACTTCATCGGCAAGCCAATCTCGTGCGAGTTGTGCCGGTAAAAGCGCTGGGCACCGCCAAAGCAGCCGTGGGCGCCCTGCAGGTCGAGAGAGGCGAGGGGCATTGGGAACTCCTAAAATGAGAGCTTTGAGCGCTTGTATCTAGGGCGATATACCATGTTATTAATACGCAAATGCTTACAGGATAAGCGCTAGATGCTCATCTTTTAATAGATAACGACCGAGCGGATCGACTTGCCTTCGTGCATGAGATCGAAGGCTTTGTTGATATCCAGCAGCGGCATGGTGTGCGTCACAAACGGGGCCAACTGGATTTTCCCGCTCATAGCGTCCTCGACCATGCCGGGCAACTCGCTGCGGCCCTTGACACCGCCAAAGGCCGAACCCAGCCACTTGCGGCCCGTGACCAGCTGGAACGGGCGGGTGGAAATCTCTTTGCCCGCACCCGCCACGCCGATGATGACCGATTGGCCCCAGCCCCGGTGCGCACATTCGAGCGCGGCGCGCATCACGTCAACGTTGCCGATGCATTCAAAGCTGTGGTCCACACCCCAGCCGGTCATCTCGACGATGACTTGCTGGATCGGCTTGTCAAAGTCTTTCGGGTTGACACAATCGGTGGCGCCAAACGTGCGGGCCAGATCGAACTTGGCAGGGTTGGTGTCGATGGCGATGATCCGGCCCGCCTTGGCTATCTTTGCCCCCTGGAGAACCGCGAGCCCAATGCCTCCCAGGCCAAACACGGCCACGCTGTCGCCCTCCTGCACCTTGGCGGTGTTCTTGACAGCGCCAAGGCCCGTGGTCACCCCGCAGCCCAGCAAGCAAACCTGCTCAGGATTGGCGAGCGGGTTGATCTTGGCCAGCGAGACGGCGGCCACCACGGTGTACTCGCTGAAGGTGCTGCAGCCCATGTAGTGGTAGAGGGGCTCGCCGTTGTAGCTCAAGCGCGTCGTGCCGTCGGGCATCACGCCTTTGCCCTGCGTGGCGCGTACGGCGATACACAAGTTGGTCTTGCCGCTCTTGCAGAACAGGCATTCGCCGCACTCTGCGGTGTAGAGGGGGATGACATGGTCGCCGGGCTGCACGCTTGTGACGCCTTCTCCGACTTCCACCACGATGCCTGCGCCTTCATGGCCGAGCACCGAGGGGAAGAGGCCTTCCGGATCGTCGCCCGACAGGGTGAAGGCGTCGGTGTGGCAAATGCCTGTGTGGGTGATCTTGACCAGCACTTCACCCTTTTGCGGCGGGGCAACGTCGATTTCGACGATTCGCAGGGGTTCTCCGGCTTTAAAGGCAACGGCGGCACGGGATTTCATGGCGTTCTTTCAGGAAATGCTGCGACATGGCGGTTGCACCTTCGGGCAATCGCTCTGGTCGCACCAGAAACAAGGATGCGCCACTGTACGCGGTGTGCCCGGGCAGCATTTGCGTAGCCGACACTGGGCTGTTCAAGGGCGGGACCTCTGCCACATACGGCAATCGCAGCGACCAGTGTTTCGTGGGACGGAGTTGGGTGCTGCACAACGGGTGTGTCGCGAGCGCCTTGGGCGGTCGGGTGAGCATGGCGCCGGCAATTGCCCATGAAAAAGCCCGCCGGAATGCGGCGGGCTTTGGTGGCGCCAAAGCGCCAGTTGGGTTGTGTGCTTACCTGGCAGCGCCGTCGATATCGCGGCGTGGGGCGCCCGTGTAGAGCTGGCGTGGGCGACCAATCTTGTACTCGGGGTCGCTGATCATCTCGTTGAGCTGGGCGATCCAGCCGACGGTGCGCGCCAGTGCGAAGACGCCAGTGAACAGATGCACCGGGATGCCGATCGCGCGCTGCACGATGCCCGAATAGAAGTCCACATTGGGGTAGAGCTTGCGCGAAACGAAGTAGTCGTCCTCCAGGGCGATCTTCTCGACTTCCTTGGCCAGTTTGAACAAGGGATCATTCTGGAGGCCCAACTCGGCCAGCACCTCGTCGCAGGTTTCCTGCATCAGCTTGGCGCGTGGGTCGTAGTTCTTGTAGACGCGGTGGCCAAAACCCATCAGCTTGACGCCAGAGTTCTTGTCCTTGACCTTCTCCATGAACTCGCCCACCTTGCTGACACCGCCCTGGCGCTGGATGTCTTCGAGCATGTTCAGGCAGGCTTCGTTGGCGCCGCCGTGCGCAGGGCCCCACAGGCAGGCCACGCCAGCAGCAATGGCGGCGAACGGGTTCGTGCCCGACGAACCGCACAGGCGCACCGTGGAGGTGGAAGCGTTCTGCTCGTGGTCGGCGTGCAGGATGAAGATGCGGTCCAGGGCGCGTTCGAGCACCGGGTTGACCACGTAGTCTTCACAGGGTGTGCCGAACATCATGCGCAGGAAGTTGCCGGCGTAGGACAGGTCGTTGCGCGGGTACATGTAGGGCTGGCCGACGCCGTACTTGTAGGCCATGGCGACAAGGGTTGGCATCTTGGCGATCAGGCGGATCGCGGCGATATCGCGATGCTGCGGATTGTTGATATCCGTGCTGTCGTGGTAAAAGGCCGAGAGCGCGCCGATCAGGCCGGTCAGCACGGCCATCGGGTGTGCATCACGACGGAAACCACGCAGGAAGAACTGCATCTGCTCGTGCACCATCGTGTGGTTGATGACGAGTTTGTGGAAGTCACCGCGCTCCGTCGGGTTGGGCAGATCACCCTTGAGCAGCAGGTAGCAGGTGTCGAGGTAGTCGCACTTGGTGGCAATTTGCTCAATGGGGTAGCCGCGGTACAGCAGCTCGCCCTTGTCGCCATCGATATACGTAATGGCCGATTGGCAGGCTGCGGTCGACAGAAAGCCCGGGTCATAGGTGAACATGCCCGTCTGTGCGTACAGCTTGCGGATATCGATGACATCCGGGCCAATCGTGCCCTGATAGACAGGCAGTTCCATGCTTGGACTGCCGTTGCTGAAATTCAGGATGGCCTTGTTGTCAGCGAGCTTCATGGTTCGATTCCTTTGGGGGAGAGTGCTGTTGAATAGGAGGGTGTGGGGCGTTTTCAGCCCTGGGGGCTGGCGATCGCGCCGCTTTGCCGCAGCATGTCCAGCACGGTGTGCACGGCGGGCTGGTCGAGTGAGCCGGTGGGCTCCTTGCGACGCAGAAGAAGATCCAGCAGATCGTTGTCGGCCAAATCCATCAGAGCGGTCAGCCCTATCGCATGAAACTGGGTGATTTCGCTTTCATGGCGCAGGAAAAATTGTTCGATGAACAAATCGTTCTCGAGCAGACCGCGCCGGCAACGCCAGTGCAGTTTGCTCAGCGCCCTGGCATCAAGAAGGGCGGAGGCATCATGAAGGGCGTCGGCTTGCATGCTGGCAATACTCAGAGGGCTCAGATGGCGCGGCGCACCATCAGCTCCTTGATCTTGCCGATGGCGCGTGTGGGGTTGAGCCCCTTGGGACACACGTCAACGCAGTTCATGATGGAGTGGCAGCGGAACAAACGGTAGGGGTCTTCCAGGTTGTCCAGACGTTCGCCGGATGCTTGGTCGCGGCTGTCAGCCAGGAAGCGATAGGCCTGCAGCAAGCCGGCAGGACCGACAAACTTGTCGGGGTTCCACCAGAAACTCGGACAGGCGGTCGAGCAGCTGGCGCACAGAATGCACTCGTACAGGCCATCAAGTTCCTCACGCTGCTCGGGCGACTGGAGACGCTCCTTTTCGGGTGGGATGTCATCGTTGATCAAGTAGGGCTTGATCGAGTGGTACTGCTTGAAGAACTGCGTCATGTCGACGATCAGGTCGCGGACCACCGGCAGCCCAGGCAGCGGCTTGAGTACGATCGTGCCCTGCAGCGTGTTCATGTTGGTCAGGCAGGCCAGACCGTTCTTGCCGTTGATGTTCATGGCGTCCGATCCGCAGACGCCTTCGCGGCAGGAGCGGCGGAACGACAGCGCAGGGTCTTGTGCCTTGAGCTTGATCAGCGCATCGAGCAACATGCGTTCGTGTCCGTCGAGTTCGATCTCGATGGTCTGCATGTAGGGCTTGGAATCTTTGTCCGGGTCGTAACGATAAATCTGAAAGGTGCGTTTTTGCATGGTGCTTCTCTCGTGGGGCGGCCGGGTTTTCAGAACGTACGGACCTTGGGTGGAACGCTCTCAACCGTCAGGGGTTTGAGGGTCACGGGCTTGTACGACAGCGTATTGGTGGCGCTGTCCCAGAGCGTGTGTTTGAGCCAGTTCACGTCGTCGCGGCCCAGTGGTGCGGTGGGGTGGTCGGCGGGGTGTTCGTAGTCGTACACCATGTGGGCGCCACGGCATTCTTTGCGCGCGGCAGCCGACACCATCGTGGCCTGGGCCACCTCCATCAGATTGGCCACTTCCAACGCCTCGACGCGGGCGGTATTGAACACCTTGGATTTGTCCTTGAGTTCAATGCTGGCAACGCGCTCGCGCAGGGCCGCGACCTTGGTGACGCCCTCGTCCATGCTGGCCTGGGTGCGGAACACGCCTGCATGCTGCTGCATGGTGGCGCGAATCTCGCCTGCCAGGGCTTGCGAGTAGATGCCACCGGTGGAGTTCTCAAGCTGGTTGAGGCGCTCAAGAGTGCGATCGGCTGCATCCTTGGGCATCGGCTTGTGCTGCGCGTTGCGGGCATTGAATTCGACAATGTGGCGGCCTGCCGCCTTGCCAAAGACCAGCAGGTCGAGCAAGGAATTGGTGCCCAGACGGTTGGCGCCGTGCACGCTTACGCAGGCGCATTCGCCCACGGCGTACAGGCCGTTGACGACTTGATTGGCCGTGCCATTGTGCGTTACCACCTGGCCGTGGATGTTGGTCGGCACACCGCCCATCTGGTAGTGGATGGTGGGTACCACGGGGATGGGCTCTTTCGTGATGTCCACGTTGGCGAAGTTGATGCCGATTTCGTACACCGAAGGCAGACGTTTGTGGATGGTCTCGGAACCCAGATGGTCGAGCTTGAGCAGCACGTAGTCCTTGTTCGGACCGCAGCCGCGTCCTTCCTTGATTTCCTGGTCCATCGAGCGTGACACGAAGTCGCGCGGGGCCAGGTCTTTCAGCGTTGGTGCGTAGCGCTCCATGAAGCGCTCGCCGTTGCTGTTGAGCAGGATGGCGCCCTCGCCGCGGCAGCCTTCGGTCAGCAACACGCCTGCACCGGCCACGCCCGTGGGGTGAAATTGCCAGAACTCCATGTCCTGCAGCGGGATGCCGGCGCGTGCCGCCATGCCGAGGCCGTCACCGGTGTTGATGAAGGCGTTGGTGGAGGCGGCAAAAATGCGGCCTGCGCCACCAGTGGCCATCAGTACGGTCTTGGCTTCCAGGATGTACAGGTCGCCGGTTTCCATCTCCAGTGCCGTGACGCCGACCACGTCGCCATCCTGATCGCGGATCAGGTCCAGTGCCATCCATTCGACAAAAAAGTTGGTTTTGGCCTTGACGTTCTGCTGGTAGAGCGTGTGCAGCATGGCGTGGCCGGTACGGTCGGCGGCGGCGCAGGCGCGCTGCACCGGCTTCTCGCCGTAGTTGGCGGTGTGGCCGCCAAAGGGGCGCTGATAGATGGTGCCGTCCGGGTTGCGGTCGAACGGCATGCCGAAATGTTCCAGCTCATACACCACGTTGGGTGCTTCGCGGCACATGAATTCGACGGCATCCTGATCGCTCAGCCAGTCGCCGCCTTTGACGGTGTCGTAGAAGTGGTAGTGCCAGTTGTCCTCGCTCATGTTGCCCAGCGAGGCGGATACGCCACCCTGTGCCGCCACGGTGTGCGAGCGGGTGGGGAACACCTTGGACAGCGAGGCCACGTTGAGGCCGGCGCGCGAGAGTTCAAGCGCCGCGCGCATGCCGGAGCCGCCGGCGCCGATGATGACGACGTCGAACTTGCGCTTGGTGATGTTGGCGTTGGTGTAACTCATAAAATTTAGCCTTTGATCGCAAAAACGGAGCGTGTGCTTACAAGCGCCACAGGACCTGGACACCCCAGCCCACGCAGCCCAACAGCCAGACGATGGTGAAGACCTCAAGTACCAGGCGCAGGCCTGCGGGCTTGATGTAATCCATCCAGATATTGCGCACGCCTACCCAGGCGTGGTAGGCCAACGCGAGGATGACGGTGAAGGTGACGAATTTCATCCACTGCGCTGCAAAAATGCCTGCCCAGAGGTCGTAGCCAATAGGGCCTTTCTTCAGCAGCACCTGGGCAATCAGGGCGATGGTGAAAAGCACCATCAGCACAGCCGTTACGCGCTGGCTGAGCCAGTCGCGCATGCCATAGTGGGCACCGACGATGGTGCGTTTGTTTCCGTAGTCAGTCATAGTGGGATTCCGGTGGTTCTTGTGGTTTTCAGTGCGCTGCGCCGCTCAGGCAAGGCGGACCCGAATCAGTACAGTCCGAACAGCTTGGCGCCGAGCAGCAGCGTCAGTACGATGGCAAGGCTGATGACGGTCAGGCCTGAGGCTTTGCCGAATTGGTTGTTCACCGCATGGTGGTCGATGTCCATGATGAGGTGGCGAATGCCGGCAAACATGTGGTGCAGGTAGCCCCAGATCAGCCCCAGGCTGACGAGCTTGAGCAGCCAGCCCGGCACAAAGCCGATGCCAGATGCAAAGGCTGCGGTGAACCGCTCGTAAGACACTTCGGAAGACACGGATGTGTCGAAAAACCAGATCACCAGCGGCAATAGCAAAAACATGATGGCGCCACTGGCACGGTGCAGGATGGACGTCCATGCCGCTGCAGTCATGCGGTAGGTCGTCAGATCCTTGAAGGCGTTGATGTTGCGGAACTCGGGCCGCTTCTTCGCTATTTCGGTCATGGCTGGTGCTTTCGTGGGTGTAACTGCGTGGTAACTTCGAGCGCAGGAGAATACAAAATTCTATTGCAATGCAGCAACTGTTCGTTTGATGCAGGTGAAAATTCGGTAATTACGGTCTGCAGGCATACGGTTACCCTAACGCATTGCGATAGTGATGCCGGTCTGTGCGGTATAAGCCTCGGCGCAGTTCCATGGGGGCATCGTTGTAGGTGTAAGAGGTGCGCACCACGCTCAGCAGCGGTGTCTGCTCGGTGACCTGCAGCAGCGAAGCCTGCTCCGCGTCTGGCAGTACAGCGCGAATTTTTTCGTCTGCCCGCACCATGCGCACACCGAATTCAAGCTCAAGCATGGCGTAGGTCGGACCGGGGTAGTCGCTCATCTGCAACGCTGTCAGTCCTTTGAAAGCGCTGCCTGGCAGCCACAGATCTTCGAGGATGGTGGGCTCGCCTTGGAACGAGAGTACGCGCCGCGCCTGGATCACTGATTCGCCGGCGCGCAAGCCCAGCGCACGTGCCACCTCGGCGTTGGCGCGGACACTGCGGCAATCAATGACGCGCCGCTCAGCTGGCCCCTCGGTAGTGGCGTCCCCGCTGTCGGGCATCAGGCGCAGGAAGCGGTACTGCACTTGCTGCTCCGCATGTGTGGACACGAAGGTGCCCTTGCCCTGGCGGCGCAGCAGCAGGTTTTCGCCTGCCAGTTCATCGATGGCCTTGCGCACCGTGCCCTGACTGACGCCAAAGCGTGCCGCAAGATCCATCTCGCTGGGGATGGCTTCCCCAGGCTTCCATTCGCCGGCCTGCAGACTCTGCAGGATCAGTCCCTTGATCTGCTGGTACAGCGGGCTGAAGGCAGGCGCCGGCAAGCCTGCGACAGACGGCAATGCGGTATCGGCAGCGAAAGGTGGAGTTGCTGACATGAAGAACGGCGTACAAAACCGGCTCTGCGAGGCCTCAGGCGACTTTGCAGAGAGGATGCTGCCGTCGCGTATGCCGGAAAGCTTCATCATATCTTATATAAGACATAAGACAAATTGACGCACTGCGGAAACCGGCAGTAAAATCGCCGGCTGTTTGCGGGCAAATGCTGCGGGAAGACAGGGCGCAGCCGGCATCCGCTGATCACGTCCTTATTTCTCACACCATCGGAGTTCACCATGAGCAAAAAACCCGTTCGCGTTGCCGTCACCGGCGCCGCAGGCCAAATTGGTTACGCCCTTCTGTTTCGCATCGCCTCTGGCGAAATGTTGGGCAAAGATCAGCCCATCATCCTGCAACTGCTGGAAGTGCCGGTTGAAGGCCCGCAAAAGGCACTCAAGGGTGTGATGATGGAGCTCGACGACTGCGCTTTCCCGCTGCTCGTCGAAATGACTGCGCACAGCGACCCCATGACCGCCTTCAAGGATGCCGACTATGCATTGCTGGTCGGCTCGCGCCCCCGTGGCCCCGGTATGGAACGTGCCGAGCTGCTGGCTGTCAATGGCGCCATCTTCACGGCACAGGGCAAGGCGCTCAACGCCGTCGCCAGCCGCAACGTCAAGGTGCTGGTGGTTGGCAACCCCGCCAACACCAATGCCTACATCGCCATGAAGAGTGCGCCGGATCTGCCGCGCAAGAACTTCACCGCCATGCTGCGCCTGGACCACAACCGCGCAGCCAGCCAGATCGCTGCCAAGACCGGCAAGGCCGTGGCAGACATTGAAAAGCTCACCGTCTGGGGCAACCATTCGCCGACGATGTACGCCGACTACCGCTTTGCCACCATCAACGGCGAAAGCGTCGCCAAGATGATCAATGACCAGGACTGGAACGCCAACGTGTTCCTGCCCACCGTGGGCAAGCGCGGCGCCGCCATCATCGAGGCCCGCGGCCTGTCTTCGGCCGCCTCGGCTGCCAACGCTGCCATCGACCACATGCACGACTGGGCCCTGGGCACCAACGGCAAGTGGGTCACCATGGGTATCCCGTCGGACGGTCAGTACGGCATTCCCAAAGACACGATGTTCGGCTTCCCTGTGACCTGCGAAAACGGCGAATACAAGATCGTCGAGGGCCTGGAAATCGACGCATTCTCGCAAGAGCGCATCAACAAGACCCTGGCCGAGTTGCAAGGCGAGCAGGACGGCGTCAAGCACCTGCTGTAATCGCCCATGAGCGACGCCGGATTGCCCCAAGCCGCCAAGGTCCCCACGAGGGGGAGCGCAGCACACGCAATGACAAGCGTGGGGGCCATCCCACATCCGCGCGACATCCTGCTGGGCGCCCAGGCGGCGGCAAATTTGCTGCCGGTCTGCGACCATTACAGCGGAGTCCCCGCGCGGATGCGCAAAAGCCTGCAGCTGCAGGCGCAAATGGCACAAGAGTTCGGTACCTGCGTTTTTGATGTGACGCTGGACTGTGAAGACGGCGCCCCCGTGGGTGCCGAGGCCGAGCATGCAGCCCTGGTGGCTACGCTGGCCTGTGAGGCCGCGCCCGGCGCTCGGGTGGCGGCGCGCGTGCACCCGGTGGACCACCCTGCTTTTGAAGCGGACGTGGCAACGATTGCGGGGCAGGCCGGCCACCGGCTCACGCACCTGATGGTTCCCAAGGTTGATTCGCTGGACGATGTGTTGCTGGCTGAGCGTGCCGTGGACCGTGCGGGCATGGCCCACCTGCCGCTGCATGTGCTGATTGAGTCGCCTGCTGCCGTGCAGCAGGCCTTTGCCATCGCTGCGCATCCGCGCGTTCAAAGTCTGAGCTTTGGGCTGATGGACTTTGTTTCGGCGCATGGCGGGGCTATTCCGGCGTCCGCCATGGGGTCGAAAGGGCAGTTTGATCACCCGCTGGTGGTGCGTGCCAAACTCGAAATTGCGTCTGCCTGCCACGCCCATGGCAAGGTGCCCTCGCATTGCGTGGTCACCGAGTTCTCCGACCTGGACGCCTTGCGCAGTGCGGCCGGGCAAGCGGCCAGGCGTTTCGGCTTTACACGCATGTGGAGCATCCACCCGGCGCAGATTCGCCCCATTATCGAAGCCTTCGCGCCCCAGCAGGAGGCCGTTGATGAAGCTGCGAAAATCATAGCTGCTGGCGCTGATGCAAACTGGGCTCCGATCAGTTTAGCGGGCGTTTTGCACGACCGTGCCAGCTACCGCTACTTCTGGCAATTGCTGGAGCGGGCACAGCATACTGGGCGCACACTGCCACGCGCTGTGCAACAGTGGTTTTCGGTCCCTCTAATCTCTACCCCTTAATTTTTTGCAGGAATGATCCCATGAAAGCTTTGCTTGTTTCGGCCCTGCTGGGCCTGGTTCCCGGGCTGGTGCTTGCGCAGTCCGCACCCGCCAATTCCGATGCGGCAACGCCCGTGCACAAGAAGGCGGCGGCCAAGCCTGTCGCCAAGAAGAAGACTGTCGCCAATGGCAAGCATGCGAAGAAGACCTCGGCTGCGTCCAGCCGCGCTGAGCTCAAGAGCAAAGCCAATCAGATGGCCAGCGGCGTGCGCGCTGCAGACGCCGCACTTAGCCAGGCGGAACTCGATATCGCCAAGCAGGTGTATGTGGGCGAAATTCCTTGCGAGCTCGGCGCACACGTGAACGTGTCGGCTGACGCCGCCATGCCAGGCTATTTCCAGCTGGACGGCAAGGGCTTTCGCTACCGTATGGCGCCCGTTGCAACGACCACCGGTGCGGTACGCCTTGAAGACAAGGTGGGCGGCGCTGTCTGGCTGCAGATTGCCAACAAATCCATGCTCATGGACCAGAAGCATGGTCAACGTCTGGCCGATGACTGCAAGAGCCCGGCGCAGGTCGCCGTGGCCGAAAGCATGAAGAAGGCGCCTGCGCGCAGCCTGCTGGACGCACCCGCGAAATAACCCGTTGGCCTGGCTTTGCGGCCCGTTCGACGAACAAGAAATACTGAAACCACGAAAGAAGAAAGATGTTGCAAGCCTACCGTGACCACGTGGCCGAGCGCGCCGCACTGGGCATTCCGCCGCTGCCCCTGACCGCCAAGCAAACCGGGGAGCTGGTCGAACTGCTCAAGAACCCGCCTGCTGGCGAAGAAGCCACGCTGGTCGAGCTGATCACGCACCGCGTCCCCGCCGGCGTGGACGATGCCGCCAAGGTCAAGGCCAGCTACCTGGCCGCCGTGGCCCACGGCAGCGAAAAGTGCCCGCTCATCAGCCGTGAGCAAGCCACCGAGTTGCTGGGCACCATGCTGGGTGGCTACAACCTCACGCCGCTGATCGATCTGCTGGACGATGCAGCCGTGGCCGCTGTCGCCGCTGAGGCGCTGAAAAAGACGTTGCTGATGTTCGACCAGTTCCACGACGTCAAGGAAAAGGCCGACAAGGGCAATGCCTTTGCCAAGGCCGTGGTGCAAAGCTGGGCCGATGCCGAGTGGTTCACCAGCCGTCCCGAAGTGCCCAAGAGCATCACGCTCACCGTGCTCAAGGTCACGGGCGAGACCAACACCGACGACCTCTCACCCGCACCCGACGCCTGGAGCCGCCCCGACATCCCGCTGCATGCCCTCGCCATGCTCAAGAACAAGCGCGACGGCATCACGCCCGAAGAAGACGGCAAGCGCGGCCCGGTGAAATTTATCGAAGACCTGCGCGCCAAGGGCAACCTGGTGGCCTATGTGGGCGACGTGGTCGGCACCGGTTCGAGCCGCAAGTCGGCCACCAACAGCGTGCTGTGGTTCACCGGCGAAGACATTCCCTTCGTGCCCAACAAGCGTTTCGGTGGTGTGTGTCTCGGCAGCAAGATTGCACCGATCTTCTACAACACCATGGAAGACGCGGGTGCGCTGCCCATTGAGCTCGACGTGAGCCAGATGAACATGGGCGACACCATCGAGCTGCGCCCCTACGAAGGCAAGGCCTTGAAGGACGGCAAGGTGATTGCCGAGTTCGAGGTCAAGAGCGATGTGCTGTTCGACGAGGTGCGCGCCGGTGGCCGCATTCCGCTGATCATCGGCCGTGGCCTGACCGCCAAGGCACGCGAGGCGCTGGGCCTGGCGGCTTCCACTTTGTTCCGCCTGCCGCAAGTGCCCAAGGGCCACGGCAAGGGCTTCACCCTGGCGCAGAAGATGGTCGGCCGTGCCTGCGGCCTGCCCGAAGGCCAGGGCGTGCTGCCCGGCACCTACTGCGAACCCAAGATGACCTCGGTCGGCTCGCAGGACACCACTGGCCCGATGACGCGCGACGAGCTGAAAGACCTCGCCTGCCTGGGTTTCAGCGCCGATCTGGTGATGCAGTCCTTCTGCCACACGGCGGCTTACCCCAAGCCCGTGGACGTGAAGATGCACCACGAACTGCCCGAGTTCATCAGCAACCGTGGCGGTATTTCCCTCAAACCCGGCGACGGCATCATCCACAGTTGGCTCAACCGCATGCTGTTGCCCGACACCGTGGGCACGGGTGGTGACAGCCACACGCGCTTCCCCGTAGGCATCAGCTTCCCCGCCGGCTCGGGCCTGGTGGCCTTTGCCGCTGCAACCGGCGTCATGCCGCTCGACATGCCCGAATCGGTGCTCGTGCGCTTCAAGGGCCAGATGCAGCCGGGCGTCACGCTGCGCGATCTGGTGCATGCCATTCCGCTCTACGCCATCAAGGCCGGCCTGCTCACGGTCGAGAAAAAGGGCAAGAAGAACATCTTCTCTGGCCGCATTCTTGAAATCGAAGGGCTGCCCAACCTCAAGGCCGAGCAGGCCTTCGAGCTGTCCGACGCGTCGGCCGAACGCTCAGCGGCCGGTTGCACGGTGCGCCTGAACAAGGAGCCGATCATCGAGTACATCAACTCGAACATCGTGCTGCTCAAGAACATGATCGCCCAAGGCTACGAAGACGCGCGCACGATCCGCCGCCGCATTCAGGGCATGGAGGCCTGGCTGGCCAACCCGCAGTTGCTGGCACCCGATGCCGATGCTGAATACGCTGCCGTGATCGAGATCGACCTGGCCGAGATCACGGAGCCTATCGTCTGCTGCCCCAACGACCCGGACGACGCCAAGACGCTGTCTGACGTGGCGGGCGCGAAGATCGACGAAGTGTTCATCGGCTCGTGCATGACCAACATCGGCCACTTCCGCGCCGCGTCCAAGCTGCTGGAAGGCAAGAAGGACATGCCCGTCAAGCTCTGGATGGCCCCGCCCACCAAGATGGATGCGAAGCAGCTTACCGAGGAAGGCCATTACGGTGTTTTCGGCGCCGCTGGCGCCCGCATGGAAATGCCCGGCTGCTCGCTGTGCATGGGCAACCAGGCACAGGTGAAAGAAGGCGCTACGGTCATGTCCACCAGCACGCGCAACTTCCCCAACCGCCTGGGCAAGAACACCAATGTGTATCTGGGTTCGGCCGAACTCTCGGCCATCTGCTCCAAGCTGGGCCGTATCCCGAGCAAGCAGGAATACCTGGCCGATGTGGGCGTCGTCAACCAGAACGGCGACAAGATCTACCAATACCTGAACTTCGACCAGATCGCCGAGTACAAGGGCGTGGCGGATGGCGTAAGCGCCTAAGCCTTGAAGGGGCGCCGGACAAGTCGTCCGTGCGCCTACTGACCCAGCCCGCAGCGAGCGAAAGCACCTGCGGGCTTTTTTGATAGCGAACTCTCCATGCTTAAGGCAATGCTGAACAAGCGCCAGACAAAAATTTCGAAGAAATTTTCGGTTGAGGTTTTCTAGGCCTGCCGGGTGGCGCCGCAGAAAATGGATCGCTAGGCAAGTCAGGTTCAGCCTGCCGGTCCCAACTGGTCAGACGGACGTTCTCGCCGGAATAGGGGCAACGCGAGCGTGTGCAATATGCCATGCACCTGCAGTTCTCAAACCGTTCACGCCGGAGGCGTCATATTTGGCGAGGGCTTGAATTCCGTTCAAATCCTCAAGGAGCAACAAGCCTCCCGCGCGCAGTTGCTCGCCAAGCATGTGCGGATCGAAGCCAGATAGAAAGGGCTCTCCCGCTGAAGACACCGCTGCCTTCTGTTTGTGGAACGCTTCCGTCACGACAGCATCAGGATCAAGAACCTTCTGGTCAACATAGGTAAAAACCAGTTCGCTGCCTGCTGGAGCGCACAAGGCAATCGCCCGCAGTGCAGAGAGATTTGCTTCTTGGGTAAGGTAGATGGTTACGCCGAGCCATGAGAAGAACGTCGGCTGGGCGGGTTGGAATGAAGACCGTGCCAGGGCTGCGCCCAAGTTCTCTACCGAGAGGTCGGTCGCGACAAATTCGACAGATGCTGGCGCATCGACGCCGCATTCCGCCAGGCGCTGGCGCTTCACGGCTTGTGTCGCGGGATGGTCGACCTCGAAGATGGCCAGTTTGGCCGCCCAGTCCGGCCGTCGATACGCAAAGCTGTCGAAGCCGGCGCCGATGATGACGTACTGCGTGACGCCTTGTTTGACCGCCGCCTCCAGCGCATCCTCGGTATAGCGGGTCCGGAGAATCACGCCCGCGTAGGCGGCATTCGCACGCAACGACTGGCCGAGCAATGCTTCAGGGGCCGCCGCCGCTTTGAGCCGCGCAGTCGGTGGCATGCGGTCCAGAACGCGTTGGCACAGGGCTGTGCGCGCAGTGTCTGGCACGAGTCGATCGCCCCAATCGTCATCAATCAGAGGGGCAGGGTCATGGCGCGAATGCAGTGCGCGCATCAGCGAGGTGGCGAGGGCTGTGCGACTGGCGCCGAGTGGATTCAATGCGGTCTCCGGGAATCAGGCGTGCGCAGGTTCCAACTTCATGGCCACTCTGTAAAGCGCATGGTTTTGAATGAATACAGGCACAAAAAGAGCGCGCTGGATCTCGACCAAAAACCCCCGTGTGGATGAGATGCGCCTGCTTGTAAACTGCTATTAAAAAAGAAGCTGCTAGCGCATATGGAATAAGCGCTAGAGGCCAATTTCACCTAAACTTTTTCGGCCTCGAATACCCGGGCCAGCAGCGCGCCTTGCACCTCGCCGGTGAGCGCAATCCGCACCCGCAGCGGGCTGCCGGCCGCCACCTGAAGGGCCTCGCCTTCAACGCTTTGCATCTCGGTCAGCCGCACGGTGCGGTTGCCGCTGGGGTGGATGATCTCCAGCAGATCGCCCACGGCAAAGTGGTTCTTGGTTTCGACCTCGGCCCAGCCATCGGCCACGCTTTTCACCTGGGCGACGTACTGGCTGCGCTTGGATTCGGAGCTACCGGTTTCGTAGTTCTGGTAGTCGTGGGCCGGGCGGCGCTCAAGTAGGCCGCTGGTGTAGCCACGGTTGGACAGGCCTTCGAGTTCGGTGATGAGTTCGGGGTTGAACGGGCGGCCCGCCATGGCGTCGTCGATGGCGCGGCGGTAGACCTGCGCGGTGCGCGAGACGTAGTACGCGCTCTTGGTGCGGCCCTCGATCTTGAGCGAATCGACGCCGATATCGACCAGACGCTGCACATGCTCGACCGCACGCAGGTCCTTGCTGTTCATGATGTGGGTGCCGTGCTCGTCTTCCATGATGGGCATGAGCTGGCCGGGGCGTTCTTTTTCTTCCAGCAGGTACACCTTGTCGGCCAGCGGGTGGCGCTGGCCGTCGCCGCACCCGGAAAAGGCCGCGTTCTCGTCTTCCTGCGCCTTGTTGAAGTTGAAATCGCCTTCCATGCGCACCGCTATGGCTTCGCCGGTGTTGGGGTCTACGGCCGCCTCTTTCGTGGCGTAATTCCAGCGGCAGGCGTTGGTGCAAGCGCCCTGGTTGGGGTCGCGCCGGTTGAAGTAGCCCGAGAGCAGGCAGCGGCCCGAGTAGGCAATGCACAGGGCGCCGTGCACAAACACTTCAAGCTCCATGTCGGGGCATTCCTGGCGGATTTTTTCGATCTCGTCCAGGCTCAGCTCGCGCGACAGGATGATCCGCGTGATGCCCACTTTCTGCCAGAACTTCACTGCCATGAAGTTGGTGGTGTTGGCCTGCACCGAGAGGTGAATCGCCACCTCGGGCCACTTCTCGCGCACCTGCATGATGAGGCCGGGGTCGGCCATGATGAGCGCGTCCGGGCCCATGGCAATGATGGGCTCGATGTCGCGCAGGTAGGTGCGCACTTTGTCGTTGTGCGGCAGCAGGTTGCTCGTCAAAAAGAATTTCTTGCCGCGTGCGTGGGCTTCTTCGATGCCGGTCTGGATCTGCTCGATGCGGAACTCGTTGTTGCGTGCGCGCAGGCTGTAGCGCGGCTGGCCGGCGTACACCGCGTCGGCGCCAAAGTCGTAGGCGGCGCGCATGCGTTCGAGCGAGCCGGCGGGCAAAAGGAGTTCTGGGGCGGGGCGGGTCATGGGCAGTTCCTCGGCTTCGGACGAAGCGGCATGGGGTGCGCCATCGCCGCGCACCGGGGCTTGCGTTGTGGAATCAGTCTTGCGGCCGGAAGCCAATCACGAGGGATGGGGGCACGCGCCCGTCCACATCCCGTGGCAGTGACGCGGTTTTTTGCAGCGCGCGCAGCACGGCGTCGTCCCAGGCGGCGTTGCCGCTGGATTTGGTCAGGCGTGTGGAAAGGATGGTGCCGTCGGGCGAGGTGTGCACTTCGACCTCGGCGCGCGGGTTGCCGCTCACCGCGTCGGGGTAGACGATGTTGGGCTTGACCTTGGCGGCTACGCGGCCGCCGTAGCCGCCCGAGGGGCCGGAATCGTGCAGAGCGGTGCCCGTTGCCGTGGGCGCACCGCTGGCGCCTGCCAGACCCTGCATGCGGCGGATGTTTTCCTGGCGGCGATCTTCGGCAGCCTTGGCGTTGGCCTTTTCGATGGCCTCGTCTTTTTTGCGCTTTTCTTCGGCTACGCGTTTTTGCTCTTTGTCGAGCGCAGCCTTGTCGCGCGCTGCCTGTTCACGCGCGGCCTGTTCTTTGACGAGCTTGTCGTGCGCCGCCTGCTCGCGTGCAGCCTGCTCCTTGGCGAGCTTGTCCTTCTTTTCCTGGTCCAGGCGCTGCTGCTCTTTGAGCTTCTTCTCGCGTTCGAGTTTTTGCTTGTCTTCGCGCTCGCGCTTCTCCTTCTCCAGACGCTTCTTTTCGCGTTCGATGGCGATGTCGGCTTCGCGCGGGTCGGGTTGTGCCTGCTGCGGCGGTGGCGGGGGTGGTGGGCTGACCTTGGGCGGCTGCGGCACAGGCGCCGGCTCGGGCGTGGGCGGCTTGGGGGGTGTCGGCGGTGTGGGAGGGGTAGGAGGCGTAGGCGGTTGTTCTGCGCGTGGCGCCGCCTGCTGTGGTACGGCGGACCAGAGTTCGGCGACCACTGCCGGCTGGTCGCTCCCGTTCTTCCAGGCAACGCCCCAGGTTAGCGCGGCAAGCAAAAGCAAGTGCGCCAGTACGGCAAGCGTCACCGCGCGCGCCCGGCCTGGGGGCTGGGGGGGCGTAAATTGATCGCGGTCGTCGTGGGCGTGCATGCGGTTGTCTAAAACGGGTAGGGCGTGGTCAACCGCCTTGTTTTACGGACAGGCCCACGCGCTGCACGCCGGCCTTCTGCAGTGCGGCCATGGCCTTGACCACGGAATCGTATTGCACGCCCTTGTCGGCGACGATGACGACTGCCGTGTCCTTGCTCTGGTCTTTCTGCCAGGCGAGTGCGGCGTCACCGATTTCGCGCGTGTTCATGGTGCGCGTCGCCGCCGGGGTCTTGAGCTGCAGCGAACCATCCTTGTTCACGATGATTTGCGCGACCACCGGCGGCATGTTCTTGCTCTTGCCCACGCTGGGTACGTCGATCATGCCCGGCGTCAGCATGGGCGCCGTCACCATGAAGATGATGAGCAGCACCAGCATCACGTCGATGAACGGCACCATGTTGATCTCGTTGATGGTGCGGCGGCCGCGGCCGCGCGAGGCAATGGCAGGCATGGCGCAGCTCCTTCAATGGGCCGTGGCTGGCACCGCAGGGTGCGCGCCCAAGTTGCGCTGCAAGATGTTGGAGAACTCTTCGATGAAGGTTTCCTGGTGGTTCGCCACGCGGTCGATATCACGCGCGAAGCGGTTGTACGCCACCACGGCAGGAATGGCGGCAAACAGGCCAATGGCCGTCGCCACCAGCGCTTCGGCGATGCCGGGCGCCACGGTGGCCAACGTCACCTGCTGCATGCCGGCAAAGCCGGTGAAAGCGTGCATGATGCCCCACACCGTGCCGAACAGGCCCACGTAGGGCGATACCGAGCCCACCGAGGCAAGGAACGACAGGCTGGATTCGATGACATCCATCTCGCGCTGAAAACTGGCGCGCATGGCACGGCGCGCACCATCGAGCAGGGTTCCTGCGTCTTGAATATGGCGTTCGCGCAGTTTCTGGAACTCACGCATGCCGCTGGCGAAAATGCGTTCCATGGGGCCGATATCCTGGGTACTGCTGGCGGCGCTGGCATACAGGTCGTTCAGGCTGGTGCCCGACCAGAACTCACGCTCGAAATCTTCGTTCAGTGCCTTGACGCGCTTCAAGCCGAAGAGTTTGCGAAAAATGGCGGCCCAGCTGGCGACCGACACGCTGAGCAGCAGCAGCATGACGAACTGCACCACCCAGCTTGCGTGCAGCACCAGGGTGACGATGGACATGTCTTGCGAATTCATGAAAGGATTTCCAGAAGGGCAGAAGGGATACGCGCTGGGCGCAGGCTGGTGGCGTCCACCCAGCCGAGGCGCACCTGGCCTGCACAGAGAAGACTTCTCTGTGCACCAGAATGCTCATTATTCAATAGCGCTTGGTGTCGGATTGTCAGGGATGCCCGGCCTTTGTCCATGAGTTCAGCAGTAACAATGAGTGCATCGTCGAGGCGCGCTGGTGCGTGGTAGCTCAGGCGCGCTTCACTTACGACAAACATACCGCCGCTTTGTTCCCGCAAACCGTGCTGGCCGATGCCCAGGGCACGCAGCCACTCGGTACGGGAACGCTCAAAGAACTTGAGGTAATTGGCGTAGAACACGATGCCGCCGGCATCCGTGTCTTCCCAGTAAACCCGCACAGGGAATTCGAACACCATGCTTGTCAGCCCAGCAAGGCCCGCAGCCGACGCACGGCTTCTTGCAGGTGGTCCATGGAGCTGGCGGTGGAAAAGCGCAGAAAGCGCTCGGGCTCGTGCGTACCGAAGTCGCGCCCCGGCGTGACGGCCAGGTGGGCGCGGTCCATCAGCGCATAGGCCAGGTCCCAGCTGCCTTGCACCCCCAGCCGAGTGGCGGCCTGCGTGCCATCAGCCCAGGCGTAGAAGGCGCCGTCGGGCAGCACGGGTACGTCGAGGCCCAGGCGCTGCAGCTCAGGAATGAAGTAATCGCGCCGGGCCTTGAATTCGGTGCGGCGGCGCTCGTATTCGGCGATGCTGGCGGGCTCGAAGCAGGCCAGAGCGGCATGCTGCGCGACCGTGCTGGCGCAGATGAACAGGTTTTGTGCCAGCCGCTCGACGACTGGCACGAGCTGCTCGGGCACCACCATCCAGCCCAGGCGCCAGCCTGTCATGTTGAAGTACTTGCTGAAGCTGTTGATGCTGATGATGTCGTCGGCAATGGCCAGCGCGGTGTGGCCGAACTGCGCTTCGTACGACAGGCCCAGGTAGATCTCGTCGATCAGCGTGATACCGCCGTGCTCCTGTACCACGCCGTGGATGCGGCGCAGTTCGTCGGGCGCAATTGAAGTGCCGGTGGGGTTCGATGGGGACGCCAGCAGCACGCCGCGGGTCTGTGCGGTCCAGGCGGCGCGTACCTTGTCGGCGCTGAGCTGGTAGCGTTCGCTGGCCGTGGTGGGGATCAGCACCGCCGTTCCCTCGGCAGCACTGACGAAATGGCGGTTGCAGGGGTAGCTCGGGTCGGGCATGAGGATTTCGTCGCCCGATTCGATCAGCGCCAGGCACGCCAACTGCAAAGCCGCCGACGCGCCGGCGGTGACGACAATGCGCCGCGCCGGTATGTTGACGCCGAAGCGCTCGGCGTACCAGCCGCTGATGCGTTCGCGCAGCGCCGGCATGCCCAGCGCCTGGGTGTATTGGGTGGCGCCATCGGCAATGGCGCGGGTGGCGGCCTCTTGCACCAGCGGCGGCGCGGTGAAATCGGGCTCGCCGATGTTGAGGAAGATCATCGGCTCGGGGCCGCCCGCCACAGCATGCGCCAGCGTTTGCGCCGCCTTGGCCACTTCCATTACGTAGAACGGCTCGATGCGCTGCGCGCGCGCGGAGACCCTCATGGCGCGGCCCTGGACGTGCGCACGCTCCCCTGGTCCTTGGCCACTTCGGCCGCACGCAGTTGGGGTGCCAGGCCGCCGAGCACGCCGTTGACGTACTTGTAGCCGTCGGTGCCGCCGAAATCCTTGGACAGCTCGATGTATTCGTTGAGCACCACGCGCCAGGGCACATCGAGGCAGTGCTGGAACTCGTAAGCCCCCATCCACATCACGGCGCGCTCGATGGGCGAAATCTCAGCCAGTTTGCGGTCGAGCAGCGGCACGATGAGCGCGTCGAGTTGCTCGGCGCCTTCCACACAGCCATGCAAGAGCGCATCGTAGTGCACCGAGTCGCATTTGTTAAAACCGGCCAGATCGCGCGTAAAGCTGTCGATGGCCGCCGCGTCGTTGCGCCCGACCAGGTGCTGGTACAACGCCTGCAGTGCGAATTCACGGGCACGGCTGCGGGCTGATTTGGTTGACGCGCGGCGCCCACCGGTGCCGGCAGCGCCTTTGCGCGCGGGAGCGGCGGTTTCGGGCAGGGCATCGCTCATTCGAGGGTCTCCATCAGGTTGGCCATTTCCACGGCCACGCGGGCGGCGTCGCGCCCCTTTTCGTGCTGGCGTGCGATGGCTTGCTCCAGGTTTTCGGTGGTCAGGATGGCATTCGCCACCGGCAGGTGGTAGTCCAGTGCAATGCGCGAGACGCCTGCGCCGGATTCGTTGGCCACCAGCTCGAAATGGTAGGTTTCGCCGCGAATAATGCAGCCGAGCGCAATCAGCGCGTCGTATTCGTCCTGCTCGGCCAGTGCCTGCAAGGCGGTGGGCACTTCCAGCGCGCCCGGCACGGTGATGTGGCGAATGTGCTTTTCCTGCACCCCGAGCGCCAGCAGCTCGGTACGGCAGGCCTCGGCCAGCGCGTTGGTGATGCCTTCGTTGAAGCGTGCCTGCACCATGGCGACGTGCAGCTTGCTGCCGTCCTGCCTGTCTGCGGTTCCTTTGTCTGCGCCGAACATTGCTTATTCCTTAGGGATGTAACCAGTGATTTCGAGTCCGTAGCCCGCCATGCTGGGCATGCGGCGCGGCTGGCCCATGAGCTGCATGCGCGCCACGCCGCATTCGCGCAGGATTTGCGCGCCAATGCCGTAGGTGCGCAGGTCCATGCGGCCGCGCTCGGGCGCATGCGCCGCGCGCGCTGTGCCGTCGAACTGCGCCAGCAATTGCTCGGCACTTTCGCCGCAGTTGAGCAGCACCGCCACGCCGCAGCCCTGGCGGGCGATGTAGGCCAGGCTGGTGTCCAGCCCCCAGGTGTGCATGGCCCGGTTGACTTCCAGCGCGTCCAGCACCGAGAGCGGCTCGTGCACGCGCACGGGCACCGAATCGCTCGCTTGCCACTGGCCGCGCACCAGGGCGATGTGCAGCGACTGGCTGGGAATATCGCGAAAGGCGTGTGCAACGAATTCACCGGCCGCTGTCTGCAAGGTGCGCGTGCCGACTTTTTGCACCAGCGATTCGGTGCGGCTGCGGTGCTCGATGAGATCGGCAATGGTGCCGATCTTGATGCCGTGCTCGGCTGCGAACAGTTGCAGGTCGGGCAGGCGCGCCATGGTGCCGTCGTCCTTCATCACCTCGCAGATCACGGCGGCGGGGCTGCAGCCGGCCATGGCCGACAGGTCGCAGCCGGCCTCCGTGTGGCCCGCGCGCATCAGTACGCCGCCGTCCACCGCCTGCAGCGGGAAGATATGGCCGGGTTGGACCAGATCTTCGGCCTTTGCATGGCGCGCGACAGCCGCTTGCACCGTGCGTGCGCGGTCGGCGGCCGAGATGCCGGTGGTAACACCTTCGGCGGCCTCGATGGACACGGTGAAAGCGGTGCTGTAGGCCGCACCATTGCGTGCTGCCATCGGCGGGAGCTTCAGAAATTCACAGCGCTCACGCGTCAGCGTCAGGCAGATCAGGCCGCGGCCAAAGCGCGCCATGAAGTTGATGGCTTCGGGCGTGACATGGTCGGCAGCAAGCACCAGGTCACCTTCGTTTTCACGGTCCTCCTCGTCCACGAGGATGACCATGCGCCCCGCGCGGATTTCCGCCACGATGTCTTCTACCGGCGAAATGGAGGCTGCGGCAGATGCGGGAAGGGGTGCGTTCATGGGATGCTTTCAGCAGATGAGGCGTAGCGGTGCGCGCTGCACACTCCTGGCGGGCCGGGTGCCACGCCCGCCAGCCATCCAAAGAACATGCGCTGCGGCGCTGCCGCAACCGGGCCGCACTGTGCGGCCGGGAAAACCCGTGATTTTACGGGAAGGGCTCGCCCGGCTGTAGTTCCACGTCGGATGTCGGGTAGGCCACGCAGGGCAGCACGCAGCCGGCCTGCATTTCTTCGGTGGTAATGCCCGGCCACTCGATGGCGTAACGCACCTCGCCAGAGATGAGTCGACCAATGCAGGTGCGGCAGGTGCCGTTGCGGCAGGAGCTTTCCCAGTCGATGCCGCCCTGCTCCATGGAAAGCAGCAGGGGCTGCTCGGGCCAGGCGTCGCAAGTGAGCCCTTCCGGCTGAATGAGGGCGGTGAAGAAAGGGGGAATGGTTGGCGGTGTGGTCATGGGAGCGGGAACAGGGTAGGGCTTTCAAAGCGATCGGCCAAACACCAGCAGCAGATTGTTGGCGGGCATGGCGCAGCGCTCCCGCAACTGCAGGCCGGCGCTTTGCGCCTGCACTTGCACGGCCGCGAGAGCGCGCAGCCCCCAGGCAGGATGGCGCTCGCGCAGGCTCTGATCGAAGGCCAGGTTGCTGGCGGCAGTGGGCACCCCGTCTTCCAGATAAGGGCCATAGGTCACGAGCAGGCCCTGCGGTGCCAGGTGCCGGGCCGCGCCTTGCATCAGCCCTGCGCAGCATTCCCACGGCGCGATGTGCAGCATGTTGGCGCAGTAGATCAGATCGAACGGGCGCCCAAAGGGTGGCCCGTCCGCCGGCCAGCTGGCGGCGCGCACGTCGAGCAGCACGGGGGCGCGGACGTTGTGGGCGCCGGATTGGCTCGTCCAGGCGGCGATGGAATCGAAGGCATCGGCCTGCCAATCGCTGGGCTGCCAATGCCAGCCCGGCAGGGCCGCTGCGAAGGCGGCGGCGTGCTGGCCGGTACCGCTGGCGATTTCCAGGGCCTCGCCGGTGCTGCCTAGGAGCGCGCGCAACTGCTCAAGAATGGCCGCGCTGTTGCGTTCGGCGGCCGGGCTGTGCTGGAGGGGGATCAAAATTTATAAAGAAATAAGGCTCTAGCGCAGTATCCATAAGCGCTTACAGCTATGAAAAGTATAGTTTAGAGCACGAATACCTGGATGGCGCTGGGGATGCGGAGCTGGTCAAAAAGCAGGCACTGGGTAGCAAACCCTTGTGTACCAGTCACTTGCGCCGGCCGTACAGGGCTTAGCAGAAGTTATCCCCAGCATTGTCCAGTGTCTGGCGGGATAACTGCGTTGCAAGCGCATGTGGCAAGCTGCAAAAAATTTAAGCGATGCAATAAAAACTATTGTAAATCAATGGCTTGCGGCTGCCATACCGATGCTTCCCCGGCTTATCCACATGATTGTCCAGTTTTTGCGGGGACAACGCGTGCCGACATTGCATGGCCTCAAGGCGCCACGGTGACGCCCTTCCAAAAGGCTACGCGGCCACGAATCTGCTCGGCTTCGGGCTTGGGATCGGCGTAGGTCCAGGCGGCATCCGGGTTCATCTCGCCGTCCACCAGCAGCGAGAAATACGTTGCCTGACCTTTCCATGGGCACATGGTCTTGTGGTTGCTGAAAGTGAAAAATTCGCGTTTGAGCGCGTTCTCGGGGAAATAGTGGTTGCCTTCGACGACGACGGTGTCGTCGCTCTCGGCGACGGTGATGCCATTCCAGACGGCTTTCATGGTGCTTCCTTATGGGCAGCGCGTGGCTGCATGGAGAGGGTTTCAGAGTACACAGCTCTGCGGGTCACCCGCAGCTTGCTGAAACGGCCAGAATAGCCGCATGACGACAGCACCTGATTATTCCCAAGGCGTGGCGTATGTGCGCGGCCAGTACGTGCCCATTGCCGATGCAGCCATCCCCCTGACCGATTGGGGCTTTTTGCGCTCCGACGCCACCTACGATGTAGTGACCGTCTGGGAGGGCGCTTTCTTTCGGCTCGACGCACACCTTGAACGCTTCGCACGCAGCTGCGCGAGCTTTCGTCTCGATCCTGGGCGCTCGCCAGAGCAGATCACCGAGGTGCTTGAACAGTGCGTGCGCCTTTCGGGGCTGCGCAACAGCTACGTCGAAATGATTGCCACGCGCGGCCAGCCGCCCTGGGGCTCGCGCGACCCACGCCAAGCGGTTAACCAGTTCTACGCCTTTGCCGTGCCGTTTGTCTGGATTGCCGACGAGGCCCAGCGCACGCGGGGCCTGAACCTCATGGTGAGCGATGTGCAGCGGATTCCCGCGAGCAGCGTCGATCCCCGCGCCAAGAATTACCACTGGAACGACCTGACCATGGGCCTGCTTGGCGCACTGGATGCGGGTGGCGACACGGTGGTTCTGACCGACGGTGCGGGCCATGTGGTCGAAGGCCCGGGCTTCAATGTGTTCTGCCTCAATGCGCAAGGGGTTCTGGTCACGCCCGATCAGGGGGTGCTCGAAGGCATCACGCGCCGCACGGTGCTTGAGATGGCGCAGGCCCTCGGGATGCCCCTGGAGCAGCGGGCCTTGCCCGTTCAGGAACTGCAAGAGGCCCGTGAGGCATTCGTCTCCAGTTCGGGCGGCGGTTTGCTCCCGGTCACGCGGATCAATGGCAAAGCCGTGGGCGACGGGTGTGTGGGGCCGGTGACGCAACAACTCACCGCCACTTATTGGGCGTGGCACCATGACCCGCGCTACCGCCGCGCGGTTCCGTACGCGCTGTGAGGTTTATTCAAACAAGGCATCGAACCCGCATTCTGGATAGAAGCGGTGCTCGCGGTACAACAAGCGCGTTGGGCCAGGCATTGCACGCTCGCGCACCGCATGGCGCTCGTCGCCGGGGTAGCAGATGACACGGCTGCCGTGGTCGTCAAAAGCCTGCGGCAGGATGGTGGGCGGGCGCTGGCGCAGCGCTGCTTCGAGCACCTGCGCCACGCTGGCGTGCCGTGCCAGGTGGGCCAGCGTCATGATTTGCGGTGGTGCCAGGTCGATGGCGCCATCGCGGTACTGCTCCAGCGCGGTGCGCGGCGCCACCCACAGCGTGTCGACCGTTTCCTGGTTGTCGTGGCGCGCCACCTGGCCCTGGGGTGCGCGGGCGACGAAAAATCGGGTGTCGAAGCGCCGGCTCGCCATGCTCGGCGCCACTGGCGTGATCCAGCGCGACCACGGCACCAGGGCCCGGGTCTGCAGGCGCAGCGCCAGGGACTGCAGCATGGACGTAAAGGTTTCTCCGCCGCGCAGCCGCGCCCGGGCCGCCCCGGCATCCAGGGTCTGGCCACCAGCGGTGGGTTCAGCGAGCAGCAGGCCGCATTCCTCTACCGCTTCGCGCAGGGCCGCAACGTACAGTGCAGCAGCCCGCTCGGGCGGCGTGCCTGGCTCGGCCAGCGCGCTGGCGAGTGTCTGGCGGGTCTGGTCCAGTTGTGGCGCCCCATCGTCCCACTGGTCCTCGGGGTCAAGTTTGCCGCCCGGAAACACGTACACGCCCGCCATGTTGGATGCCTTGGCATGGCGGCGCAGCAGCAAGACCTGCATCCCCGCTGGTGCATCCTGCAACAGCATGATGCTGGCCGAGTCGCGCGGGGTTTCCTGGCTGGTGGGGGCAGCAGCTTGCATGGTTGGTAGCGAGTAAAGCGCACAGTCTCGCACGGCAACCGCCGACTTGCTATGTCCCGCTACAGTACCCGCGGTCAAGTTTTTTACTGGAGTTGAAAAATGGAATTGGATTTCAAAGGCCGCGTGGCCATCGTGACCGGTGCGGGTGGCGGCTTGGGCCGGGCGCACGCCCTGGCTTTGGCAGCGCGCGGCGCTCGGGTGCTGGTCAACGACCTGGGCGGCGGCGTGCATGGCGAGGGCGGCTCGGTCAGCGCCGCACAGAAAGTGGTCGATGAGATTCGCGCTGCCGGTGGCGAGGCGCTGGCCAATGGTGCTTCGGTGACCGACTTCGTCGCCGTGCAGGCCATGGTGCAGCAGGTGGTGGACGCCTGGGGCCGGGTCGATGTGCTGGTGAACAACGCTGGCATCCTGCGCGACAAGAGCTTCGCCAAGATGGACATGGCGGACTTTCGCACCGTGGTCGATGTGCACCTGATGGGCGCGGCGCACTGCTGCAAGGCGGTCTGGCCGCACATGGTGGCGCAGGAATACGGTCGCATTGTGATGACGACGTCCTCCACCGGCCTGTACGGCAACTTCGGCCAGAGCAACTACGGCGCCGCCAAGCTGGCGCTGGTCGGGCTGATGCAGACGCTGGCCATCGAAGGCGCCAAGCACCACATCCACGTCAACGCACTGGCGCCCACGGCTGCCACGCGCATGACCGAAGGGTTGATGCCTGCTGAAGTACTGGCCATGCTGGCGCCGGAGGCCGTGGTGCCGGCCATGCTGGTGCTGGCGCATGAGAGCGCACCCACCCGGACCACCTTGTGTGCGGGCGCAGGCAGTTTCGAGGCGGCGCACGTCACCATGACGCAAGGCGTTTACATCGGCACAGGGCCAGATGCGCCCGAGCAACTCGCTGCCCGCCTGGCCGAAGTCACTGCGCGCGAGGGTGAGCAGGTGCCGGCCAACGGAGGCGCCCAGGGCGCGCTCGAAGTGCAGAAGGCCATGGCCGCGCGCCGCTGATGGCGCGAGAGGGGCGCAGCCGAATTTCCCTGCGCTGCGCACGGCTGCGGGCCGCGTGCTAAGTTCCGCGAACCCAAAAACACGCCATCGGCCCGCCATTCATGAGCTTCCTGCAGGACACCCTTCGTGCGCAACCCCTCCTGGGCATCCGCCGCGGCATTGAAAAAGAGGGATTGCGCGTACAGCCTGCGGGCGATCTGGCCCTGACGCCGCACCCCGCAGCGCTGGGATCGGCGCTGACGCACCCGCACATCACCACCGACTACAGCGAATCGCAGATCGAGCTGGTCACCGGCGCGCACCTGGCGATTGACGATTGTCTGGACGAGCTCACGCGCATCCACCAATTTGTGCACCGGACGCTGGCGGCCCAGGGCGACGAGCGCGTGTGGGCGTCGAGCATGCCGTGCCGATTGCCGACCGACGAGACGATTCCGCTGGCGCGCTTTGGCAGTTCGAACGTCGGTCGCGCCAAGAGTATTTACCGCATGGGTCTGGGCCACCGTTACGGTCGGCGCATGCAGACCATTTGCGGCATCCATTACAACTGGTCGATGCCCGGCGTCACCAGCGAGCAGTATTTCGCGTTGATTCGCAATTTCCGGCGCCACGCCTTTGTGCTGCTGTACCTGTTCGGCGCCTCGCCCGCACTGTGTTCATGCTTTGCCCAAGGCCGGCCGCATGCCTTGCAAACGCTCGGGCCGGACGCGTTGTACCTGCCGCATGCCACATCGCTGCGCATGGGGCGCTTGGGCTACCAGAGCGACGCGCAGGCTACGCTGGCGGTGAGCTACAACGGACTTGATGGCTACGCGCAATCGCTTCACCAAGCACTGACCCAGCCCTACCCCGCCTACGAAGCGGTGGGCATACGCAACCCGGGGGGCGATTACAACCAGCTAGGCACCAGCCTGCTGCAGATCGAGAACGAGTTCTACGGCACCATCCGACCCAAGCGGGTGATTCGCCTTGGCGAGCGCCCGCTGCACGCGCTGCGTGAGCGTGGCGTCGAATACGTGGAAGTGCGGCTCATGGACCTGGATCCGTTCGTCCCGGTGGGCATCACGGCCGAGACCATGCGGGTGCTGGACGTGTTTTTGCTGCATTGCCTCCTTTCCGATAGCCCACACGATACGCCGGACGAGATCACGGAAATCAAGCACAACCAGCACCTGACGGCTGCCCGGGGGCGTGAACCCGGTCTGCACCTGCTGCGTCGGGGGCGCTCCGTGCCATTGACCGAATGGGCAGCGCAAGTGCTGGAGGAATGCGTGCCCTACGCCCAGGCGCTGGACACCGCGCATGGCGGTGATGGATTTGCAAAAGCCCTGTCCGCTGCGCGCGGCACGCTCGCTGCAGCGCATACGACTCCCTCTGCCCGCGTGCTTGATGCCATGGCGAGTGAACACCACAACAGCTATGTGCGCTTTGCGGCGCAATGCTCTGGCAAGGCCCAAGAGGCGCTGCTCGCCATGCCCTGGCCGGCCCAAGAGCAGGCCCGTTTCGAGCACATGGCGGCACAGTCCTGGGAAGAGCAAAAAACCATTGAATCAGCCGACAGCCAACCGTTTGAAGAGTGGCGGGTTGCCTATATGTCGCCTGAAAATCTGGGTTGAGCAGTTGTTTCCAGGCTCAACGCCCGTCAAAACTACCGGGCCCGGTGCGCGGGTAGCGCTTGCCGTTGCTGTCGGTGCAGGTAAATGAAGTGCATCCCTTGATATACGGGCGATCCGCACGATTGGGCTGATGGGGCGGCCGGGGGTGCACGGGCCAGGCGGGCGGTTGCACCACCACGACCTGCGGCCGATTGGCACGTGCAGCTTCGGCGCGCGCATAGCCCTCTGGGCCTAGGCAGGAGAGTTCCATCTGGCGCTGCGCGGTGTCCAGCCGGGCCGACTGATCCTCTGCATTCCCCGCCACGCTGGCGGCGACGGCATCGAGCGCACGGCGGGCGTTGGCGCAAGCAGCGCTGTTGGCATAGTCGGCTGCGCTGGTACCTCGCTGTGCGCGCCGTGCCTCGCGCTCTTCACGGGCCTGCTGCGCTTCACGCTGCTGGGTGGCGGCTGCCTCGGCGGCCAGGCGCTCGCGCATGCGCTGCGCTGCCTCTTCACCTTGTGCACGTTCCTGCGCCAGCTCTTCTGGGCTCTTGCGCGGCTGCACTTCCCGACTCTGCGTACCGCTGTCGCAGGCGGAGTCGGTATAGGTGACCTTGCCCGTGCGCGCGTCGGTGCAGCGCAGAACCTGGGCGGACGCCGCCTCAAAGGGCGACAGCACGCCCAGAGCGACCCAAAACACAGACGCCAGCGGGACAAGGAACTTGTGGAACTTGTGCGCGTGGGTCAAGTAAACCTCCTGGATGGGCGTGTTGCGCTGACTGGACTGACTGGAGTCTTTCAGCCTGGCTGGAACGTGTGTTCAGGGCATGTCTTCCGAACGCGGCATCCAGGCCCCTGTCGATGGGTTGTAGCGGTCGTAGTCGGTGCGCGGGCTGCCGTCGGAGTTGCGGTCGTTGCGAGTGGCGCGGGAACGCTGTTCGCGCTGGCGTTGCGCAAGGTCGCGCTCGCGTTGTTGCCGCGCCCATTGGTCGCGTTGGTCATGTTGGCGTTCAAGGTCGCGCCGTGCCTGTTCGTCGCGCGCCCGCTGTACGCGTTCGCGCTCTGCCTGGCGCTCGCGCCAGGCGCGCCGCTCGCGATCGTTGCGCATATCTTCCCAGCGGTCTTCGCGATCGTGGCCCGCATAAGCGGG
>Ga0208272_100168_pt1 | contig 40414 bp, 34 predicted proteins | sample LakWasM129_HOW14_2_FD_183939 | JGI IMG/M metagenome (GOLD analysis project Ga0208272, IMG submission 183939) | Freshwater sediment methanotrophic microbial communities from Lake Washington under simulated oxygen tension - Sediment Metagenome... | ecosystem: Environmental > Aquatic > Freshwater >... | reverse complement strand
CGATTGGCGCCCCGAGGACGAGCAGTTTTGGGAATCCACCGGCAAGAAAATTGCCTATCGCAACCTATGGATCTCCATCCCGGCCCTGCTCTGCGGCTTCGCCGTCTGGGGCATGTGGGGCATCATCACGGTGCAGATGATGAACCTGGGCTACCCATTCAGCCAGGCCGAACTCTTCACCCTGACCGCCATTGCCGGCTTGGCGGGCGCGACCATGCGCATCCCGGCTTCGTTCCTGATCCGGCTCTCGGGTGGGCGCAACACCATTTTCCTCACCACTGCCATGCTGCTGGCGCCTGCCATTGGCACCGGCATCGTGCTGCAGCATCCAGAGTGGCCGCTCTGGTCGTTTCAGCTGATGGCCTTGTGGTGCGGCGTGGGGGGCGGTAACTTTGCTTCGTCAATGTCCAACATCTCCACCTTCTTTCCCAAGCGCCTGCAAGGCACCGGCTTGGGGCTGAATGCGGGCCTGGGAAACTTTGGCGTGACCACGATGCAGATTGTGATCCCGCTGGTGATGACTGTGCCCTTGCTGGGCTCGTTCGGCGGCGAGTCGATGACGCTGCAAAAGGAAAGCGGCTGGATCTTCGGCGCCATCCCGCCAGGGACGGCTACCTGGATTCAGAACGCAGGTTTTGCGTGGGTGTTGTCGCTGGTGCCGCTGTCCATCCTGTGCTGGTTCGGCATGAACAACCTCAAGACAGTTTCGCCCGATACCGGCGGCCCGATCACCGCGTTCCTGAAGATCATCTGGCTCTACACCCTGTCTTTCATTCCGGCGGGTGTCGGCCTGTATCTCTACTTGCCGGCCCCCAGTGGCCTGGGTATGCTGAACATGTGGCTGGCGATGCCGCTCATCATTGTGAGCACGCTCATGGTGATGAAGCTGACCGCTTTTGGCGCGATGAAGGAAAACGTCTCCAAGCAGTTTGCGATCTTTAGCAACAAACACACTTGGTCGCTTACCATCCTGTACATCGTCACTTTCGGCTCCTTCATTGGTTTTTCGATGGCACTGCCTTTGTCGATGAAAGTTATCTTTGGTGTCAGCCATGTGCCCGACGCCAACGGTATCTTGCAACACACACTGGTCAATCCCAAGGGGCCGCCTGTGCTGGCCTACGCCTGGATCGGTCCCTTCGTGGGTGCCGCGATTCGTCCCGTTGGCGGCTGGATTTCTGACAAGCTCGGGGGTTCCATCGTTACGCAATGGGTGTGCGCGACCATGGCGGTCGCTGGCGTGGCGGTGGGTTATGTGATGCAACTCGCCTACCAGTCGGCCCATCCGGAAGAGTATTTCTTCATCTTCCTGGCTCTGTTCATCGTGCTTTTTGCCGCCAGCGGCATTGGCAACGGTTCCACCTTCCGCACCATCGGCGTCATTTTTGACCGCCAACAGGCCGGTCCCGTCCTGGGCTGGACCTCGGCGGTTGCCGCCTACGGCGCCTTCATCGCGCCGGTGGTGATTGGCCAGCAGATTAAGCATGGCACGCCGCAGATGGCGATGTACGGGTTTGCCGTGTTTTACGCCTTGTGCCTGTTGCTGAACTGGTGGTTCTATCTGCGCAAGTCCGCCGAAATCAAGAACCCCTGAACCTGCCCCTTTCCTTGCTTCTTGGAGAAAACCTATGAGCCATTTTCTTGACCGCCTGACCTACTTCTCGCAACCGCGCGAAGAATTTTCCAACGGCCACGGCCAAACGAATGGCGAAGACCGGACCTGGGAAAAAGCGTACCGCGATCGCTGGGCGCACGACAAGATCGTGCGTTCCACGCACGGCGTGAACTGCACGGGCTCCTGCTCGTGGAAGGTCTATGTCAAGGGGGGCATCGTCACCTGGGAAACCCAGCAGACCGACTACCCGCGCACGCGCCCGGATCTGCCCAACCACGAACCCCGTGGTTGTGCTCGGGGTGCCAGCTACAGTTGGTACCTGTATTCGGCCAACCGCGTGAAATATCCCATGGTGCGTGGGCGCTTGCTCAAGCACTGGCGTGCTGCACTGGCGGTGGCCAAGGGCCCGGTGGAAGCCTGGACGGCTGTCGTCGAAAACGAGTCGGCGCGGCGCGAGTGGCAGAAGCAACGCGGACTTGGCGGCTTTGTGCGCAGCACCTGGGACGAAGTCAACCAGATGATTGCAGCGGCCAACGTCTACACCATCAAGAAACACGGACCTGACCGCATCATCGGCTTCTCGCCGATCCCGGCGATGAGCATGATCAGCTACGCTTCCGGCAGCCGGTACCTGAGCCTGATCGGTGGCGTGTGCATGAGCTTCTACGACTGGTACTGCGACCTGCCACCGAGCAGCCCCCAGGTGTGGGGCGAGCAGACCGACGTGCCCGAGAGCGCCGATTGGTACAACTCCAACTTCATCATCGCCTGGGGTTCCAACGTGCCCCAGACGCGTACGCCCGACGCTCACTTCTTCACCGAAGTGCGCTACAAGGGAGCCAAGGTGGTGGCTGTCACCCCCGACTACTCCGAGGTCGCCAAGCTGGCCGACCTGTGGATGCACCCAAAGCAAGGCACCGACGCTGCGGTGTCCATGGCCATGGGCCATGTGATCCTCAAGGAGTTCTATTTCAACAAGCGCTCGGCGTATTTCGACGACTACGCACGCCGCTACACCGACCTGCCCCTGCTGGTGGTGATGGAAGAAAAAACCTTGGACGATGGCCGCAAGGTCATGGTGCCAGGCCGCTATGTGCGCGCCAGCGACTTCCCGGACCAGTTGGGCCAGGCGAACAACCCCGACTGGAAGACCGTCGCCTACGGGCATGATGGCAAGGTGGCCTTGCCCAACGGTTCCATCGGTTTCCGCTGGGGCGACAACGATCGGCCAGACCTGGGCAAATGGAACCTTGAAGACAAAGACGCACGCACCGCCAATGACGTCAAACTCAAGCTCTCGGTGATCGAAGATGGTGAGCAGGCGCACGAAATCACCGATGTGGCCTTCCCCTATTTCGGCGGTGTGAAAAACCCCAACTTCCCGGCAAACACCCAGGCGGATGGCGACATCATGGTGCGCCGCGTGCCCGTGACACGACTGGCGCTGAATGGTGACGGCATCTCCGGCGATGTCATGGTGGCCACGGTGTTCGATTTGCAGGTGGCCCAATACGGCGTGCATCGTGGGCTCCAGGGCGAAGCACCGGACGGGGGCTACGACGCCGATGCGCCCTACACGCCAGCGTGGCAAGAGCAGATCACGGGTGTGCCGCGCGATCAGATCATTGCCATTGCGCGCCAGTTTGCCGACAACGCCGACAAGACGCATGGCAAGAGCATGGTCATCATCGGCGCGGGGATGAACCATTGGTACCACTGCGACATGAACTACCGCGGCATCATCAACATGCTGATGATGTGTGGCTGCATTGGCCAGAGTGGCGGTGGCTGGGCGCACTATGTGGGCCAGGAAAAACTGCGTCCGCAAACCGGCTGGACGGCGCTCGCATTTGCACTCGACTGGATTCGTCCGCCGCGTCAGCAGAACGCCACCAGTTATTTCTATGCACACACCGACCAGTGGCGCTATGAAAAGCTGGCCATGGAGGAGGTGCTCTCGCCGCTGGCCGACAAGTCGCGCTACAGCGGTTCCATGATCGACTACAACGTGCGTGCTGAGCGCATGGGCTGGTTGCCTTCGGCGCCCCAGTTCGAAACCAACTCCCTGCAGGTGCTCAAGGATGCGCAGGCCGTTGGCATGGACGCGAAGGACTACGTCGTCAAGTCGCTTAAAGACGGCACGCTCAAGATGAGTTGCGAAGACCCGGACAACCCGGTCAATTGGCCGCGCAACATGTTTGTCTGGCGCTCGAACATTCTGGGTTCGTCGGGCAAGGGCCATGAGTATTTCCTCAAGCACCTGCTGGGCACTACCCACGGTGTGCAGGGCAAGGATCTGGGTGTAGGCGACGCCAAACCCCAGGAAGTGCGCTGGCATACGCAGGCGCCCGAGGGAAAACTGGATCTGCTGGTCACGCTCGACTTCCGCATGAGCACGACCTGCCTGTATTCCGACATCGTGCTGCCCACGGCCACCTGGTACGAGAAGAACGACCTCAACACCAGCGACATGCACCCCTTCATCCACCCGTTGTCCACGGCCGTGGACCCGGCTTGGGAAGCACGCAGCGACTGGGAAATCTACAAAGGATTTGCCAAGGCAGTGAGCGAAGTCAGTGTTGGCCACCTGGGCGTGGAAAAGGACGTGGTCCTCACGCCCATCATGCACGACACCGCCGGTGAAATGGCACAGCCGTATGACGTGCGCGATTGGAAAAAGGGCGAGGTCGACCTGATTCCGGGCAAGACGGCGCCGCAGGTCACGGTGGTCGAGCGCGACTACCCGAACCTCTTCAAGCGCTTTACAGCCCTCGGCCCGCTGATGAACAAAATCGGCAATGGCGGCAAGGGTATCGGCTGGGACACGAAAACCGAAGTCGAGCAACTGGGCGACCTCAACGGCCGTGTGCGCGAAGAGGGTGTGTCCCAAGGCATGCCGTGTATCGTGACCGATATCGACGCCACCGAAACCGTGATGATGTTGGCTCCAGAGACCAACGGCCATGTGGCCTGCAAGGCCTGGGAGGCGCTTGGCAAGCAGACCGGACGTGACCACGTGCATCTGGCATTGCACCGCGAGGACGAGAAAATCCGTTTCCGCGACATCCAGGCCCAACCGCGCAAGATCATCAGCTCGCCCACCTGGTCGGGTCTGGAGAGCGAGAAGGTCAGCTACAACGCTGGCTACACCAATGTGCATGAGCTGATTCCATGGCGCACCCTGACCGGACGTCAGCAGTTCTACCTGGACCACCCGTGGATGCGTGATTTTGGTGAGGGGTTTACCAGCTACCGCTCGCCAGTGAACCTCAAGGCGCTTCAGGCGGTCGAGGGGGTCAAGCCCAATGGCAATCCTGAGATTGCCTTGAACTTCATCACGCCACACCAGAAGTGGGGCATTCACTCGACCTATACCGACAACCTGATCATGCTCACCCTCAGCCGTGGTGGGCCCATCATCTGGATTTCGGAAGTGGATGCGGCGCGTGCCGGTCTTGTCGACAACGACTGGGTGGAGCTGTTCAACGCGAACGGTGCCATTGCCGCGCGCGCTGTGGTCAGCCAGCGGGTCAAAGAGGGCATGGTGATGATGTACCACGCGCAGGAAAAAATCGTGAACACTCCGGGTTCGGAAATTACCGGAACCCGTGGCGGTATTCACAACTCGGTCACGCGCGTCGTGCTCAAGCCGACGCACATGATCGGTGGCTACGCCCAGTTGAGCTATGGCTTTAACTACTACGGAACCGTCGGTACCAACCGCGATGAGTTTGTGCTGGTTCGCAAGATGAATCGGGTGGACTGGCTGGACGAGCCCGCTGAAGCCGTCGCCACCGCGCACGCATAAGAATCAGGAGAACACGATGAAAATTCGCGCACAAATCGGCATGGTGCTGAATCTGGACAAGTGCATTGGTTGCCACACCTGTTCTGTCACCTGCAAAAACGTCTGGACCAGCCGGCCCGGCATGGAATACGCCTGGTTCAACAACGTCGAGACCAAGCCAGGCATTGGCTACCCCAAGGAATGGGAGAACCAGGACAAGTGGAATGGCGGCTGGAGCCGCACGGCCGATGGCTCGATCATTCCGCGCCAGGGGGGCAAGTGGAAGCTGCTGATGCGCATCTTCGCCAACCCCAACCTGCCGCAGATTGACGACTACTACGAGCCCTTCACCTTCGATTACGCACACTTGCAGTCAGCGCCCGAAATGAAGGCGCCGCCAACGGCCCGTCCGCGCAGCCTGATCACCGGCAAGCGCATGGAGAAAATCGAATGGGGTCCGAACTGGGAAGAAATTCTGGGCGGTGAATTCTCCAAGCGCAGCAAGGACAAGAACTTCGACAATATCCAGAAGGATATTTACGGCCAGTTCGAAAACACCTTCATGATGTACCTGCCGCGTCTGTGCGAGCACTGCCTGAACCCGGCCTGCGTGGCATCGTGCCCCTCGGGATCGATCTACAAGCGCGAGGAAGACGGCATCGTGCTGATCGACCAGGACAAGTGCCGCGGCTGGCGCATGTGCATCTCGGGCTGCCCATACAAGAAAATTTATTACAACTGGCAGAGCGGCAAGGCCGAGAAATGCACCTTCTGCTACCCGCGGATCGAGGCCGGCCAACCTACGGTGTGCTCGGAAACCTGTGTGGGCCGCATCCGCTACCTGGGCGTTCTGCTGTATGACGCAGACCGCATCCAGGAAGCCGCCAGCGTAGAGCGCGACCGCGACCTGTACCAGGCGCAGCTCGATATTTTCCTGGACCCTAACGACCCCGAGATCATCAAGCAAGCGCGCATCGACGGCATTCCCGACATGTGGATGGAGGCTGCGCGCAAGAGCCCGGTGTACAAGATGGCCGTTGAATGGAAGGTGGCCCTGCCGCTGCACCCCGAGTACCGCACGCTGCCCATGGTGTGGTACGTGCCGCCGCTCTCGCCTATCACGGCTGCAGCCAACGCCGGGCACGTGGGTGCCAACGGAGAGATTCCGGATGTCTCGCAACTGCGCATCCCCGTGCAGTACCTGGCTAACCTGCTGACCGCTGGCGACACAGCGCCTGTGGTGCGCGCACTGGAGCGCATGCTGGCCATGCGCGCCTACCAGCGTGAGAAGCATGTCGACCAGCGCCAAAACCTGGCAGTTCTCAAGCAGGTGGGCCTTACGCTGCACGAGGCCGAGGACATGTACCAAACCATGGCGATTGCCAACTACGAAGACCGATTCGTCATCCCATCGACGCACCGTGAATACGCCGAAAACACCTTTGACGTGCGCGGCGGTTGCGGGTTCTCGTTTGGCAATGGCTGCTCTGATGGCTCCACCGATATCAGCATCTTTGGCGGGAAGAAGCCGCGCACCATCCCGATCAAGGCGATGGTTTAAGGAACGGATCATGTTCAATAAACCACCCGCATCCTTGCGCCTGACCTTGCGTGCGCTGGGGCGGCTGATCGGCTACCCGGATGCAGAATTGCGTGCGGTGCTGCCGCAGCTGGCCGACGCACTTGCGGCCGAACAGGCGCTGACACCTGAACGTCTGCATGAGCTACAGGCTCTGTGCGAGCAGATTGCGCGCCAGGACCCGATGGACGCCGAAGCGCGCTACGTCGATACCTTCGATCGGGGTCGCCAGACCTCGCTGCATCTGTTCGAGCATGTGCATGGCGATTCGCGCGACCGCGGCCCAGCTTTGATCGACCTGTTGCAGACCTACGAGCGTGCAGGGCTGCAATTCGAGGCGCCTGAATTGCCCGACCATTTGTCGGTGGTGCTGGAGTTCGCTTCCACCCAACCGACCGATGTCGCGCGTGATTTTCTTGCCGAAATGGCGCACATCCTTACCCTGGTGTTCAGCGCCTTGCTGACGCGCGAGAGCCCGTACGCCAGTGTGATCGCAGCAGTGCTCGAAGTCTCGGGCCAACAGGTGCAGGCTGTGCCATTGCCAGAAGAACCAGAAATCGATGAAGCCTGGGCTGAACCAGAGGTTTTTGGTGGTTGCAGCACCGAAGGCCAGGCGCGTCCTGGAACCGCACAGCCGCTGCATTTCGTCCGCAATCCCCGTGCATCCGAAGGAGCCTCTCTATGACTTCCACACCCTGGATCGATACCCTGTTGTTTGGTATCTACCCCTACATCTGTCTGACGGTTTTTTTCGCCGGTAGCTGGGTCCGTTTTGACCGTGACCAGTACACCTGGAAGAGCGATTCATCCCAATTGCTGCGAACGGGTAGCCTGCGCTGGGGCAGCAACCTGTTCCATGTGGGGGTGCTGTTTCTGTTCTTCGGGCACTTTGTCGGCATGCTTACGCCCCATTTCATCTATGAGCCTTTCATTGCCGCAGGCTCCAAGCAGTTGCTGGCCATGATCAGTGGCGGCACGGCTGGGACGCTCGGAATTATCGGTCTCACGCTCCTGCTGCACCGCCGCCTGACGGACCCGCGCATCCGGGCAACGTCCAAGACCAGCGACATCGTTTTGCTGCTGCTGCTGTGGGTTCAGCTGGCGCTGGGGCTGGCCACCATTCCCTTGTCGGCACAGCACCTCGACGGTTCCATGATGATGTTGCTGGCCGAATGGGGCCAGCGCATTGTCACGTTCCGCAGTGGTGCCGTTGAACTGTTGGCGCCCGCCAGTGTGATTTTCAAGCTGCACATGTTTTTGGGCATGACGGTGTTTTTGATTTTCCCGTTCACGCGTTTGGTACATGTCTGGAGCGGTTTTGCCTCTCTCGGGTATGTTCTGCGGCCTTACCAGTTGGTGCGCGCCCGTCGGCTGAATGTGCCCGCGGGCAATAACAACCCAGCGCATCGCGCCTGATCGTTGGCAAACAGGAGCATGAGATGAGTGGATGCGGATCAGGCAGTTGCGGCTGCTCGGACACGCCGAGCGCCAACAAGGTGCTCAGCGATGCACAGCAGGCGGCGTACGACGCTATTGCGGTGAGCTTGGCGTCCGAGCCAGCTCCCATGCAAGCGGCGCCCATTCCAGCCCATGTACGCCTTGCACGCGTCAATGGTGTGGCATTGCACGACGCGGATGTGGTACTGGACCAAGAAGCTCTGCGCCAGCGTGCCTGCACCGAGCTTTTGCGCCAGGAAGCTCAAAAGGCTGGGTTGCTGGATATGGCCGATGCACCACTGACCGATGGAAGCACCAGCGAAGCTGCGTCGCTCGCCATCGAACAGTTGCTGGAGCAGCAGTTGCGTATCGACGAGCCATCGGAAGATACCTGTCGGCGCTACTACGACGCGCATCCCGCCGCGTTTGGCCAAGGGGAGCGGGTGCATCTGCGCCACGTGTTGTTTGCTGTCACCCCAGGGGTGGACGTCACGCTGCTGCGTCTGCGCGCCGAAGCGTTATTGATCGAACTGCGCTGCGCCGATGATGGCGGTGCGACCTTTGCAACTGCGGCGAAGCAATGGTCGAATTGCCCGAGCGGTGCCGCTGGCGGGGACCTGGGCTGGCTCACTCGCAACGACTGTGCGCCCGAATTTGCACGCGATATTTTTGGCGCCAACGAAATCGGCGTACTCGCTCGCCTGGTACACAGCCGCTTTGGTTTGCACGTGGTCGAGGTCGTGGCACGCCAAGCCGGCGAACGCCCGGCGTTCGAAGCCGTGAAAAGCGCGGCCGCGCAAAGTCTGCGCCAGCAAACCTGGGTGAACGCCCTGCGACAGTACCTGCAGGTGCTCACGGGTGCGGCGCAGATTGAGGGTGTGGACATGGAAGGTGCGGATTCGCCGCTGGTGCAGTGACGCCAGCATGCCAGGCGACGCTCTGCTGAACCGTTTGCGCAGCTTCAACCGCGACGCGTTTCCCCAGTATCGGCAACAATTCAAGACGCTGGTTGAAGACGGCCAGCACCCGACGACGCTGTTCATCGGGTGCTCGGACTCGCGCCTGCTGCCGTACTTGCTTACGGGCGCAGGCCCGGGAGAGCTGTTTCTGGTGCGCAACGTAGGGGCCTTCGTACCCCCTTATGACGGCTCGCACGGCCACCATGGCACGGCAGCAGCAATCGAATGTGCCGTGCTCAGCCTCCAGGTCGAGAGGATCGTGGTGTGTGGGCACAGCCACTGCGGCGCTATCAAGGCGCTGTACGAGGAGGTCCCGGCAGAGGCCAACAACCTGCGCCGCTGGCTAGAGCTGGGGCGCGATGCTGCGCTTCCGGTGGTTCCCACACCGGACGCCCTACGGCGTACCGAGCAGCGTGCCGTGGTGCTGCAACTCGAACGCTTGATGGATTACCCCATGGTGCGTCGGCGTGTAGTGGAGGGCCAAATCAGCTTGCACGGCTGGCACTACGTGATCGAAGATGGCGAAGTGCACGTGTTCGACGTTGAGAGCGGAGGTTTCGTAGCGGCGTCGGTAGCCACGCACAGCGGTACAGGCCCTTACCACCCCTATGTTGAGCACGATGGCCAGGTTCTGTCGGATGAAAATCCCGAGACCGGTGAAAAATTTTAAAAAATATTCTCTGCGAACAGTTCACGCTAAGTGCCCGCCAGTCTTGAGAACACTCTGTTTTTGGTGCACGGACTAGCATAAAAAGTGAAGGCCTTCTGGGATGCCGAGTTAGCCCGAAAGGGCTAAACTTCGTCGGCTTTCCGAGCCCACTTTTTGCAGTGGGTGGACTTCGCCCGATGCGCTCCGCAGCGCGTTTTTCTCATACCACCAACGGACTCCCACCATGAAGAGAGAAGACTTGGGCCGCGCGCAGGACGTCACGGCCACCCAACCCATCAGCCTTGATGTGTTGCAGGAAAAGTATCTCAAACCGGGGGAAACCAGCGCCGAAGATCTTTTCCGCCGCGTGGCGCGTGCCCTGGCTTCTGTCGAAGCCGAGGGCGAGCGGGACAAATACGAAGCCCTGTTTCTCGCCAACATGCATGCGGGCGCCATCGGCGCGGGCCGCATCATGAGCGCTGCCGGCACCGACATCCAGGCGACGCTGATCAACTGCTTCGTGCAGCCCGTGGGCGACTGCATTCAGGGCGTGGACGACGAAGGCTTCCCCGGTATCTACGAGGCCTTGCGCGAAGCCGCCGAGACCATGCGGCGCGGCGGCGGTGTCGGCTACGACTTCTCGCGCATCCGCCCGCGCGGCGCTGAGGTCAAGGGTACGCATTCGATGGCCTCGGGGCCCTGCAGCTATATCAACGTGTTTGACCAGTCTTGTTCCACGGTCGAGAGTGCTGGCGCACGCCGCGGCGCCCAGATGGGCGTGCTGCGCATTGATCATCCTGATGTCATGGATTTCATCACGGCCAAGCGCACGCCCGGTCGCTGGAACAACTTCAACGTATCGGTCGGCGTGAGCGACGCCTTTGTCCAGGCCGTGCAGGACGACCAGCCTTGGGAACTGGTGCACAAGTCGCGGCCCGGCGCTACCGTGATGCAGGCGGGTGCCTACCAGCGCGCCGATGGCAAATGGGTCTACGAAAGCCTGCCGGCGCGCGAGCTGTGGGACACCATCATGAAGTCCACCTACGACTTCGCTGAACCAGGCATCCTGTTCCTCGATCAGATCAATACCGACAACAACCTGCACTATTGCGAGGACATCAACGCCACCAACCCCTGTGGCGAGCAGCCTTTGCCGTCCTACGGTTGCTGCGACCTCGGCCCCATCATTCTGACGCGTTTCGTGCGCCATCCCTTTGGTTTCGACGGCGTACCGGTGTTCGACTTCGCTGCGTTCGAGAAATCCGTGGCGCTGCAAGTGCGTGCGCTCGACAACGTGCTCGACGTCACGTTCTGGCCGCTGCCACAGCAGCGCGAGGAAGCGCATGCCAAGCGCCGCATTGGCGTGGGTTTTACCGGCATGGGCAACACGTTGGCCATGCTGTGTGTTCGCTACGACAAGGATGAGGGCCGCGCCATGGCGGCGCGCATCGCCGAGCATATGCGCGATGCGGCGTACGCCGCATCGGTCGACTTGGCCATTGAAAAAGGTGCCTTTCCAAAGTTCCAGGCCGATGGCTATTTGCAAACAGGCACGTTTGCTAGCCGCCTGCCCGAAACGCTCAAAGCGCGCATCCGCAAACACGGCATCCGCAACAGCCATCTGCTGTCGATTGCGCCTACGGGGACTGTGAGCCTGGCCTTTGCCGACAATGCCTCCAACGGCATCGAACCGCCGTTCTCCTGGATGTACAAGCGCAAGAAGCGCGAAGCCGATGGCTCCATGGCCGAATACGCGGTCGAAGATCACGCCTGGCGCTTGTACCGTGAGCTGGGGGGCGACGTGAACCAGTTGCCCGACTATTTCGTCTCCGCGCTGGAAATGTCGGCCGAAGGCCACATTGCGATGATGAAAACGGTGCAGCCCTTCGTGGACACCGCCATCTCCAAGACGGTAAATATCCCGGCCGACTATCCCTACGAAGATTTCAAGGGCCTGTACCTGCAGGCCTGGCGCGCCAAGCTCAAGGGTTTGGCCACCTACCGGCCCAACAACATCCTCGGCTCGGTGCTTGAGGTCCATGCAGCGCCAGAAAGCGCCGGGCAGATCACGCCCGCACCCGCACCGGTGGACCCCATGCGCACGGTGATCGAGAGCCGCCCTAAAGGCGCTTTGTCCGCCGTTGCCGAAAAGGTCGACTACTGGACGCAAGAAGGACAAAAGCGCCTGTACTTGGTGGTGTCTTTCCTGCCCGTGCCGGACCCTGAGACCGGGGGGCTGGTGGACCGCGCCATCGAATTCTTCATGCCTGTGGGCCAAAGTGGCGAATCGCAGCAGTGGGTGACATCGAGCATGCGCCTGCTGTCACTCGCTGCGCGTGGCGGTTTTCTGGAGCGAGCGCTCAGCGACATGCGCAAGGTCGCCTGGGACCGCGGACCCGTGCGCCTGGGCACGCACCAGAAGGCCGATGGCACGAAGGTGCCGATGTGGCATGACTCCGAGGTGGCGGCCATTGCCTACGCCATCCAGAACATCCTCGCCCGGCGCGCCCGGCCTCTGCACAGCGAAGAGCAGGCAACTGCCAGCGAAGGCGTGTTGACAGCGGTCCCGCCGGTCATGGCCGGCAAGAAATGCAGTGAATGCGGCGCCCACGCCATGATTCGCAAGGACGGCTGCGACTACTGCACCCAGTGCGGCCACCTGGGTTCTTGCGGCTAAGCCTGCACCCCGCCGCGTGCCGGTAAAGCCTGGCTCCGCAAAGCCCGCGCCCGAGGCGCTGGCCGGGCTGGACTTGCGCTGGCACCCTCGCCACCTGTTGCTGGCACCGCACCGGCTGGCGTTCTTTCTCGCCATGGTGCTATTGGCTGCTTCGGGCCTGTGGTGGGCTTGGGTGCAAGTGAGCCAACTATCGAATGTGGCCGTGCATGCGGGTGCCGTGCCAGTGTCGCTGACCCACGCCGCCTTGATGGTGTTTGGGTTTTTTCCGCTATTTTTCTCGGGCTTTCTTTTTACAGCAGGGCCGAAGTGGCTGCGTGTCGAGCCACGGCCAGTACGCGCGCTGCGTGCGCCGCTGACGTTGCTCGCGGGCGGCTGGCTGGTCTGGCTGGGCGGCGCGCACGCGAGCCGTGCTGCCGCGTGTGCCGGCGCCGTGCTTGCGTGCACCGCCATGGCGTGGATCTCGGTGTCGTTCTGGCGCCTGTTGCTGTGCAGCCGGGCGCAAGACCAGAAGCACGCACGCATGGTGGGCGTGGCCTTTGTCGTGGGCACAGGCTGCGCGGCAGGCCTTGCGGCGAGCGTGGCCCTTGGCGAATGGGGCCTGGCGCGCCATTTTGTGTTGAGCGCTCTGTGGGGTTTCGCTGCGCTGGTGTTTGTCACGGTTGCGCACCGCATGCTGCCTTTCTTCTCGCCGCCTGGCCCACACGAGGGCCATCCATGGGGCGCATTGGCGCTGCTCGCCGGGGCGGCGGGTTTTGAGGCGTTGGCGGTTTGGGTGGACGCCGTCCTTGCGGCCGCAACCGAGTGGGTAGGGGCCTGGACCTTGCTGCACGGCGTGTTGGAGCTGGCGCTTGGCAGCGTGCTGCTATGGCGTGCCTGGGGGTGGGCGAAGCGGCAAAGCCTGCACAACCGCCTGCTGCGCATGTTCTATCTTGGGTTTGCCTGGCTGGGCCTGGCCTTTGTGCTCCACGGCGTTGCCCGTGGCGCAGCGCTGTTGGGGCACCCGCAGTGGCAGCTCGGCGCCTTGCATGCACTGACCATGGGGTGCCTGGCCTCGCTGATGCTGGCGATGGTGACAAGGGTGTCCTGCGGAAACAGCGGCCGCTCGCAGGTGGCCGACTCCGTGCTATGGGCCCTGTTCAACCTGCTGCAATTGGCCACGGTATTGCGCGTCGCGGCTGCGCTTGGGGGATCTGCCGCGCCGGCTCTGCTGGCGTTGGCGGCCATGCTGTGGGCGACTATTTCCCTGGTCTGGGCGTTGCGCCTGGGGTCTTGGTATGGCCGGCTGCGGCCCGACGGACGCGCCGGGTGACAATGGCGGCATGAAGGACGAGGTCACTCCCGCTGCGCTGGCATCTGGTCAGGAATGCGCCGCATTTGCCGCTTCCCTGATGCAGGCGCGCCAGACCATACTGCCCAAGCGCCTGGGGGCTCCCGCGCCCAGTGATGCGCAACTGGCGCAGATTCTGGCCTCTGCCGCACATGCCCCCGACCATGGGCAACTGCTGCCCTGGCGCCTGATTGAGGTGCCGCAGAACGCCCGCAGCGCCCTCGCCGACGCCTTTGGCGAGGCTTTGCGCGCGCGCGATGGCCAAGCTACGGCCGAACAGATGGAGCAGGCGCGGGAGAAGGCTTTTCGTTCGCCTGTCTTGCTGCTGGTGGTCGTCGACCTGGCGTGCGGCGACGCCGACATCGAGCCCGCCGAGCGCATTGTCTCGGCCGGCTGCGCGGTGCAAAACCTGCTGCTGATGGCCACGGCCCAGGGCTTTGGCTCTGCGCTCACCAGCGGCAAGGCCCTGGGTTCGGCAGCGCTGCGCGCGTTGTTTGGCCTGAATGAGTCCCAGCAGGCGCTGTGCTTCGTCAACATCGGCACGGTGGTTGCGCCCAAGCGCGCTCGCGTGCGCCCGCAGCCTTCGTCCTATTGCTCGGTGCTGGGCGTTGAACAGCGCTGACCGAGCTGCCTTTTTCTATTGAACTTTGGAAGCCCCGGTATGGAAATCTCCCGTTTTGATGAGCTCTTGCTGGCCGCCCGCGCCCAGGCCGAGCCACAGCGCCTGCTGTTCGTGTTTGCTGGCGTGGAACTGCCCGACGACGCCACGCCCGCACAGCGCGAGCGCTTTGCCCAGGGCGAAGGCGGCGCGCTGGTGCCGCAGATGTGCGTGGACAAGGCGCCCGATGAGCTCGATTCGTTCGATACCCTGGTGCAGGAAGCAGCGCAGTTCGGCCAGGATTGGGCCTTGGTGTTTGCTGCCGCACTTTCCGGGACACTCAACCGCGCGCCCACCAGCGAGGACGCCGAGGCGCCGCTTGAGCGCATGGTGGACGCCATCAAGCGCGGCGTCCATACCGGCCTGATCCCCTTCGACCGCAGTGGCCACGCGGTGCAGATCGGCTGACGGTGGCGAGTCCTTCACGCGGTATCCCCCTGCCAGGCTTTGGTGCGCCGGCCGTGGGGTTCGACACCCCGTTCGAGATGCTGGAGGCCTGCCATGAGCGCGTGCAGCGCACGCTGGCCTTGCAGCAGCGGCTGCGCGAGCACCTGCAAACCAAGGGCTGTGACGCTTCGGCGCAAAGTGCTGCACGTGATGTGCTGCGCTACTTTGACATCGCGGCGCCGCTGCACCACGAAGACGAGGAGCGGCATGTCTTTCCGGCCTTGCAGGCGAGCCAGGAGCCGGGTATCCAGGCCGCTGTGGCGCGCCTGCAGGCAGACCACGTTGCCATGGCCGGGCGCTGGGCACTGGCGCGCGCTGCGCTGCTGGCGCTGGCGGAAGGCCGCATCACGGAGTTTTCGGTAGCGCAAGAGGCTGCGCTGGCGGCATTTTCCGCCGGCTATGCCGAGCACATTGGCCTGGAGGAAAACCTGGTTTACCCGGCGGCCCGCGCCGCCATGAGCGCCGTGGCCCTGGAGGCCATGGCGCAGGACATGAAAAAGCGGCGCGGCGCACCTGCTTGATTGCTATGTTTTATAGAGCTGCTACCGCAATAACCATAAGCGCTAGAGGCACTTTTTGGCAATAATTTCAGTGCACCACCACCGGGTGCTGTGCCAGGCCCGTGTAGCCCTCCAGCGTGTCTTCCACTTCTTCCTGCGTGGGGGCTTCTCGCTGCCAAGCCAGGATTTGCAACTGGAACATCTCGGCCCAGGAGCCGTCCAGGTAGACCTCCTTGCCGGTGCGCTTGTCGACGATTTCAAACCCGTGCCGGGCCAGTTGCGGCGGCTGCGCCTCGTCCTTGGAGTCATCTTCCAGACGGTCGGCATCAGGCAGCATGTGCACCACCACAAAAGAATCCGAGTCGTAGAGCATGTTCATGGCGTTCCTCCCAGGTTGCGTCCATTGGACCATTGTCAGATGGATCTGACGCGCCAGAGTTCAAGGCGGTGTGATGTCTTCTGGAACTGTCTGTTTGCGCCTACAGGCCGCGCCTGATGTCGCTCATGGGGCTTCGCGGCTTTGCAGGTTCAACTCGGCAAAGTCGCCGTTGGCCTCGGTCAGGCGAATGCGCACCGGCAGGTAGCCCAGGCTGGGCGCCAGCCAGAGCTGCGCCTTCTGGTCGTAGTCGCGCCGGGGCAGGCGCTGCAGCTGCACGGCGCGCAGCGTGCCGATGGGCAGGTCCAGGGTCTGCTCGCCTTCCACGGTAAAGGTCCAGACGTCGGCGCCGCGTGCGCTTACCGTGGTCATCGCCATCCGGGTGCCCGCGGGATAGCGCTCCGGAGCCGCTGCCAGCATGCCGCCGAGCTGCAGGAACACGCTCAAGCGGTCTTGTGCCCCCGCCTCTATCGGTGCGGCGGGCGTGTTGGCGCTGAAAGTGACACGGTGGTTCGCGAAGTCGAAGTGGGCCGCGCTCTCGCTGCGCGAGCGGTCGCCAAAGCGCCGTGGTTGCAGGCCATGCACGGTGATGCTGCCCACACTGTCCTGCGAGCGCGAGCCAAGGAAGAGCACCCGGATTTCCTGGTGCGCGCTGTAGCTGGTGGCGTCGTGCTGCCACAGCAGCTCGGCACTGGCGTGGTACGCAAACCCCTTGGCGCGCCCGGTGACCTCAAAGTCCAACCTGGCTGGCGGAGGCAATTGCACGGGTGCGCTGGCGGCCTGTGCGGCATGGGGCGGGACGGCTGCGGGTGCCGCGGCGCTGGCTGGGGCCGCAGGGGGCGCGGCGGACGAGGCTTCCGCGCCCGCGCCCGCGATCGGGGCGCCAGTGGCGGGTGCCGATGCCGGTGGCGATGCAGGCGCAGGCGCCGCGCCGTCGGGCAGCAGCGGCGCTGCGGCGCTGGCGGGCTCTTCGGGTGCGTCTGCGCTGGCACCCAGCGCCAGCGGCTCGTCCGGACCGGGTGGGGCCCACGCTGCGTCAGGCATGGCGGCTGGCTGTGCAGGTTCCGGGGAGGGCACCACCGGGGAGGTGGCAACCGTGGCGGGGGCTCGGCGCGGGCGTGGCTTCCTTGTGGGGGGGGGGCGCACCTTGGTTCGTGCCGCCGGCACGGGCGCTGCAGCAGGTTCCGGTGCCGCCAGCGCGACGGTACGCGTCTCGAAAACCTGTGGCTGTTCCCTGCTGTCGGGGAATGCGCTGTGGGCCGAAATACCAGCGAGCACCAGGGCGTGCAGCGCCAGCACCAGCGCGACGAGAAGCAACAGGGGTCGGCGAGGAATCATGGATACCGGCAACGTTACCACTGCGGGCCCGGCGCAGACCGGCGGCTCGGCTACCATCCCCGCGTTGCAGTCGGCCATTGGCGCCGCAGGGCCCTTTCACCTGTCAAGACATCCATGAAACTTGCCACCCTCCAAGACGGGTCGCGCGACGGCCAACTGGTGGTCGTCTCGCGCGATCTGGCCAGCGCGCACTACGCCACTGGCATTGCCAACCGCCTGCAGCAGGTGCTCGACGACTGGGGGTTTTTCGCCCCGCAGTTGCAGGATCTCTACGACGCGCTGAACGCCGGCCGCGCCCGCCACCCCTTTGCCTTCGACCCGCAGCAGTGCCTGGCGCCGCTGCCACGCGCTTTCCAGTGCCTGGAGGCGGTGTCGCCCTTGCCGGACGGGCCCGTGGCGCCCGCCGCAGCGCCCGTGCTCCAGCAGCTTGCGGGCGATGCGCTCGCCGGCGCCTGCCACCCGCTGCCCGCCAGCGCCGTCGGCATGGAGCTCGATTTCGGCGCTGGCCTGGCCGTCGTCACAGGGGCGCTCGCCGCTGCCAGTACCAGCAGCCAAGCCCTGGATGCGGTGCGCCTGCTGATGCTGTCCAACAGCGTGGCCTTGCGTGCGCTCGAACCGGCCGAGCGCGCAGCCGGCGCAGGTGTGCAGCACAGCCGCCCCGCCACCGCCTTCAGCCCGGTCGCCGTGACGCTGGATGAACTTGGCACTGCCTGGGACCAGGGCCGGCTGCGGCTCACCGTGCAATCGGCCTTGAACGGCCGCAAGCTCGGCCTGTGCGATGCCGCCGCGGGCATGGCCTGGAGTTTTGGCGAACTGATGGCCCACGCCGCCCGCACCCGCGCCCTGGGTGCCGGCAGCATTGTCTGCAGCGGCCCGCTGCGCGCTGCGCCAGGGGGCAAGGAAGCCCCCAACGCGTCAAGCGCCTGTGCCAGCCTGCTCGACCGGCGCCACTGGGAGGCGCAGCGCGGCGGCCAGACCAGCACCGGTTTCTTGCAACTGGGCGACCAGATCCGCATCGACCTGAAAGGGCCCGACGGCCGCAGCCTGTGCGGTGCCATCGAGCAGACGGTAGGCGAACGGCCGCCATCGCAGCAGGAATAGAAGGAACATGCCCGGCGCCTCCACAGCCGTGGCTGGCCACGCTGCCCGCGCGGCAGAGTACGACGCGGTCCATCGCAAACCCAGGCGCCAGGAGCCAGAAAAATACAAGAAAATAGGGCTCTAACGCTTAACCCATAAGCGCTAATAGCTCTTAAAAAAGGAGCGACCCGTAGCGATACGCGCCTTGCCAGAGGGGGTTTGCGCCGGCACTGCCCGGCGGCGCGGGCGCAGCGCTACAGTCAAGTGCCGACCAGAGCGCGCCAGTCTTCGGGCCCCGGATCGGCGCCCCATCACCGCAATTTTCAAGAAGGAGAAACCCCCCATGGCCGATACCTGGTTGCCCTCGCTCATCACCGCCACGCCGCAGGAAGGTTTTGAACTCGCCATCACGCTGAGCCGTCGCGGCGTCAAATACACGCAGCCGGATATGGAAACGCTCAAGCAACTGCGTCCGGAATATGCCAACTCGGCCGATGGCCTGACAGCCGCTTCGCAGGTGATCGCCCTCAATTTCCAGACCGTCTCAGCCGCCAACAACTACTGGCGTGGCTGAGTTCCTTGCTGAGAAAAACAAGAGAAATTAGGGACTAGCGCTTATGCAGTAAGCGCTTGCAGCTCTTTATTCGGTAGCAAATTCCGGCGCTTTGCCGGGCTCCACCTCCACCAGGCAGTCATAAAAGGTCGGCCCCTGGCCCATGTCGGTCAGGGCCTGGCTGGTGAGCTGGTTGACATTGGTGCCCGCCAACCCGAGCTTGCGCCACCACACGCCCAGGCCGTTGACCACACCCGGGCGGGCACGCTCGCTCAGTTCGGCGTGGCACACATAACTGCCCCGGTCGTTGAACACCCGCACCACCGTGCCGTCTGCAATGCCGCGTGCGGCGGCGTCCTGCGGGTGGATTTCCAGCAGCGGCCGGCCTTCCTGTTTTTGCAGGCTGGCAATGTTGACGAAGGTTGAATTGAGGAAGTTGCGCGCGGGCGGGGAAATCATCGCCAGCGGGTAGGCGGCCGAACGGCCCACGGTCTCGTGGTTGGGGACATGGCCCGGCAGGCCGTCCTGCCCGGCGGCCGCCAGGGCAGCGCTGAAAAATTCGCACTTGCCGGATGCGGTGGGAAAGTTTCCATGGGCAAACGGGGCGTCGGGCACCGGGAGCGTGGCAAAGCCGTGCTCCAGCAGTTCGGTGAAATCGACCTGCTCGCCATACGCCTGGCGGCACAGCTGCTCGTCGCTGTCGGCGAAGCAGGGCTCGGAAAACCCCATGCGCGCTGCCAGCTCACGAAAGATGCGGGCGTTGGAGCGCGCCTCGCCACAGGGCGCAATCGCCGGGCGGTTCAGCAATACGTCGGTATGGCCATAGGCCAGGTGCACGTCCCAGTGCTCCAGCTGCGTGGTGGCAGGCAGGATGTAGTCGGCGCAATCGGCGGTGTCGGTCTGGAAGTGCTCCAGCACCACCGTGAACAAGTCTTCGCGTGCAAAGCCGCGCGCCACCTGGGCCGAGTCCGGCGCGACGGCCACCGGGTTGCTGTTGTAGACCACCAGCGCCTCGATTTTCGGGCCGAACTCTGGCGAGGTTTCTGCTAGCAAGTCGTCGCCAATCGTCACCATGTTGATGGTGCGTGGGCGGCGCGCTCCCATGAGGTCCGGGCGCTGCAGGGCGTCTCGCTGCACCGGAAAATGGCTGGACGAGGAAAGGAGCACGCCGCCCGCGCGGTGGCGCCAGGCCCCTGTGAGGGCGGGCAGGCAGGCGATGGCGCGCACCGCATTGCCGCCGCCGTGCACGCGCTGCACGCCGTAGTTCACGCGAATGGCGGCTGGCCGGGTGGTGCCGTAGGCGCGCGCCAGTGCGCGAATCTGTTCGACCGGCACGGCGCAGATTTCGGCCGCGCGCTCGGGTGGCCAGGCAAGCGCGCGCTCGCGCAGCGGCTCCCAGCCCAGCGTGTGCTGCGCCAGGTAGCCGTGGTCCAGCCAGCCGTGCACGACAAGCTCGTGCATCAGCGCGAGCGCCAGCGCGGCGTCGGTGCCCGGGAGCAGTTGCAGGTGCTCATGGCACTTCTCGGCGGTTTCGCTCTTGCGCGGGTCGATGCACACCAGGCGCGCGCCATTGCGCTTGGCCTGCTGGGCGTAGCGCCAGAAATGCAGGTTGCTGGTGATCGAATTGCTGCCCCAGATGAGGATCAGCTTCGCTTCAGCGAAAAACTCGACCTTCATCCCGACCTTGCCACCCAGCGTGTGCCCCATCGCCTCGCCGCCGGCGGTCGAGCAGATGCTGCGGTGCAGCAGCGACGCCCCCAGGCGGTGGAAGAAGCGCCGGTCCATGCTTTCGCCCTGCACCAGCCCCATGGTGCCAGCGTAGCTGTAGGGCACGATGGCCTCGGGGTTGCGCGCGGCGATCGCGGCGAGGCGCGCGGCGATGTCGGTCAGTGCTTCGTCCCAGGAAACCGGGGTGAACTTGCCACTGCCTTTGGGACCACTGCGTTTCAGAGGATGCAGGATGCGCTCGGCGTGGTAGGTGCGTTCAGGGTAGCGCGAGACTTTTGCACAGAGCACGCCGCCGGTGTGCGCGTGCCCGGGGTTGCCCTGTACACGCACCGCCACGCCGTTTTCCACGGTGGTGAGCAGCGCACAGGTATCGGGGCAATCGTGCGGGCAGGCGCCACGCACGGTGTGCGAGGCGGCAGCCGAAGCGACGGGCAAGGTGGCGGTATCCAGGGGCATGGCGGAGGAGGAACAGAAACAACCGTGCCCGGCAGCATCTGCGCGACCGGGCTAGACTGCGCATTCTGAAGGAAAGCCGCCATGCAAGTCATCGACTCCCTCGTTACCCAGGCCGCCGCCATTGCCAGCCTGCGCCGCGACATCCACGCCCACCCCGAACTGTGCTTTGAAGAAGTGCGCACCGCCGATCTGGTGGCCAGCAAGCTCACGGAGTGGGGCATCCCCATCCACCGTGGGCTGGGCACTACCGGCGTGGTGGGGATCGTGCACGGGCGCGACGGCGGCGCCTGCGGCCGCGCCATCGGCCTGCGCGCCGACATGGACGCGCTGCCCATGCAGGAGCACAACGCGTTTGCACACACAAGCCGCCACGCCGGCAAGATGCACGCCTGCGGCCACGACGGCCACACCGCCATGCTGCTGGCGGCGGCGCAGCACTTCGCCAAGGAGCGCCATTTCGACGGCACGGTCTACCTGATCTTCCAGCCCGCCGAAGAGGGCGGCGGCGGCGCGCGCGAGATGATCAACGACGGCCTGTTCACGCAGTTCGACATGCAGGCCGTGTTCGGCATGCACAACTGGCCCGGCATGGCGGTAGGCCAGTTCGCCGTGAGCCCCGGCCCGGTGATGGCGTCGTCCAACGAGTTCAAGATCACCATCCACGGCAAGGGCGGGCACGCAGCGCTGCCCCACACCAGCATCGACCCGGTGCCGATCGCCTGCCAGATGGTGCAGGGCTTTCAGACCATCATCAGCCGCAACAAGAAGCCGGTGGACGCGGGCGTCATCAGCGTCACCATGATCCACACCGGCGAGGCCACCAATGTGGTGCCCGAGAGCTGCGAGCTGCAAGGCACGGTGCGCACCTTCACGCTGGAGGTGCTCGATCTGATCGAAGCGCGCATGCGCGAAGTGGCCGAGCACACCTGCGCGGCGCACCAGGCCACCTGTGACTTCGAGTTTGTGCGCAACTACCCGCCGACCGTCAATTCCGCGCCGGAAGCTGCGTTTGCGCGCCGCGTCATGCAGGAGATCGTGGGCGAAGCCAACGTGCTGGCGCAGGAACCCACCATGGGCGCCGAAGACTTTGCCTACATGCTGCAGGTGCGCCCCGGCGCTTACTGTTTCATCGCCAACGGCGAAGGCGCGCACCGCATGCCTGGCCATGGCGAAGGGCCGTGCACGCTGCACAACGCCAGCTACGACTTCAACGACGAGTTGATTCCGCTGGGCGCCACCTATTGGGTTCGCCTGACCGAGCAATGGCTGGCCGCTGCGGCGGCTGCAGCGTAAAGGAGCCGCGATGATCGGCGTCAACCAGGCCTTTGCCACCAGCTATGCCCGCGCCCGGGTGCAGTTTCTGGAGGCTGCGGCCGCAGGCGGATTGGCGATCGAATCGCATGCGCATCCGCTGGCGGGGCGCGACGGCGAGGCGCTCGCCATGGACGTGGCGCGAGATGGCACCATGGATGCCGAAATGCTGCTCATCGTCAGCAGTGCCTGCCACGGCGTCGAAGGCTACTGCGGCAGCGGTGTGCAGGTCTTTGCGCTGCACGACGAGGAATGGCGCGCGCAGGCGCGGTCGGCCGGCGTGGCGGTGCTCTACGTGCACGCGCTCAACCCCTACGGCTTTTCGCACCTGCGCCGCGCCACGCATGAGAACGTGGACCTGAACCGCAATTTCCAGGATTTCAGCCAACCCCTGCCCGTGAACGCGGGCTACCGCGAGATTGCGCCGCTGCTGCTGCCCGACGCGTGGCCGCCCAACGCGGACAACCAGGCTGCTGTGCAGCACTACCTCGCTACCAAGGGTGAAGCGGCCTGGCAGGCGGCCATCTCCGGCGGGCAGTACGAATTTGAAGGGGGTCTGTTTTTTGGGGGCCGGGCCCCCACCTGGAGCAACCGCACACTGCGCAGCGTGCTGCGTGCACACGGCAGCGCTGCCCAGCACGTTGCGTGGATCGACCTGCACACCGGCCTCGGCCCCAGCGGCATGGGTGAGCGCATCTACGCTGGCAGCAACGACGCGGTCGCGGTGGCGCGGGCGCGGGCCTGGTGGGGCGGAGGCGGTGCCACGCCGGTGACTTCGATCTACGACGGTTCATCGAGCTCGGCGCTGCTGACGGGGTTGATGTGGACCGCCATCTACGACGAATGCCCGCAGGCCGAGTACACCGGCATCGCGCTCGAATACGGCACGCTGCCGATCTTGCAGACACTCCAGGCCCTGCGCGCCGAGCATTGGCTGCACCAGCACCCCGAGGCGCCGGTCGAACAGGCGGCGCAGATCAAGGCCGACATGCTGGCTGCGTTCTACACCGACACGGATGCCTGGCGCGGGCAGATCATCAGCCAGGCGCGGCAGGCGCTGTTCCAGGCGGTGCAGGGTTTGAGTTCTTGAACGTTTTCTGGTTCTAGCGCTTATGGATAAAGCGCAGGCAGCTATCTAATTAATAGCTTTTCTGCGCGACGGCGCCAGCAGCACTGGCGGCGCGGGCATGGGGGTCAGATCACGATTTCGCGCAGCGAAACTCGGGCTCTGACCCCCATCCCGGAATGTTGGGCGCAGCCTCGATTGCCTCGCCCGGCGCCTACTCCTCCGGCCCCCAAGGCAGCATCAGCGTCAGGGTGGAGAGCGCCTCGAATTCCGGTGCAAAGGCATCAATGATGCGCTGCGGTTCGGGGCACAGCACGGTGTCGGTGATCACGCCAAACTGCACGCCCCCGCCGTAGCTCAGGATCGAAACGCCCAGCCCCACGCTGCCCGTCTGCGGCACCCAGAACATGCACTGCGTGACACGCGCGCCACAGAGGGCGAGCGGCTCTCGCGGGCCGGGCACGTTGGTCATCACCGCGGTGGTCTTGCGGCCGAACAGGTTGAGCAGCGCGTCCTGCGCCGGTTTGACCATCAGCCCGGCCACGGCCAGCAGGCCGAACGCCAGCAGCGGCTGGGTACTGCCCTTGAGCGCCGCCATGCGGTGGCGCACCTCGTAGATGCGCTGGATCGGGTTTTCGATGCCAATGGGCAGCACCAGCGGCGCCAGGCCAAAGTGGTTGCCCAGCTTCCAGGCCTCTTCCATGGGGCGCAGATTCACCGGGATCATGGCGCGAATCTCTTTGCCCGCAGTGTCGTCGCCGCAGTCGCGCAAATAGCCACCGATGGCCCCGGCCACGCAGGACAGCAGCACATCGTTCACCGAGCAGCCCAGCGCCCGGCCTATGGCCTTGACGTCGTCCAGTGGCAGCGGCGGGCACCAGGCAACGCGCTTGGCTGTGCCAGGCTCGCCTTTGAGGCGTGTGGGCGAGTCGTCAGGCATCAGCGCCAGCGCGGCCGCATCGTTTACCACTTGCCAGGCCATGCGCGCCGCGTCCGCTGAGCCGGCCAGGCCGTGCTGCATCGCCTTTTCGGGGTCGAGCAGGGCGTGCAGTGAGCGCGCCGCACCTTCGCCCGCCATGTCGATGGCGCGCACCGTGAGCCCGGCCAGGGGTTTGATCAGCGCGTCGGAAAGCCAATCCTCGGCACCCGCTGGCGAGCGGTGCTGGCGCTTGGGGGGCTCGGAGCCGCCATCGACCAGCGACATGATGACCGAGATCAGCGCGATGCCGTCGGCAATGCAGTGGTGGATGCGCACGATGAGCGCACTGCCCGGCTCGCCGTCTTCGCCGACGAAGTTTTCCACGAGATAAAAATGCCACAGGGGGCGGCGTGCGTTCAGAGGCACGCTCGCCAGGCGCCCCACGGCGTCGGCCAAGGCCTGCTGGTGGCTCTGGCCACGCTTGCGCTTGAGTGTGAGCGGCTCGACGTGCGCGGCGATATCGAAGCGCTCGTCTTCCACCCAGGTCGCGCCGGCGGCGTCCTGGACCACGCGCTGGCGAAAGCGCGGGTACTGCGTGAGGCGCTGCGCGGCACGGTCGCGCAATTGGGCCAGCGTGATGCCGGGCGAGACGGCCCAGACGCCGTTGATCAGCATGAGGTTGCTCGGGCAGTCCATGCGCAGCCAGGCGGTATCCACCTTGCTCATGCGCTCGCCCGAGAGGCCCAGCATGCCGCTGGCTGCGCGGCGCACGTTCTTTTCGACGCTGCGCGCAGCCTCCAGCGCCAGGGCGCCTGGCGGCGAATGCAAAAGCGCTGTGGAGCCACTGAGTGCCCGGCCGCCAACAGGGCTGGAGCCTGTCTGGCTGCTGGGTGTGGGGCTGCTGCCCGTGTGGGACGTGGTGCGAAGGGTGCGGGTCACCATGGTGATGGGCGTCCTGGAGAGTGAAGAATGGCCTGCGCAGGCCGCGCTGCAAGGTATTGTCCACGCGCAGCGCTGGAGCGCGCGCGAACACGTTCTAAGATAGGCACAAGATACGCGGGCTGGCGCCTTTGTCGCCCCCGTTCTTTCCCCAACCCGATTTCCAGCCCATTGACCCAGGAGCCTTGCATGTCCGACCTGAACGACCGTTTTGAAGCTGCCGTCGCCCAATCGAAAAACTTGAGCGAGCGCCCCGACAACGCCACGCTGCTGCAAATTTATGCGCTGTACAAGCAGGCCAGCAGCGGCGACAACGCCGAGAAGAAACCCAGCTTCTCCGACATGGTGGGCCGCGCCAAGTGGGATGCCTGGGCCAAGCTCAAGGGCACCGGGCAGGACGCCGCGCGCCAACAGTACATCGACCTGATCGCCTCGCTGAGCTAAGCTGCGGCGGAGTGCCTTCGTGGGCTATGGCCTAATAGCGGTTTTCCCACCTTTTCACTGAGATTCGCCATGGGCAACAAGATCGTTACTGAAGCAGACCGCAAATTCACCCCCCAGCCCAAGCCGCTGCCGGGCGCCAACCTGCCCACGGGCGGCCGTGGCCAGCGTGTGAGCCTGGAGCGTGGCGTTGCCACGCGCAGCAAGAAGAACCCAGGCAAGCGCTCGAAGAAGGGCGGGTAATTGGGAACACCCCCCTGCGGCGCTGCGCGCTTTTCTCCCGCTCTCGCATCGCTACGCGATGCGGGCAGGGGGAGCGCCACCAGCGCCCGTATGGGAGGGTACTGGCGGCCCTTGCGCGGTGGCCCTGAGCGATTCGCGCCTATTCCATAGGCCTGCAGAAAGCGCTCTGCGCCAACTGACGCCACACAAGACGGGCCCTCAAGGGCGCACGACAGAGACCCCGCAATGCGGGGTTTTTTTACGCACGCTATTTTTTGGCCGCGACTTTGCGCTTGCGCGCCGCAGCGGGTGCCAGCATCTTGTCGAGTTGTTCGATGAGTTCGGCTTCAATGCGGTCCTTGAAGGCGCCCACCAGAAAACCGAGTTCGGCATGAAAGTCCAGTGCGTCTGGAAACACGTCTAGCGTTCCCTTGATGCCGGCGCGGGTGAAGTACAGCGTGTCCTGGTCTTCGCCCTCTTCGTAGGTGCAGTCCATATCGAACTTTTCCTCGGCTTTCTCGGCCCATTGCAGCGCGACCTTGCGCGCGGCGGGTAGGCCCAGCTGGTGCTTGCGGTGGAGGTTGATGTCAGGCACGGGGCAGGTCTTTCGCGGCGGTGGGGGGCGGCTTCATCAGGGCGCGCAGCGCGGCCAGGCGCTGCGCAGCACTCTGGTGGGCCAGGGCTTTGACCGCATCATAAAACCTGGACCAGTCGCGGCCCGACTGCGCGAACAAGGTTTCAAACGCCGGGACCAGTTCGTCGTAGGCCGCTTGCGCCCCAAAGCTGGCGTTGTTGGCCGTGGCGACCCAGTGGTCGTAGCCGGCGCGCTGGGCGGGCGGCAGGTGCCAGCCGTCCGCAAGGCGCTGGTAGCGCGCGCGAAATTGCGCCATTGCTTCTTTTTTCATAGCTTCAAGCGCTTGTGGCTCATGCGCTAGAGCCTCTTTTTGTCCATAAATTTCTTCCAGCCGTGTGCGTGTTTCGCGCGTCAGGCGGCGAAACGCCTCGCGCCGCGCCTGGCTGGCGGCGAATTCGGCGCGCGCTGCCGGGCTCGCCTCGCTGCGCAGCCAGGCCGCGCTGCCGATGCGGCCCACGGCGGTGGCGAAGGATTCGTTGAACAGCGTGTCGCCATCGGCATAGACCACCTGGTGCGCCAGTTCGTGGAACAGCAGGCGCACAAAATCGCCCTCCTGCCAGTGCACGAAGGTGTTCAGCAGCGGGTCGCCGCCGGCCCAGTTCATGGCGCCCAGCGTCGAGTACGCCGGTACGCCGTACACGTCCACCTCCAGGCCCGTGGCAGCGAGACGCGCAGCCTCGGCATTGGCGTCGTTCGGGTTGAAGTAGCCGCGGTAGCCCACGCAGCCCAGCACCGGAAAGCACCAGGTGTGCAACTGCAGCGAATAGGGCGGCGCCGCCACCACGTTCCAGACGGCGCTCGCACGGTGCAGGTCGGCGTAGCGGTGGTAGCTGGCGTTGTCGGGCAAATGCAGCTCGCGCACCGCAAAAGCACGTGCGCGTTTCGCCAGTAGCAGGCGCTCGCGCAGCGCGGGGGCAAGGCCGGGGCGGGCGATCCATGCGTCGATGGGCTCGGCCGCCGCCATCAACCGGGCATGGCCGCTGACCGACTGCCAGTAGTACGCCAGCTCGCCTCCGCCCTGCGCGCAGGCGGTCAGCAGCAGGCCGGTGGCCAGGGCAAGCCCCAGACGGCGCACCGTGGTGGGCAAGCGGGGAAAGAACATCATGCGCTGGGAGTGCCGAGGCGCGCCGGGGGTTCCCCCAGGGCACGCAGGGCCAGCCAGGCCAGCAGGCCCAGTCCGCTGGTCACCAGCAGCGCGGCAACGCCCAGGTGCTGCAGCAGCAAGCTGAACACCACCGGCGCCAGCGCCTGGCCGATGCGCGCGGGCAGCATGAGCAGGCCCTGGCGCTCGCCGTAGCCATGTGCGCCGAAGTACAGCAGGGGCAGCGTGCCCTTGGCAATCGTCAACACGCCGATGCCCGCGCCGTGCAGCAGCGTGAACGCCAGCGCCGCGGGGGCGCCCAGCAGCAACAGGAGCGCCGCGCCCACCGGATGCGCGAGCGTCGCCAGCTTGGCCGACAGCAGGGCAGGGAACCTGCGCCTGAGGCCGAAATCGATCAGCCGCCCCGCGACTTGTGCCGGACCGACCAGGGAGGCAATGGCGATGGCCTGGGTCAGCGTGAGGCCCGTGAGCTGCAGCACCTGTGGCAAGTGCGTGCCCAGGGACGTGCTGCCAAACCAGGCAATGGCAAAGACCAGCGAAAGCAGCAGCGTCGTGCGCCACGCATGTTCTGGGGGCGCTGCCACTGCGCGGCTTTCGGACATTGGTAGGGGTGCGTGGGTGCCGTGCGGCAGTGGCTGCGAGCGTGCCGCGCGTTTTGGCCGGGACAGCCAGGCGTGGAGCGGCAGGCCCACCAACAAATGCAGAGCGGCCCAGCCCAGACAGGCACCGCGCCAACCCCAGTGGGCCTCCATCCAGGCGGTCAGTGGCCAGCCCAGGGTGCTGGCAAAGCCACCCAACAGCGTGATACCGGTGATACCGCCGCGTGCCTTCTGACCATACAGCCCCACCAGAGCGGAAAACGCTGCTTCGTACAAGCCCGCGCCCATGGCCAGTCCCAGCAGCACCCATGCGGCCAGCAGGCTCACGGGTCCCTGGGCGCAGGCCAGCGCCAGCAGGCCTGCGGCAAACAACAGGTTGCTCAGCAGCAAGACCAGGCGTCCGCCATGGCGGTCGATGCAGCGACCCGCCATCGGACCGATGAGGGCCGAGACGACCAAGGCCAGCGAAAACGCCGCCAGCACCCACGGCAGGGGCGTGGCGGTGGCGCTTGCCATGGGGGCGGCCAGCAGGGCCGGCAGGTAGTACGACGAGGCATAGCTCAGCAACTGGCCACTGCCCAGCAGCAGGACATCGCGCGTCAGTGGCTGCATCTGCACAGAGCGGGTGTTTGGGGCAGCTCAGGGCGTCGGCGGCAGGATGTCGAGGAGCGCCTCCAGCGGCCGCCCCAGACGGGTGCCCCGCTCCGTGATGACGATGGGGCGCTCCAGCAGTCGCGGGTGGGCCGCGAGAGCATCGAGCCGCTGGGCGTCCGTCACGCCCTGTGCCCCCAGTTGCAGCTCATCGAAGAGCGCCTCCTTGGCGCGCACGAAATCGCTGACCGGGCGGCCGCTCGCGGTGATCAGCGCCTGCAGCGAGGCGCGGTCGGGCGGGGTTTTCAGGTATTCGACGATCTGCGGCTCCAGGCCGTGCTCGCGCAGCAGCGCCAGCGCCTTGCGCGAGGTGCTGCATTGGGGGTTGTGGTAGATCGTGGTGGTGGGCATGGCAAGGACTCGGCAGGCGACAGGGCGGCGTGTGGGCGCAAGGACGTGGCTTCGCACCCGCTTGCAGGGCTGGGCGATTTTTACCGATTCATGCGAAGTCGGCCTGTCGACCGGTTTGGGGGCAGGGTGCTGTAGGCCTATCGCCCGAGTGGAGTTTGAATTTGATAGCAAGCAATGCCATAAGAATAAGCGAAAGAGGCTGCTTTCATGGATTTTTCGTACAAATCCCAAGGCTTGACGTGTCTCTCGGCTGCGTCCAAGAATATCGGGCCATGAACCATTGGCTGAGCACAATTGACGCACGGCTGGCGCAACTGCCGGTGGCCTTGGCGCTGGAACTGCCGGGCGGTAGCCGCGTGGGACCGGAGCGCCCCGATGTTGCGCTGCGCTTTCGCGGCCCTACCGCCCTCGCGGCGCTGGCGGCGGGGCGCCTGGGCCATGTCGGCCGCGCGATTGTCGAGGGTGACGTAGCGCTTGAAGGCAGCGTGCGGGCCCTCATGCTGGCGGCCACCGGTTTTCTCGCCTCCGATCCTGCACAAGAGGAAACCGGCGGCTGGCGCAGGCTGCGGGCCTGGGCGCGGTCCATGCGTTTGCATTCTCCCGAGCGCGATGCCCGGCAGGTGCGGTTCCACTACGATCTGTCGGACGACTTTTACACACTGTGGCTGGACCCGCGCCGCGTGTATTCCTGTGCCTATTTCCGCGAAAACGGCATGGATCTGGCGGCAGCGCAGGAGGCCAAGCTGGACCATGTCTGCCGCAAGCTGCGCCTGGCTCCCGGTGAGCGCTTCCTGGACATCGGCGCCGGCTGGGGCGGCTTGCTGCTGTGGGCGGCGCAGCACTATGGGGTGCAGGCCACGGGTATCACGCTCTCGCGCCACCAGCATGCCTATGTCGGGCAGCGCATCGCCGAGCTGGGCCTGGCCGGGCGTGTCCGGATCGAACTGTGCGACTACCGGCAGTTTGTCCCGGCACAGCCCTTTGACAAGCTGGCGTCCGTGGGCATGCTGGAGCATGTTGGGCGGGTGCATATGCGGCGCTACTTTGACATCGTGCATGCCCTGGTCAGGCCAGGTGGCATGGTGCTCAACCATGGCATCACGGCCGCGGCCGTCGGCAGCGCGCAGCTCGGCGCCGGGCTCGGTGATTTCATCGAGCGCTACATCTTTCCGGGTGGCGAACTGCTGCATGTGAGCCAGTTGCTGCGAGACACCGCTGCCGCGGGTCTGGAAATGGTCGATACCGAAAACCTGCGACCGCACTATGCGCGCACGCTGTGGGCCTGGTCCGATGCGCTGGAGCGCCAGTTGCCCGAGGCCCGCGCGGTGCTGACCGCGCAGATCGGAGCGGAGAGCGCCGAACGCGCGCTGCGTGCCTATCGCCTGTACCTCGCCGGCAGTGCGCTGGGCTTCGAGCAGGGCTGGATGGCGCTGTACCAGATGCTGTCGATTCGCCCGAACGGCGATCCGTCCTACGGCCCTCTGCGCGGGGCACAATCAGACTATCCTTTTGTGCGCGACGCGCTTTATGTGAGGTCTGCTCCATGCTCTACAAGTTCAAATCCCGCGCCACCGCCGACCTGATCATGCTGGACGCCCAAGGTAGGCGCCTCCTGAAAATCATGGGCAAGGAGCCCACCGCGCAGGGCATCGTCACCGCGGCACAAATTCCCTTCGCTATTGCCGCCATTGAGGCCGCCGTGGCGGCAGAGAAGCGCGGCGCGGCGCCTGCTGGCGACGTGGACGAAACAGCAGGCGCGCCGGAGGAGGGCGGCGATGCGCAGGACCGCGTCACGCTGCGCCAGCGCGCGGCGCCGTTTCTCGACATGCTCAGACGCAGCGCGGCGGAAGAGGCCGACGTGGTCTGGGGAACGTAAAAAATACATTCCCCTGAGCGGCTTGGCTGCTCCGAGCAAGCGCCAGAGGCGCAAGCCCTTCGGAGCCGTCCAAACCTGCGCAGGCAGGCTTGGAGCTGCGGCCCTCAGCCCCTTCTCTTGCAGCTGCGCTGCGGAAGGGGGGCGACACCAGCGCGGCGGGGCGGTCCTTGCGCGGTGTCCGCTGGCTTGGGCCACGTTGATTCAGAGGCCGCGCTTATCGCAAGCGCTGGCCCCTCGACTGTTCTCGCGAAAGCCACGTATCAACGATAGCTGCGCGCGTCTTCAATGACCTTGCCGTCATTGGGCAGGCTGCCGGGCGCCACCAGTTCCACTTCACCGCGCAATTTGGTGAGTTCGCGCACCGCATCCTGCAGGCGTTCGGCCAGGCCGGATGCGGTCTCGGTGGTTTCGACCTGCAGCAGCATCTGGTCGTTGGCCATCTCGCCGGTGACCACTAGCCGTGCGCGCAGCACCTGCGGGAAGCGCGCTGCCACGGCGGCAATCTGGCCGGGGTGGACGAAGAGGCCACGCACCTTGGTGGTTTGGTCGGCGCGGCCCATCCAGCCTTTGATGCGGGTGTTGGTGCGCCCCGTGGGGCAGGCGCCGGGCAGCACAGCCGAAAGGTCGCCGGTGCCAAAGCGGATCAGCGGGTAGTCGGTGTTGAGGGTGGTAACCACCAGCTCGCCGACCTCGCCCTCGGGTATGGGGTCGTTCGTCCCGGGGCGTACGATTTCGACAATCACGCCTTCGTCCAGTACCAGGCCCTCGCGCGCCTCGGTTTCGTAGGCAATCAACCCCAGGTCGGCCGTGCCGTAGCACTGGTAGCCGGCGACACCGCGCTCGGCCAGCCAGTCGCGCAGCGACGGCGGAAAGGCCTCGGCCGACAGCAGCGCCTTGGTGACGCTGGGCAGGGGCAGGTGCAGTTCGGCGGCCTTTTCCAGGATGAGTTTGAGAAAGCTCGGGGTGCCGATGTACCCGGCCGGCCGCATGTGGGCCATGGCCAGCACCTGTTGCTCCGTCTGGCCGGTGCCGCCGGGGAACACGGTACAGCCCAGCGCGAAGGCGCCCGATTCCATCATCGAGCCCGCAGGAACGAAGTGGTAGGAAAAGCAGTTGTGCACCAGCTCGCCGGAGCGAAAGCCCGCCGCATACAGCGCACGCGCCATGCGCCAGTAATCCGGCCGCGTTCCCTCGGGTTCGTAGATAGGGCCTGGGCTGGCAAACACGCGCGGCATGGCAGCGCCAAAGCCTTGCGTCGCAAAGCCGCCAAACAGGTGCTCCTCGCGCTCGGCGCTTTGGCGCTCCAGCAATTCGTGCTTGCGCGTCACCGGTAGACGTGAGAGCGCGGCGCGCGTAGTGACGTCAGCGGCATTCACGCCGGCAAGAATCTGGGCAAACGCCGGGGCGTGGCGTAGCGCATGCGCCACCTGGCCTGGCAAGGCGGCGAGCAGCGCGGCTTCGCGTTCCTGCGTGCTGCGGGTTTCCAGGGCGTCGTAGAACTGGTTCATGCCTGGGCTTCCTCTGCGTAATTATTTAAATGAAATTGGCTGCTAGCGCTTACCAATAAAGCGCAAGCAGCTATGAATTCAGGAGTCTTTTCGTCCCAAGCCCTTAGCGTGGATTTGGCTCCGCCGCCCGCCAGTGCCACCGTGGAACCGGCTTTGCCGGGCCACCGCAGGCGTCCCCCTCGGGCGGCTGCACCGAGGAGCGAAGCGGCACAGGGATAGCTTAGGGCGTTGCTGAATAAGTCGCTGCGATAACGCGCGCCGTGCATCGGGATGGGATGCAAGGCGCAAACCGCAGCCATAGCCGCAGCTATGACGAGGATTTGCAACGCCGCAGACCGCCCGAGGGACGGATGCGCGGCATGTGAGGGACTTGTTCAGCATTGCCTTAGGCCAGCCATCGCTTGCGGCGCTTGTAGCTCTTGACGTCCTTGAAGCTCTTGCGCTCGCCGCCACCGACGCCCAGGTAGAACTCCTTGACGTCCTCGTTGCTGGCCAAGTCGGCCGCAGCGCCGTCCATCACCACCCGGCCCGATTCCATGATGTAGCCGTAGTCGGCGTACTTGAGCGCCATGTTGGTGTTCTGCTCGGCGAGCAGGAAGGTCACACCTTCCTTGGCGTTGAGGTCCTTGACGATGTTGAACACCTCTTCAACGATTTGCGGCGCCAGGCCCATGGAGGGCTCGTCGAGCAGCACCATGCTGGGGTTGGCCATGATGGCCCGGCCGATGGCGCACATCTGCTGCTCGCCGCCCGAGGTGTAGGCGGCCTGCGAGTTGCGGCGTGTCTTCAGGCGCGAGAAGTAGGTGTAGACCTTGTCGAGGTTGGCGGCGATCTCGCCCTTGTCGCTGCGCGTGTAAGCGCCTGCGAGCAGGTTTTCCTCGATGGTCAGGTGTGCGAAGCAGTGGCGCCCTTCCATCACCTGCACCACGCCGCGCTTGACCAGATCGGCTGGTGTGAGGTTTTCGATGCGCTCGCCGCGCAGCTCGATCGAGCCCTTGGTCACTTCGCCGCGCTCGCCTTCGAGCAGGTTGGAGATGGCGCGCAGCGTGGTGGTTTTGCCCGCACCATTGCCCCCCAGGATGGCGACGATGCCGCCCTCGGGCACCTGCAGCGAGACGCCTTTGAGCACCAGGATCACGTGGTTGTAGATCACCTCGATGCCGTTGACGTTGAGGACGATGTTTTTTGGTTCCATAGCGTTGACCTTTTGTGCCAATCGGGAGGGCTGAGACCCGTATGTGCCAACCCTCTCGATTGGCGGCTGCAGTGCAGCCGCCGTGAGCTATATATGCGCCCCTGGACCTGCGCAACTGGCGCGCCCAAATACCAGGGCTCCCGTGCAAGGGCCGCCCCGCAGCACCGGGAGCGTCCCCCTTCCGCAGCGCGCAGCGCTGCAAGAGAAGGGGGAAGGCGCGCAGCGCCTCAGGGGGTTGCTCCTAATCAAGAGTTGCAATCCGCCGCTTCACGGCGCTGCATTTTCTTGTCGGCCAGGTACTTGTCGCCAGCGGCCTTGACCATGGGCTTCAAGATCTGCTCGTCGGCCTGGTACCATTCGGGCGCGATGTTCCACTTGGCGCCGTCCCAGGTCTGGATGCGGGCCCAGCTCGAACCCATGTGGTCGGCGCAGCTGGTCGATACCGGCCGCATGATGCCGCCAAAGCCCATGGCATCAATCTTCTTCTGGTCGAGGTTGAGGTTCTCAAGCCCCCAGCGCACCTGCTCGCTGGTCATGACCTTGCCCTTGCCAAAACGCTCTTGCGCACGGCGCACGGCTTCCACGCCGAGCATCTGGATCATCACGCCGCGGGTGTACAGCACCGAGCCGACTTCGTCCTTGGGGCCCGTGCCCTGGCCCTTGTCCTGCACGTACTTCATGATGTCCTGGATGACCTTTTGGTCTTTGCCAGAGCCATTGAGCGCCAGTGCGTGGTAGCCCTTGGCGCCCATGCCGACGTCGCGCACGTCAGGCTCGGCACCGGCCCACCAGACGCCGTACATCTTGTCGCGCGGATAGCCCGTGGCCTGCGCTTCCTTGAGCGCGGTGGAGTTCATCACGCCCCAGCCCCACAGCAGCACGTAGTCAGGACGGCTCTGGCGCACTTGCAGCCAGGTGGCTTTTTGCTCCACGCCAGGGGCGGTCACAGGGAGCAACTGCAGGTTGAAACCGTGCATCTTGGCGCGCTCTTCGAGCAGAGGAATGGGTTCCTTGCCGAACGGGCTGTCGTGGTACACGAGGGCGATTTTCTTGCCCTTGAGCTTGTCCATGCCGCCGAGCGACTTGCCGATGGATTGCAGGATGATGTCGGCGCCCGTCCAGTAGCTGCCCATCATTTCGAAGTTCCACTTGAACGCCATGCCGTCTGCGGACATCGACAGACCGTAGCCCACGGTCAGCAGCGGAATTTTGTCGGCAGGGGCCTTTTCCGTCAGCGCAAAGGTGATGCCAGTCGATTGCGGGTCGATCAGGCTGACGCCGGGATGGACCTTGAGGCGTTCGTAGCACTCGACGCCGCGGTCGGTGGCGTAGCCGGTTTCGCATTCCTCAAAGGTGAGCTTGACGCCGTTGATGCCGCCGTCGCGGGCGTTGATCATCTTCAGGTAATCCTGCTTGCCGTTGGCCCAGGGCGTGCCGTTGGGTGCGTAGGGGCCGGTGCGGTAGGAGAGCAGCGGGAAGAACTGCTCCTTCGCTTGCGCGAATGCGCTGGTGGACAGCGTCGCTGCCCCAGCGGCCACCACGGTGGCGGTGATCAAGAGTTTCGATAGCTTCATGGATGTCTCCTTTAATGAAAGTGTTGAAGCACGGGGGGAATCAATGCGGGAACGGCCAGAGCCGGAGCTTTTGCTTGCCCATGGACCACAGCTTGGCCAGGCCATGGGGCTCGACGATCAGGAACCAGACGATCAGGCCGCCAAAGGTCATGAGTTCGACATGCGAGACCGTCGCGGTCGACAACTCGATACCCACCAGATCGCCCAGCGTAGGCAGCAGGCGACTGAGCGCAATCGGCAGGATGACGATGAAGGCCGCGCCAAAGAAGCTGCCCATGACGGAGCCCAGGCCGCCAATGATCACCATGAACAGCAACCGGAACGACAGTTCGACCGAGAACGCTGCCGGCTCCCAGGACCCCAGGTGAATGAAGCCCCACAGCGCCCCGGCCATGCCGATGATGAAGGAGCTGACGGCAAAAGCGCTGAGCTTGGCGTACATGGGGCGAATGCCGATCACAGCGGCGGCCACATCCATGTCGCGGATCGCCATCCATTCGCGGCCAATGGCACCGCGCACCAGGTTCTTGACCAGCAGGGCAATCACCGCCAGCAGTGACAGGCAGAACAGGTAGCGGGCCATGGGCGAATCGAGCGCCATGCCGAGTACCTTGAGGTTGTTGACGGAGACTGAGCCCGAAGGCGAATCGTTGGTGAACCACTGGATGCGCAGGAACATCCAGTCGCTGAAGAACTGCGCGGCCAGCGTGGCCACCGCCAGGTACAGGCCCTTCACACGCAGACTCGGCAGGCCAAAGAGGATGCCGAAGAACATGGCGCACAGGCCGCCCAGAATGAGCGTGGGAATCAGCGGCAGCCCCGGGATGCGCGCGTAGAAGTTGTAGGCGCCATACGCCCCCACCGCCATGAAGGCGGCCGACCCCAGCGAGATCTGGCCGCAGTAGCCCACCAGCACGTTCACGCCCAGCGCAGCGAGCGACATGATGACGAACGGGATCAGGATGGAGGTGTAGAGGTACTCGCTGGCAAACAGCGGCACGCCAACGAAGGCCGCCGCCAACAGCAGGCCGATGGCGATGCGGTCCTGCGCAATCGGGAAGATCTGCTGGTCGGAGCGGTAGCTGGTCTTGAACTGGCCGTTTTCGCGGTAGAGCATGGGATGTCCTGTCGTTCTTGTTATGGATTACACGCGGTCGATGATCTTTTCTCCGAACAAGCCCTGGGGCCTGAAGAGAAGAAACACCAGCGCCAGCACATACGCAAACCAGATTTCAATGCCACCGCCCACGTACGGGCCCAGATACACCTCCGAGAGCTTTTCGCCCACGCCAATGATCAGGCCGCCGATGATGGCGCCGGGCACCGAGGTCAGGCCTCCAAGAATGACGACGGGCAACGCGCGCAGGGCAATCGTGGTGAGCGAGAACTGCACGCCCAGCTTGGAGCCCCAGATCATTCCGGCGACGAGCGCCACGGCACCCGCCACGCACCACACAATGACCCAGATGCGGCCCAGCGGAATGCCGATGGATTGCGCTGCCTGGTGGTCGTCGGCGACCGCGCGCAGCGCACGGCCTGTCTTGGTTTTCTGGAAGAAGACGGTTAGCGCAATGACCAGCGCTGCGGCGACGCCTGCGGCGACGACATCCTCCTGGTTCACCAGAATGCCGCCAGGAAACACCTTGTCGAACAGGAACACCGGGTCCTTGGGCATGCCGATCTCGATGGGGTAGATGTCGCTGCCAAACATGCTTTGGCCCAGGCCTTCGAGGAAGTAGGCGATGCCCAGCGTTGCCATGAGCAGCGTGGCGCCCTCCTGGTTGACCAGGTGGCGCAGCACCAGGCGCTCGACCAGCCAGGCGACGATGAACATCAGCACACCGGCGAAGACGAAGGCCGCAATATTGGCCAGCACCGGGTTGGCAATACCCGTCCAGCCCGGGAACCATTCGGCAAAACGCGCCATGGCCAGGGCGGCAAACAGCACCATGGCGCCTTGGGCAAAGTTGAACACGCCGGAGGCCTTGTAGATGAGCACAAAGCCGAGCGCGACGAGTGAATACAGCATGCCTGCCATCAGGCCGCCGATCAGGGTTTCGAGAAAAAATGCCATGGTGGTAAGTGCTCCGGCGCGTCTTGTCGTTAGTGGCTGGTGCCGAGGTAGGCGGCAATGACGTCTTCGCTGTTGCGCACGGCTTCGGGCTCGCCGTCTCCGATCTTCTTGCCATAGTCAAGCACCACGACGCGGTCGGAGATGTCCATCACCACGCCCATGTCGTGCTCGATGAGCACGATGGTCGTGCCGAACTCGTCGTTCACGTCAAGGACGAAGCGGCACATGTCCTGCTTTTCTTCCACATTCATGCCGGCCATGGGCTCGTCGAGCAGCAGCACCTGCGGCTCCATGGCGAGCGCCCGGCCCAGGTCCACGCGTTTTTGCAGGCCGTAGGGGAGCTGGCCCACCGGGGTTTTGCGATGTGCCTGGATTTCCAGGAAGTCGATGATGTGTTCGACGAACTCACGGTGGGCGATTTCCTCGCGCTCGGCAGGCCCGATGCGCAATGCCTGCATCAGGATGTTGCTTTTGATCTTGAGATTGCGGCCGGTCATGATGTTGTCGATCACGCTCATGCCCTTGAACAGCGCCAGGTTCTGGAAGGTGCGGCCAATGCCCATCTCGGCCACCTGGCGCGAATTCATGTGTGAGAAGGTCTGGCCGCGAAAGGTGATGGAGCCTTGCTGCGGCGTGTAGACGCCATTGATGCAGTTGAGCATCGAGCTCTTGCCGGCGCCGTTGGGCCCGATGATGGAGCGGATCTCGTGCTCGCGCACGTCGAAGGAAATGTCGGTCAGCGCGTTGACGCCGCCAAAGCGCAGGCTGATGTTGTTCACATCCAGCACGACATCGCCGATCTTCTTGTGGTTCATGGTTGCGGTCTCAGGCGGCTGTTTTCACCGGGGCGAATGTTTTGGTGTCCGAGATCTTGAGCGTGGCGCTGACGCTGCCCGTGCGGCCATCCTCGAACTTGACCTGGGTTTCAATGTATTGCTCGCTCTTGCCGGAATAGAGGGCGTCGACGAGCACGCCGTACTTCTCGGCGATGAAGCCGCGGCGGACTTTGTTGGTGCGGGTCAGCTCGCCGTCATCGGCATCGAGTTCCTTGTGCAGAACAAGGAAGCGGCTGACCTGGCTACCGGCGAGCAAGGTGTCGGTGGCCAGGTCGGCATTGACCTTTTCCACGCACCCCTTGATCAGTTCGTACACCTCAGGTTTCTGCGCCAGGTCGGTATAGCCGGCGTACGGGAGGTTGCGCCGCTCGGCCCAGTTGCCCACCGCGTCGAAGTCGATATTGACCATCACGCACACCTTTTCGCGCCGGTCGCCCAGGGCCACCACTTCCTTGATGTGGGGGAAAAACTTGAGCTTGTTCTCCACGTACTTGGGCGCGAACATGGCGCCGTCGTTGGCGCCGCCCTGAATGCGGCCGACGTCCTTCACGCGGTCGATGATCTTTAGATGCCCATGCGCATCGAGAAAACCGGCGTCGCTGGTGTGGTACCAGCCGTCTGCCGTGAGCACTTCGGCCGTGGCTTCGGGGTTCTTGTAGTACTCCTTGAGCAGGCCGGCCGACTTGACCAGGATTTCACCGTTGTCGGCCACCTTGATCTCGACACCGCGAATCGGCACCCCCACGGTGTCGGCCCGAGCCTGGTTGTCGGGTTGCAGGCAGACGAACACGGCGGTCTCGGTGGAGCCATAGAGCTGTTTGAGGTTGATGCCAATGGAGCGATAGAAACTGAACAGATCGGGGCCGATGGCTTCGCCTGCGGTGTAAGCCACGCGTACGCGTGAGAAACCCAGGTTGTTGCGCAGTGGCCCGTAGACCAGCAGGTTGCCCAGCGCGTACTTCAGGCGGTCCCAGGCCCCCACGGGTTGGCCGTCCATCAAGGCCGGCCCTACGCGTTGCGCCAGTGCCATGCAGGCGGCAAACATCTTGCGCTTGATGAGGCCTGCGTCCTCCATGCGAATCGTCACGCTGGTCAGCAAACCTTCAAAAATACGCGGCGGTGCAAAGTAGTACGTGGGCCCAACCTCCTTCAGGTCGATGGAGACGGTGCTGGCCGACTCAGGGCAGTTCACCACGTAGCCACAGGCCAGCCACTGCGCGTAGCTGAAGATGTTCTGGCCAATCCAGGCCGGCGGCAGGTAGGCCAGCACCTCCTCGCTGCTCGTGAGCTTGTCGAACTCGGCGCCGGCCGAGGCGCGGTCGAGCAAGGTGGCGTGCGTGTGCACCACGCCCTTGGGGTTGCCTGTCGTCCCAGAGGTGAAGAACATGGCGGCCACTTCTTCGGGGCTCGCTTTGGCGACAGTCTCGCGGAACCACGCCGGGTGCGCTGCGGCAAACTGCGCGCCTGCAGCCATCAGCGCTTCAATGTCCTGCAGGCCGTCTTCGCTGTACTTGCGCAGGCCGCGCGGGTCGTCGAACCAGATGCGGGTCAGCAGCGGGCAGCGGTCGCGAATTTCCAGCAGCTTGTCGACCTGCTCCTGGTCTTCGACCATGGCAAAACGCACTTCGGCGTTGGTCAGCGGGAAAATGCATTCGGCGGCCACGGCATCCTGGTACAGCGGCACAGGAATGGCGCCCACGGTCTGAATTGCCAGCATGGTGGCGTAGAGGCGCGGCCGGTTCGAGCCGATGACCACCATGTGCTCGCCGCGCTGCAGACCCGCCTGCTGCAGGCCGGCCGCCACTTTTTCCACCAGTCTGGCCAATTGGGACCAGGAGTGCGTTTGCCAGATACCGTATTCCTTTTCGCGCAGCGCAGGTGCGTCGGCGCGCTCAGCGGCGTGCTGGAGTAGCAATTGCGGGAACGTGCGGTTCATGGTGGTCCTTGTTC